>Ga0315293_10005370_pt1 | contig 12066 bp, 9 predicted proteins | sample YL17G13_20_MG_FD_203071 | JGI IMG/M metagenome (GOLD analysis project Ga0315293, IMG submission 203071) | Sediment microbial communities from Yellowstone Lake, YNP, Wyoming, USA - YL17G13_20 | ecosystem: Environmental > Aquatic > Freshwater > Lake > Sediment | place: USA: Wyoming | collected... | reverse complement strand
GTCCGATTACCACAATTCGTTCGCCTACTCGGACATCAGCCTGGCGAACGCCCTGCATTGCAATTGCACCGACAGTCGTGAAAGATGCATCTTCAAAACTTACTCCATCAGGTATCTTAACGCAGAGGTTTTTAGGGACGTAGTTGTAGTCGGCATGCGTGGCATAACCTGCCCCGCCGCAGGCCACCCGCTCGCCGGGCTTAAAGCCAGAGACGTTCAAACCGACTTCGTGGATGGTGCCAGCAATCGAATAACCGAGAGCTATGGGCGTGTCCAGTTTAGAAAACACATTTTGCATTGTCTGCAAAAGTCCTTCGGTTTTAATTTTTGCGAGCACTTTCTTCACGAGGTCCGGCCTGGCCTTAGCCTTGCAGATAAGGGATTTCTTCGCCAGTGCAACGAGCATGCGCTCGGTGCCGGCTGAAACTAAGCTGGCACCGGTGCGCACCAAAATCCCATTACTTTTACAAGCTGGAATCGGTGTCTGGGCCAACCACAATTCGCCGGTTTTGTAGGACTGTAATATCTGTCTCATTTTTGCCCAGCTTAAAATGCACACATTTTTCAAACGGCTGGCTTAACTATTTCGTTGATGAAATTCAGATTATAGTGCCTTCACTTTTTTTTGGTAAGGAGCCGAATGGATAGGAATTAAGCTTCTTGGTGTTGATATAGCTTTCCTTCTTTGATATCTGATACTACAAAACGCAATTTCCCGAACTCCGAACGCACCAGTTCATTAACATATTCAATCCTTAATTCGGTATCTTTTCCAACACGCCTTCTAAACTCATTTATCAATAAATTCTCATCTATGTCTGAATAGTTTCTGCCTTTAACAAGGCGAACAAAAATTTCTCCAGCTTTTCTTTGATATAGTTGAGCTTCACGAATATGGACCATATCTTTAAATATATGGTCCATACGTCCTAACAGTGTTCCATTTTTTAATATCACGTAATCCTCAAGCCGCCCGTCAATTTTCGTAACTAATCTACCAGGTCTTCCACAGGAGCAGGTGCTCTCTCCGAGAGCTGCCACGTCACCTATCTCATAGCGAACCAGGGGCGTAGCTAAGTTTGTAAAATTCGTTCCTACCACTTTATATGTGCCTTGATTACGGGGTATGAATTCTACTGCTGCGAAGTCTTCGTCTATGTGCAACATACCGTTCTCGCATTGGGAGAAATTGGCTGCTGCCTCCGCCATACCATAGTGCTGGATAGGAGTAATTCCAAATGCCCGTTTTATTGCTTCTATCTGTTGAGATAGAAGGTTTTCCGAACCGACAGTAATCCAGCGAGGCTGATAACCAATATCTGTTTTTTCATCAATTAAATGACTTGCTAAAAGAGCAAGGAGAGAAGGATACCCGTGCAGCCAGGGAGGTTTTCTTTTCCGTAACTCGTCAACATAATACTTTATGGCGTTAGGTCTGAGGTGGTAACCACTGAACAAAATCTGCCTTCCCGGCAGATTATATCGCCAAAATGGCGGCTGCTTTTGTGAAATTGGCACAATTGTTCGTCCGCCGAAGTATGCACACCAGGCGTCTAATTGAATACCATGCCAGCGACGGTATCTCCACCAGATTGCCCACTGCTGCTGAACAGCATCAAGAGTAGTATAAAATCGCAATCCACTACCCGTAGTTCCACTTGTATGGACGTTTATTCTTTGTTTTTTAGGTATGTCATCCGACAGCAGACAAGGGTAATGATTCTGGACGAATGATTTTTTAAGGATTGGCAGGTATTTTAGGTCTTCTAAATTTTTTACCTGATTTGGGTCAAATTTTATTTTGCTAAATAATTCTCTATAATAAGGAACGGTCCTGGCACAATGAGACAAGAAGTTTTGCAGCTTCCTGTTGCGGAACTCAATAATCTTATGCTCAGGCCAAAAGCTTCTTTTTTCGGCATCCTCTAAATATGCGTTGAATCCGGCTCCCAAATGAGTCCTTTTGATTTGCCAGCCCTTGATATTACAGGCAACATTTTGGAGCCATACCGGCAATTTCAGATAAAATGATTCGAGATTATTTTGCAGCATTGGGGTTCTCTATGTGTCCCGTCCAGCCAAAATGAGGCCTGAAGTAAAGGGTATTACCGTTATTGAATATATTAACTAATAAACAATTCCATTCTTTCCTGTTACTAATACATCTTATTTGTTTCCAATCTATGGATGAGATAGAATATCCTCTTGTTTCGAAAGAATGACGAACGATAGGTATTTTGTCGGGGTCAAAACCCATTAATACAGAGGCCGCTGCATCCACATCAGCAGGATTATCACCGAAAAGCATTATGCCTGACGGCACGGGGTCCGGATTCATCGGACCTTTTCCCTCTCCGGCAATAATTGCATCTACAAAAGAAAGATATCGTTTTTTATTTTGGGGGACATTTTCTCTCATAGTGCCATCGACGTTTCCATATAAAACAATTTTGTTGAGGTCTAAACACATTCTCCACACCGTGTTGTTCCCATACCAATTACCGCTGCGAACAACATCTTCAGTATCGCCAAAAACTAAAACGCCGGTTTTTCTGGCTTTACGAAGAAGCCATGTGCCGACTTTGGGGAATTTACGCGCAATATACCTTAAAGTCTCGGCACCCTTATGTTCCAAAGCTTTTTTCCAGTCATATACCGGATATTGGTCTCCTCCATTATCAGGATGACCGGTAGTGTAATGCGGCAGCCAGTTCTTGTCTGCATTAACACCTACTAAATTCTTTAGATTAACAGTTATGCCGGTTTTTTTATGGGTTTTCAGTTTTGGAAGATTGATAAATACGTCGCACTTTATAGCAGTGCCAGCGACAAGGTATTCATGCTTTCCGTTGCTATGGTGTCTATTTACCTCAACTGCATCATAATCAGCGCCATAATAACGTCCCTGTCCCCGGTGACCAAAGAACTCACTTTTATCGTTTAAGTTAAAAGCTACATATCCGTTCGGGTCTTGATTTGCCTTGTATCTTTTAACAATTACGCCTTCAACGCTGTGCCATTTTTCTTTTCTGAGGTCTATAATTTCAAAATTTAAGTCTTGTTTTTGATAAAATTTCTGAACTTCTGTTAATCCGAGAAGCTGAATAACTTTTTCAAAGGAGGAATCTGTTTGAGGCGCATCGGCCACTATGACCTTTCCTTTCCCTTTAAGGGCCTTAAAAACATAATCAGAAACAGCGCGAATAACACTGCCATTGGTGACAACATAAATCCAACCCTGCTCATCGCGAGGGTGAATCTCCTTAACTAAATTTGGTTTTAATAATACTACATCACCCGGCTTAATATATTCATTCAATGGATTCCAATCCGGAGTGTTAAAGTTATTAATATCCAAACCTGCCATACGCAGGAGATTTCTCACGGAGCTATATACTACATTTGGCATGTTATCGATAGCAGTAAAATTGCATTCGGGATAACGTGTTGAAGGATGAAAGGGTGGATTCGAGGGATACTCACTTTTACCTGTATGATAGATAAAAACCTTTTCGCCGTTATTTCGGTCCATAACTAATTCTGCAGCGCAATTTAATATTGAAAAATGCCTTTTTCGGCTCAAAATCCGAAGTACGAAGCACGAAATCCAAAACAATATCAAATGACCAAAATGCCAATTTTCAAAACAAAAATCCGCTCATCCATCGGTTTTGGTCCTCCAGCGTTTCGGTAATTAGTATTTTGAATCCTTCGACACTGCTCAGGACAAGTTTGTTTCGAGTTTCGATATTCGGATTTCGAATTTCTTAATATAAGCGTAAGTGTTTATATAACGAAAACTTATATTTCTTAGCAAAATCTAATTTGCGCTGTAGTGTTAGTTATAGGTGTTCAAGACCATATTCTTTCTTTAGAAATTCCTTGATATCCTGGGTATTTTTTCCTGCTTTTTTATGGATTTCATATATCTTTGCATCGACCAAGAACATATACCAAAGGCCCTGCAGGAAGTGCCAGATTAGGCCTTCGACGCCGTCGAGAAAGCCGAGTTTCAAGAAATAGCGATAAGCGAAGTATAAGAATGGTCGGACAAATAATGGAGAGTTAACATAGACCTTTTCTTTTAGCCAGACTTTTCTCTGCTCCTGCGTTCCGAAAAGTTTTGGTTTTATCAAATTGGTCTGAAAGTTGTGCTTTGCGTTCAGGAGGTCAACTGTATATCTTGTTGAGTAGTTGTTGTGCTTGCCAATCCACCAGTGAAGGTTTTTTTTGTTTTCATCTATAATGTGGTTCTGGAGAAAGGTTACTTTGCCTTCAGTTAGTTTGATGTGCTCGTTTAGCCATCTATCCTCACAATAGGCCTTGCCTGTTCGCCATATCCGCAGCAGCCAGGTTGGGTAGAAACCGCCGTGTTTAATCCACCTGCCCATAAAGAACACTTTTCGATTTACATATAAACCTGTGATATCGTTATCGAAGGCGGATAGTTTTAGATTAAGCTCGTCTTTTAGCTGGTCGGTTACTTTTTCATCAGCATCGAGTCTCATCACCCATTCAGTTTCTATTGGCAGATTTTCCAGTGCCCAGTTAAGCTGCCTGGACTGATTTTCAAAGGGATGCTGATAAATCTTATCGGTGTAGTCGCGGGCGATTTTTTGTGTTTTGTCCGTAGAGAAAGAGTCAACGATAAATATATCTTTTGCCCAGAGGTGCACGCTTTTAAGACAATCATCTAAATTTTTTTCTTCGTTGTAGGTAAGAATGATAACGCTTAGATTTGTGGTCATAACTTTTTGGATATTCTAACAAAATTATTTTTTATGTTATCGAAAGTCAGAGATTGCCACGCCCCCGCTCCTGTCTTGCCTGCCTCTGCGTCTCTCGACGCAAATCGAGGCAGCAGGCGATAGGAAGACGCGGGGGCTCGCAATGACACTCTTTTTATCAGGAGCTTTTTGATTTTAGGTCAATCACAGACGACCGAAGAAGGCTTGTCGGACAGGCCGAGTATCCATCTATAGACATCAATCAATTGGTTTGTTATGGACTGCCAGGTGTAATGTTCTTTGACAAGATTATAGCCGCGTAATCCCATTTCCTGGCGTTGCGAATCCGGCAGTTTTCTAATCTTATATAGACCTTCTGCCAGGCCATCGATGGAAGGGTTTGTTACTATGCCTGCTTTACTAGTTTCGATTTCAGGAAAGTTGCAGGTGTCTGTCAGGAGGACAGGCAGTTTATATGAGAGGGCTTCGAGGGCTGCCATTGCAAAGCCTTCACTTTTAGATGGCAGCACAAAGAAGGTTGCAGATTGGAACCATTGGGCTTTGTCAGGTCCATATTGGGAGCCGGGCAGGTAAACTGTCTTGTGTAGATTAAGCTGGTCTATCAATTTTTCAAGTTCGGACTGATGGCCTCCATCGTTTGGGCCTGCCAGAACCAGTATCCAGTCGCTATTAAGCTCGGACAATTTTGCCCAGGCTTTTAGTAAATCTTCCAGGCCTTTAATTGGATGCAGCCGGCCTAAAAACAGGCAGATTTTTTTGCCATTAAGTTTTTCAAGGATTGTTTTTTTGTGGGCAATTGTTTTCAGATTGCGGGGGTTTGGTATGTTTATACCATTAGGAATAATGCAGACGGGTTGTTTCAGACCATATTTGCGAATCGCCTCGTATTCTTTTTGCGTGAGGGCGTGAAAGCAGCTTGCGTTGAACAAGACTTTCCGGGCGTATAATTTTTTTGCTATGTTTTTTTTCCATCGTGAGAATTGCAGTGCGTCCGGGTTGAAGCTGCCGCGCGGCGAAATCAGGTATGGTATTCCCCTTTTTTTAGACCATTGTGCTACGATTGAGCTGTTATATTGCCAGATGCCCTGCAAATGAACGATGTCGAATGGCCGGCGTCCGTTTTTTCGAAGCCAGGCTTTAAGAAATGGGGTGAAGTGTAATGAATAAGGGCCGATTTTCCAGAAGGCCTTGCAAGGCAATGCCTGATAACAATTAGGTATGGTCTGAAAGAGAGCATCTTTTGTGCCAATTATGAAGGCTTGCTGGCCATACTGCAGCAGGGTTTGAACAGTGTTGAGTAAGGATAGAAAAAAGCCGCTGTTTTGATTGCATAAGGAGCCTGTTACAAATAAAAGACTTAGAGGTCGCTGACGCGGAGGACATCTACCGGTGTGTGTTTTTTTCATACTGGGTGTTGTGATGCATCCTGTTTTCATTTTCGGGAGACAGTCAAAAACTTTAGAAGCGAGCTTTCTACTGCTTTAGTTATCCCCACCATACCGAATTGACGTGACATTTTGCGCAGGTTGGAAGGCCTGATAAATTGCGGCTCAAATGCGCTTGACGAAGCAAAAATAGCTGCTTTCCATTCCATATTTCTGTTAAAGGTTGATGTTTAATGTCCCCTACTTTGAGTGCGCCTTCGTAATCGTGACAGCAAGCGACGACGGCACCATCGTGATGGACCATCAGCTCTTTCCATATTAATCGGCAAGGGACACGGCGTAGTGCGGCGGAGTGAAATGCGCCTCGAAAGTTTTTTGATACTCCGCCAGCCCAGTCGTGCGTATGACTTACAATGCAATCGTCAACAATGTTGTGCCAGAATTTCTGGAACGACTTTAATTCATTTTGATTTTGTTTTAGTCCTACACAACGTATCATAACTTTTGGGTGCTTATTGTGACTTGCTTTGCGTGCGTGCATAAATTGCCTGACATTCGATAGGACCTGGTCAAAGTTTAGTCCAATCCTTATAGATTCGTAAGTTTGCTTTGTGTGGCCATCGATACTGATATGAAGCTCATCGAGTCCTGAATCTACGACATCATTTGCTATTTGATGTTTTAAAAGAGAGCCGTTGGTTGAGACTATGACTTTCAGTCCTAATTTTTTTGCGGCTCGTATGCGTGATGTTAGTTTTTTATCGAGGAACGGCTCGCCGACTGAGACGATACTGATTGTCTTGACGCCAGAGGATGCTGCTTCCAGAATGCTGCGGTCATAAACCCGGTCACTCATAAATGCCTTAATGCGAGTCATAGTGGGGTTGGGGCACATTATGCAGGCGGCGTTGCAGTGGTTAGTAACCTCGATATGCAATAATTGAAGCGGCTGTTTTTCGAGCTTTTTGTGCTTGTGTTCTATTAGCTTGTTTTCGAGAGCTTGATAAGGTTGGCTGTTAATTATCCAGGGAGTAGATAGCAGCTTGGTTGCACAATTTCGTATAAGGGGCTGTTTTTTTGCTTTGTCGTAAAGAAGGGTTGCTATGCTCACAATTTATCTCCTTTTGTTGCATAGACTATTAAATGTGCTCCGAAGGTTGGTAAGAAGTCGGCTATAAGCTCGAAGATTCTGCCGACTCTGTGTCTGCGAGTTGAAAAGGCGACGTGAGAGGAAGAAAATTTTATTATAGAAAAGCCTGCATCTTTAAGAAGTTTATCGACGGTTTTTTTTGTGTAAATGTGATAGTGGCAGGGGTTGTATGCGAACATCGGCATTTTGCCAAACAACATTCGAAGTCGATTAAAACTGAAGACGAGGTTGGGAACGGTTGCGATAAAAAGGCCGCCTGGGCTAAGAAGCGGATTACAGCTTTTGACAAATGCTACGTCATCATATAAGTGCTCAATCAATTCACCGGCGAAGATAATATCAAACTGGCACTCGAATTTTGGGAGACCTTGATTGAGGTCAGATTGTATGACTTTTACACCAGGTAAGGTGCGGGGATTGATGTCGATAGCAAAACAAGCAGCTCCTTGTTTGAAGAGTGTCTCAGCCAGCCCGCCTTTTGCAGCGCCGCATTCAAGCACATTTAAGCCTTTCAGGTTTTTGAAATGCTTGTGGACAAAGTTGACTATCTTTTTAATTCTTGGCGGGTCCGGGACTTCAAAGTCTTTGAAGATTTTTTGTCTTTCGTCCGTAAGGGTCATTTTTTGTTGAGCTCGGTTATTCAGATATTTTCTGACAAGAATGAGAATCGTCTTTTACAAGGTAACTTGAAATTGGTTGCACCATTTAGCTAACACAAAAAGCCCCCATACGCGGGACCACATAATGTCCTGCGTTTTCTTGGCGGCAAAAGCTGACCAGAGAGTCCGGCATTTTTCGGAGTCAAGGCCGATATTTGTGAAGAGTTGGTCGTTATAAAAGACTTCATCGAGCTGGTTTTTGAGTTTTCCTCTTAACCAGTATGGCCAGGGAAAGGTAAAGCCGTTTTTAGGCCGTTGATAAATGGTCGAAGGCAAGGCGTTTCCTATGGCTTTGAGTAACAGAGGTTTTGGGAGAGAGTCATCGGTTTTGTATTTTCCGGGGATGCGTGCTACAAATTCTACCAGACGGTGGTCCAGAAATGGGACCCGGATTTCTAATCCGTGGGCCATACTCATAAAGTCACCATCTCGCAGCAGCATATTTGCCAGATAGGTTTGTAATTCTAATAGCGATATCTGATTTATCGGGTCGAGACCTGGTAACCTGTCTTTCAGCAGCGAGGTCGTTTCCAGGTTGAGACCGTTGTCTGAAATGGCAGGGTCGTTGAGGCGGCATAAGGAACGTCTCTGGCTCGGTGAAAAAAGTTGGCGCAGGGCCAGATAAGTGGACAGAATGTCACCATTTGATTGGAGGATTTGGGAAATTTTACTATTAGTGATATTATTGTTGTTTATGAGAGCCAGCAGTTTGGTTATTTTCCCCATCGCTGTCTTGCCTATCAATTTGAAAAATGGCTGGTATCGGGCGATTCGGCTGATTCGGCGGAAGGTGGAATATCCTGCGAAGATTTCGTCTCCGCCTTGTCCGGAGAAGGCTGCTTTTATACCTTCTTCCCTGACGGCCTTTGATATTACATAGACATTGATGCCATCTATGGTGGGCTGGTCGATTGCTGTCAGGGCATCGGGGAGGAGAGAAAGTAATTGCTGCTCGGAGAGGCAGATTTCGGTATGGTGCTTGCTAAATTTTTGAGCGATAAGGTGAGAATAAGATGCTTCTGAGAAGCGACTTTCCGAAAAGGTGATTGAGAATGTATGAGGCGGTTCTTGAGCGACCTGGTTTAGTAATATAGCGATACTGCTGGAATCGACGCCGCCGCTTAGAAAGAGGCCAAGAGGAACATCACTTATTAGATGCTGGGTTACAACTTCTTTTAGCAGGTTGCGCAGTTGGTCGATGAGGTGATGTTCTTCTTGGACAGTAGCATTTGCTTGGGCGAAGGGCACAGACCAATAGCATTTTGGAACGGTGGCTATTCCATCTGAGGATACTTCGAGATAGTGAGCTGGCAGGAGACAATTTACCTTGCGGATTATTGTGGAGGGGGCCTGGACCGCTCCGTATGCCAGATAGGTGTCTAAACCTATCGGGTCGAGCTTTTTTGGTATCAGGCCGGTAGCTAATAAAGCTCGCAGCTCTGAGGCGAAAACAAATAGGCCATTTTCTCCGGTATAGTAGTAAAGAGTTTTGATGCCGAGTCTATCGCGTGCCAGGAGGAGTTTTTGTTTTTGGTGGTCCCATATAGCAAAGGCGAACATTCCACGGAGCTTGTGGAGGAAGTCAGGACCGAATGTTTGATATGCTTTCAGGACAACTTCGGTATCGCTTTTTGAATGGAATTCTATGCCTTTTGCCTCAAGCTCCTGGCGAAGCTCCTTAAAGTTATAGACTTCGCCATTATAGATTATTATGTTGCCAGTGCTGGGGTCTTTCATTGGCTGGTGAGCTGCCTGGGTGAGGTCTATTATGGATAATCGCCGATGAACGAGCGCAATAAGGGTGTCTGGATTTTGTTGCAGCTTTAATAACTCGATTCCCTGGTAGTCGGGGCCTCGGTGTGCGAGGGATCTAGCGAGTGTTTGCGCAACACTTTGATTTACTATATTTGTGGAACCGATAATTCCAGCTATACCGCACATAGATTATCCGGAATTTTTGCCGGGGCTTAAATTTTGGGCATCGAAGACGATTAAGTCTGGTATCCCTTGTTTTGTTAAGAATTCTATGCCTTTTTCGTCTATATCTATGCCGATAGCTCGTCTGGCGACTTTTAGTATTTGCAGGTGGAGTAATGAATTATCATTAAAAGATTCAATTGTTGAACCGGATGCCACGCAGCCGAGATGCAGGACATTTTTGTCTTTGCAATACCGTGTTATTAATTCTGCCCTGTTTGCCACTAATTTTGTTTGCGGAAGCTTGTGAGTCATATTGACCTGTGACATATAATACTCCAATCCTTATCTATATTAGACGGCCGGACGGTTTACGGTTTGACTGATTGTGGTTTGTGCAATCTCTAAAAAAATCCCGGCCTTTTTCTCCAGAGTGTGGTTTTTTTCAACTAAAAGACGGGCTTGATGCTCCAGATTTTTCCTTAACTGAGTATCTGTTAGCAGAGTTAGGATGTTCTTTGTGAATTCATCGGGGCTTTTGGCTATCAGAACATTTTTACGATTTTCTACAGCGATGCCCTGAACGTCCAGAGGGCTGGCGACGACTGGTTTTGCCATAGCCATAGCTTGAAGGACTTTGTTTTTCATACCTGTGCCGATTTGCAGGGGGGAGACAAATATGGTTGCCTGCCAGATGTAGGGTCTGATGTCATCGACGTAGCCTGTTACGACTATATTTTTGTCGAGGGTGGAGAGATTTTTGATTTCGTGAGCCGGGTTATTGCCGACGATGTAGAAAAGCAGTTCTGGTTGTTGCTGTTTTAGCTCTTTCCATACATTATTATAAAACCATAAAACACCGTGATGATTTGGATAGTGGCCCATTTCTCCTAAAAAGGCTATGGAGGGCTTTTGCGGCAATGAATTAGCAGAGGGATGGAAGTAAGAGAGGTCAACGCCTTCAGGCATAGTATGGACTTTTTCTGCAGGGACCTTGATATTTTTGATGGTGTATTCTGAGTCGTAATTGGAAGAGAATATAACACCGTTGAACTTGTCATAGAGACACTCTTCATATTTTTTAACCAGTGAGTAATCTAAATGAGATACAATTTTATGTATTTTGTTTTTTGCTTCGTGGATTCTTTGCTGTTTTATTCTGCTTGTTGCATCGACCGGAAACAGGAGCTTTGGGCAGTTTGAAACACAAAAATAATACTGGCCCATCACAAGTGGTTCAAACATAGCAATGTCGAACGTAACTTCCTGGCAGATTTTTTTAATTGCTTTAGCCATATTGGCAGATTGGTTGGTCAGGACACAAAAAGGGATGTTGAAGAGGACGCTTTTTGTGCCTTGAGCTATAAAATTTTTCTTTTCGAGGCTCACGACCTGAACATTTTTGTAATATTTGTGTTCCTTTGGGTAGGGAGTATCTTTTTGAAAACAGACCAGGCTCAGCTCGTGCGATTTTGAGAGTATTTTTGCAAGATTGTATGTATGGCTATTATGGCCAGGCGATGGGAAGGCATTTATGACAAATAGTATTTTCATTCAATGTCCTCGAAACTTTTTCTACTGCGCGATATACCTGCCCGACTGAAATTGAATCTACTGCCTCGTGCACATAGTTTGTTTTATAAAAAAATTGCTCCAAGAGGGGGCTTACTACTTTTGTCATCCGTCCGTATCCATAAATTTCTGTCGGGCTTGTGCATATAAATATGGCGACGACTTTTTTCTTCAGTGCGAGGGCGATGTGCATTGCGAGGGTATCGCCGCAGACGATGATGTCACAATCGTTTATGTCTTGAATATACTGCGCTATGTGCTTTTTTTGCTGGAAAAATGTTGTGTTGAAGCCTTTGCTGATTAGAAGCTGGGCAAGCTCGTTATATTTGTTCCATCGCTTCATAGGCCATCTGTTGCCGGCGTTTTTTTCAATGCCCACAAGCAGTCCATCGCTTTTGTTGTAATTGGCTGCTATACCGTTAGAGTTTAAGATATACTCTTCGCCGTTAAATTTCCTGCCGAGCATTTCGAAGATTATTTCCTGGTAGGTTTTGGTATTTTTCATCTTAAGAATGTCTGCTTTGTTCTTGCCAAAGCGTGAGATGAGTCCTTTGTCAAACCATTCGGCCGATGAATCTGTATAAGCCGAATGGTTTGACAAAGGACTCATCTCACGCTTTGGCAAGAACAAAGCA
>Ga0315293_10005369_pt1 | contig 12069 bp, 26 predicted proteins | sample YL17G13_20_MG_FD_203071 | JGI IMG/M metagenome (GOLD analysis project Ga0315293, IMG submission 203071) | Sediment microbial communities from Yellowstone Lake, YNP, Wyoming, USA - YL17G13_20 | ecosystem: Environmental > Aquatic > Freshwater > Lake > Sediment | place: USA: Wyoming | collected... | reverse complement strand
TGAATCTTCACCGCAGCTTCTTCTTCAGCTTTACGCAATCTAGCTGCGTCTTTAATGACCGCCTTGCAGAACCTCTTGTGTTTAGCTTTCATGGAGACTTTCCTTCCTCGGCTTTCTGAGCCGCAGTTTTCCTACCTACCTCAAACCTGTGAATAGACTGTAGCAGAAATTGCACATCTTCGTCGTCGAGGATTCCTCCACTATGAAGTGTTTTTAGCACATCTGTCGCTTTCATAGTGTATTGCAAGGTAGCTACTGTAGCTAAAAGGCGTCGTATGATAATATAATAGGCTCGACGAAGAGTTGATCCGCTATTATCCATACATAGCGCTGTGGTCCAGACTAGCTTGAGTTGCTCTTCGGTATAGGGCTCTGACGTATCGTCCATAACGGAGTCGATCGTAGGCAGCCAATCATCCGGCATTACCTCGCCGGTCGAGAGGTTGGTAATCTGCCCGCTCTTATCAGCCATTGGTTTCTCCATACATCAGCTTCTCCAACGCCGCCGCATACACATACGGTGGGCACTCGTCTTTCGGCAAAGCCAAGCTCACGTAGCTCATCCCGTTCGGGCCTTGCCACGAGACGTTGACGTAATGAATAGCTCCGATAGGACCGGAGTGTATGTCAAGCTCCTCGAAGTGGTAAAGAGCAGCTAGCTGCTCTAGTGCTTGCTTGGCGGTATCAAGCCAGGATTGGTCGGGAGGGGTTTTCACGGCTTCACCTAGCTAACCGTTCTACTTCCAATAATGCTAACTTAGCGATAGCGCGATCAACTAGCCCAAAGCCTTCCTGACCGCACCGCTGTGTACTATTTGGCGGTTCGACAGGGAGAACAAGGAGAACCCCATCCGCGAAGTTCTCTGCCGCAGGTACTGGCCATAACGGATCGCCTGGGCCTAGAATATTCAAATGCAAACCGCCCGCCTTGGCCAATAGCGTCGGGCTTTTACAACCGTCTAATACCAGTCGTCGCTTCTCGTGTACTTTAGGTAGTCGACGTACCACGCGAAAGCCGTAGAATTCCTGAAGGTACGTGGCGACCGTAGTTTTGCCTTTAACTCCCGTCAATCCGATCAACATTTCTTGTCTCCTTCCACGCTGCTCGCGTGTTCTTCAACCCTGTTACTCGCGTGTTCTTCGACCCTTCTCGGCTCCGTTCCCTCTTTCGCCCACCAGATCGGACGGCCGCAGGCCGGGCAGACCTTGACGTACTGCTCGGCAGCCCAATACGGCGTGAGGGAAAAGCCGCATTCGGGCCAGGGACACGGAAACTCCCAGCCGAAGTAGTCAGCGTCGGAGGCACGGCCCTGTCGACGCCCTAATGGGCGGTTGTAGATGTAGAAGAAGTCGGCTAGATTAGACCAGAAGCCCATTATTTTTCCTCGACCAGTCTCGACTTGATTTGTACGACACGCTCTCCGGCGAATTCTACCAGAGCAGCCCGTTCTGCGGAGTCTCGCGACCAAGCTTCAACCGGGCGCTTGTAGCTAATCGTATGAGGGAAGCTGTTACAGTTCTCGGGAGTCCAACTAATCCGTTCGACGAGAATTTCAATGACCCACTTCATCATTCGCTCCTGTTGATGCTGCGCTCGGCGGTAAAACCGTCGGGATAACGCCGCTTCAACTTTTCAGCGTTTTGAAGCAAGACGTCTGAAAACTTACGTTCGAGTACCGTCGCCAATATCGCGCACCAGCGCGTAACTTCGCGACAATCTTGAGTTAGATCCGATATGTCTTCCACGTTATGAAACGGTCCTGTGTAAACAAGCCTTTCAACGATCTCCCCGGCAAATGCGGCAAATCTGTTCAGCCGTAACGCCGTAAGTGAAAGGCAGGCATCACGAGTGTTTCCAGGAACATAATCCCTGTTGAGGCATTGAAATACGTCAACATCACAATCCACATTGTTATGGAAACACGGAGATGGTAGAGAACAAGTCTCAACCAACCCAGCCACATACCACATTACGTCCCCACACTCTTTTAGCAGCTTATCCACGTCGAGCGGGTGAGAGTGGTACCGCATTTTCTTCACGACATCTGCCACTTCTCCGGACTCACCAGACAGCCCGAGCGCGAGCATATCAAGGCGCTCTTCGCGTGTGAGCTTCGGGTTGATAGTACGAATCGCCAGCTTTTGGTATTCGTCGAAAGTCATGGCGTCCCCACTTTCCCTCTCACGGCAATCACTAGTTCTACGTAGTCTCCGTCCTCTTGAAGGTTCTCAGGCAGTAACCGCTGATCGATAATCAGCGGCATGTTGGTGTCCTCGTCTCCGTCCGTGTAGAGAGCAATCAAGTGCCCTCCACAAAGCCCTTTAATTCGTCCTTCGGTGTACATGACCTGCTTGTAGCCCACGGGAGGATCCGGGATAGCGTTGAGCGGGTCTTCTATGTCGGTACGACTTCTAGTCTTAGGCTTTTCCATTACAATCCTCGCTTCTCGACAATCGGCCCGTCCGGACTGCTCGTTACAGACAATTCCGCTTGACAGTTAGGACATTCTACTATGTAGGCTTGCGGCGGTTTCGGCTTCGGCCAGCCGCACAGCAGGGCTATCCACAACGTGATCATACCCGCTTCTACCCAAATCAGCGTGAACGCGATTTCAAAATTACGTTCAACGCAGGCATAATAGAGCGGGCAGAGCAGCGCTCCCCAAAAGAGAGCGACGAAGAAGCTCGGTGTTAGAGCTTTCTTTGCCGGGCCGGGGTCACTTCGTATGGTCACTCTCAGTCTCCTGTCTTGAGGCCGTACTCCAGCTTGATATTCGGAACCTTCGGACGGATATACTCGGCTTTGCGTTTGGCAAGATCATGGCGGTGGAGAATGTCAAAAATCGCTTCACGACGCGTCCGGAACTTGTTCACACCCCATGCCGCAATTTCAATCATCGAGTGGTCTACCAAATCATTCAAGGAGAATCCTTGATCAATTCCTTCGATGACTAGCTCCACAAACTCGTAAGTGTAGCCGAGATCCTTCTCATCGGTCTGTCCGGCTTCAAGTCCTGCGGTTGGCATGCGCTTCACAAGGTCTTCTGGTAGGCCCAATTTCGTACCCACTTCACGTACGAGCCGCTTCGAGAGGAAGCCGATAGGGTTCATGTAGACCGCACCGTCCCCGAGTAGCGTGTAATATCCAACACCGTAGTCTTCGTCCTTATTGCCGGTGCCCATGACGATGGACTTGTATCGTGCGGCAAGTGTCCAGAGAATGTTTGCGCGAATACGTGCAATCATGTTACCACGATCGTAGCTCGTTAGACCTTGTACAAGACTGCCTGAGACAACTTTATTGAAAAACAGGCTCTCCGTTTCACGTACGACTGGCCCGAGATCGATCATTTCAAGCAGAATCTTGTACGATTCGGCAACCCTCTGTGCGTCGTGCTGATCTTCTACCTTATTGAAGTTCGTGGGCAGACTGAAACCACGAAGTTTTAATGGAACGTCACCGTGCGCTCCAGAACAGTGGCCATCTGATGGCACGCGAGAGGGAACAACTAGGCCCGGTGTATGGCACAACCCGTCGTTTTGATATTTACATGTTCCACATGTTACAAGTCTATTGAATGCGCGTTTTGTTAACACCGCGACTACTGACGAATCGACCCCGCCGGACATGCCGAGCACCGCACCTTCGGCATACGGTGGCATGTTGTCGAGGATCCACTGTTCAATCAAGTCGATTGTGTTGTTTGCTAGCTTCGGTAGCAAAATAGGCCTCATGTACACTCCTACAACGCCGTACATTCGCGCTGGCAGAGCGCGAAGGCTTCTAGGCATCGTGTTGTTGATTCGACGGCTTCAATGTTTTCCCTGGCTGCTTCAGCACAGGCCTCCGCGAGTTCAATACAGCAGTTTTGACACTTTTCTTTCGGGCTGAAGAAGCAGCCGGACAGAAACAGCAGCACGACAAGTCGCATCGGTCCTCCAGTTCTCAACTACAGCCTACTACGTTGTAGTAGACGTGTCAAGCTTGGCTTCGAGCTTTCACGTTTGTACTCCGCCTTCAACGTCTTCGCGTGCTTGCCTACGAACTCAGGTTCCAGTCGACACGCCTTGCTCAGCCTCCTCACGAACTTGTAGAACAACTTATCTTGTGCTCGTGCTGTATGGGGCGATGAACGGCACAAGAAGACCAACGCGAGCTTGCGTTTCCGGGACAGCCATTGTCGCATATCAGTCCATCTGGTGACGTGTCGGTACTTATGAAAGTTGCCACAACGATTATTCCAGTCGCTGGAGGCCCAGCTAGCGCATAGTCCCAGCCCTCTCCAATTGTCAGGGTGCAAATCTAGATTGTAGACTACACTCTTGGGTGGGCAAAGCGGACGAATCCGCCCGTGACTTTCAGCTATAACTAGTCGTTGAACAGTTTTGCGTGTCAGCAGACGCGCGATGATTGGAATTTTGTCTTCCCGGTGCGCGAAGTTACTATTACTGAATGAGCGGAGGAGTTTACTGCCTCTATCTTTCGCACGTCGGTGTGCTAGTGGTTTTAGCCGGGAGCACTCCCGGCACGGCTCGCAGCCGTCCTGCTGGTTCCACGCGCCGACAAACCAGTCCCAGTCGAGTGATAGAACAGCAGGGTACACTACTTAGCTCCTTTACACTAGATTTGTTCGCGGCGTTGAGCCAGGATCGTTCTTATTAGCCTCAACGTCGACTCCACGGATTGCCTCCCATGTCTGCTGTTAGATAAGCCTGTGAGTAGCGTGGTGTACTTGGCCGGTCGAGGTCGTGCGTTACTTGGCGCAGCCGAGCTTCAGCGTCAATGGCGTGCTGACTAGCAGCAACTTCGCGTTCGTGCTTCTGGTGGTCTTCCCAGGAGGGTTTGGCTGCAAGCTTTACTTCGGGCGCTGTTGCCGCAGGCGCTTTCTGAACAGCCTTGTAGTATTCACGTGCTCTTTGGATTGCCCTCTCGTTCCGCTCGCGAGTCCAGAATGAAACAGCTTCGTGACCAGATCCGGCAGATTCGACGGCTTTTCGCAGGAAGCTCGCACAGGCACCACAGCGCCATACCTTCCTGGCAGGCTTACCAAAGTCAGTTTGGTTTTCGTACCAGCCCTCGCTTACCGTGTTAGGCGTTTCGCTGCCACAAACACAGCACCTCGTCTCCGAACCGAAAATTTCCCCACTCATTTTAGTCTCCTTTGAGCCTCTGCTACATTCCGTTGATGCCGAATTTCGGCCGATACTTCGACTCGGTACGGTGGCGTATTGCACTCGATGTCCTTCAGGTACGCGGGTAGATACGATAGGTCCTCCTTGCAATACTCAGCAACTTGTAGAACAGACTTGGCGATATAAACACGTCTGCCCACAACCATTGCGCTGCCTAGAAGTGGCGTAGCCACCTTGTGGTGCAATACAAGTCGCTCGCCCTGCTCGCACAGAAGTTCACGTGGTGCGTCTTCCTTGTAGGCACAAATCACGTCCACATTGTCGTCGGGATACCGCCAGACCTGCTTTGCGCCGGGCCACGTGGCTTTGCCGCTTGATGTCTTGATGCGAGGCAGGCTGTCTACCTGCACGAGCTTGTACACGCCGCCGAGGGCAGATTCGGGGCGAGCCGTTACCATGTCGGTACCGACGCCATAACCGTCGATGGGTGCTTCAGCTTTCTTCAACGCGTCAATCTTGTTCTCGTTCATATCACCCGAGACGAGAATACGAACGTGCTCTAGACCAGCATCGTTGAGGATAGCACGTACTTGGCGAGTGTTCGTCACAAAGTCCCCCGAGTCAATACGTACCGCCTTGAGCGCAGCCCCTTCCCGTACCACCTGACAAGCGTTTCGAGCCCCCTGTGCGATATCGTAAGTGTCAATTAGTAGCGTCGTCCCTTCGGGGTACGCTTTACACCACGCACGGAAGGCCTCCAGTTCGGTCGGGAAGGCCATAACGAAGGAGTGGGCGTGTGTGCCGCTAATCGGGATGCCGAAGCGCCTACCGGCCTCCACGTTGCTCGTAGCGATGGCTCCTGCGATGAACGCGGCCCGTGCTGCGCGAACGCCCGCTTCGGGGCCTGGAGCGCGACGTAGGCCGAAGTCTACGATGGTAGCAGGTCGGGCAGCTTCGACGATACGCGACGCCTTGGAGCAGACAAGCGTCTGATAATTGATGATGGAAAGAAGAAGAGTTTCAACGATTTGTGCTTCGATTAGGTTGCCGGTTACTTCTAGAAGAGGCTCGTTTTGGAAGACGGGCGTTCCTTCGTCCACAGCCCGAACGTCACCTGTAAAGCGGAAGTTCATGAGGTAGTCGCAGAGGTCGTGTGACAGGCCGTTCTTGCGGAGGAAGTCGATATCCTCAGGCAGAAACTTGAAGTTCTCCAGGCATTCGAGGGCTTCGTCGATACCGCACGCGATGAGATAGCTCCAGCCCTTCGGGAGGGTGCGGACGAACAGGTCGAAGACAGCATGCTTGTTTTGAACCCCGGCTTTCAGGTAGGCGTCGGCCATGGTCAACTGGTAGAGGTCGGTCGTCAGAGCAAGGCTCATGGGTACCTCCGTTCAGCAACTACATCCTAGCAGAAGGTAGCTGGCGTGTCAAGTCCTACCTGAACATCGGCTTGGATGGGCTGACGTCGAGCTTGCTACACTGGCAGGAGAACTTATCTGTTTCTGAATCGTAGCCTTGCAGGCAGACGTGATCGCCTGTACCAAACAACCACCGGTCCTCACCAAATTCCTTCTCCATCGTTTCCCACATTGCTTCTTCAGCGGCATGAAACCGTTTAGAACCTTCTGGGGTCTCGTTGAGGAGTGCCGTGCACTCCCCATCGAGTGCCCTGTACCTATTGTGAACCTTGTCGACACGTACGCGTAGTTCTTTCGTGCGCCGAACTGCTTCCTCGGAGTCTGTACCGGCCCAGACTAGCTTCTCAATACCCTCGTAGCCTGTAATAACAACAACGTAGATCATTACTTACTCCACGACTGTCTTTGACCCCGGCCCGACAACTCGGTAACAGGTCTTACGGCCGGTATTGAAGTCGTTACCGAAGTTGTCACCGAGCCAGTCGACTGCCTCGTAGTTCGACCATTTTACGTAATGGTCTTTCCACGTAGCAATAGTAGGATCAATTTGAACGCAAACCGGACAGGTGGCGAACCCGGGGCGCTGCTGCCACTTGTGGTGGCAGGTCAGGCATTCGTAGATAGCGAGTGGCTTTGTTTGCCGGGCCGGGGCCATACTCAAATCGGCTTTCTATTCGCCCACGCCCGTCCTGTTACTACGATTTCTTCTGCAAGATGCGCTTTGCTTCGCTCGTGTTTTCGTGTGATAACCGGTGCTTGTACTTCGACTACGTAGCGGTCCTTTCGTATCTTCAGTGTCTTGAGGAATTGTTGCAGAACGTTCTTATCAGCGTAGACGTGGAAGCCGGACATGTACCACCTCTTGCCAGTCCCATCGCGAACTAACTTCTTCACGCACTTTAGCGTCTTGTCTAGTTCGACTCTTCGCGAGCCGTTGATCCCGTAAAACATAAAGTACGGGTCGCCGTCTTTGCTCTCGAAGACTTTGTAGGCAACTACGCTCACTGTTCCTGCTCCTAGTAAATCGGGTTGATAATTACCGCCGCTACATTGTCTACCGGAACACTACACATTTCACCATCTCGACTTACAGGCCACGTCATCCAACCTCCCTCTACGCTGGATTTAAGCTCTTGAGGATCGGTATCGTAGTGGAGGGTCCAACAAGTCTGGCGGGCCTCGTACGGTCTGCTGCGGAAAAGAACGAGAACTATTGTCTTCGGGTCCGGGCGTGGCTCCGGCACGGGCTTCGGTTCCTCTTTTGGCTTTCGCCACCAGAACAGTTTCATGACTCCACTCCTTCCGTGTAGCGTGTTTTGCCACCTACACTGTAAGACGCCAACTTACCTTCACTCACAAGCGTCTGTAAAGTTGATTCAGCGAAGGCGGTATCGAGAACGTAGCCACTTAACTCTCCTGCGGAAGACGGCTTGAGCATACCGTATTGAGTCAGTACTTGTAGTGCTTCTCCAATTTGTTGTGGAGTGTAGCCCGTTGTTAGAGCTATTTCGACCCAGTCTGCGGAGCCTCCGCAACGTCCTACTGCGAGGATGAGTTTGTTGAGGATGTTGTAAGCTGTGTCAAAGTCCATTATTCGATCTCCTTCAAGACAGGTTCGTCACCCCAAAATAACACACGGGCTCTATTGGAGATTCGTGTAATCGGAGGAAGCGAAAGTACGAACGTATCGCTACGTTCGACTTGCGCGTCGGCAGCCGGGCGGTACTGCTCTGGGGTACGCTCGCGCTCTTCCGGCGTCAACAGACGCGTACACTTCTTGTGCTGAACGTAGGTACCTTTTTTCGCCCAGTCGGGATAGTCGTTCCAGTTTACTCCTTTTGCGTGCAGCATCTCTTGCATTTCACTATTGTTCTTGTTGAGCAGTTCCTTGTGGCTGTAAACTGCCTGCGCGGCCATCTGAATGCTGTTGCGGGTAGCATCAAGTTCTCGCCAGACGAAAGCGTTAGCAGCTTCTTCGAGTGTAGGCACCTGCCAGACGCGACAATCGAAGAAGGCGAGGGAGCGGTTCTTCGTGGTTAGCGGTGATGGTAGCGGCGCAGGAATGCCTACTTTTGCGCAGTGCGGGCGGTATACGACAAGTTCATCTTTGCAATTGGCGACTTCCCTGTTGAAGAACCCCGTCGTCATCGACGCCAGCACGCTAACCATCTTGTGAATCTTGCCGTCGAAGAAGACTTGACTTTCAATGTCGTCACTGTACCACATCAGGCTAATCTCATCTGATTGCGTGTAGCCGACACGTGCCTGAGTTTCCTCCACGAGGAATTTTGTCGTGGCTATGAATAAGTCACGCAGGCGCCTGTCGTACGGACGTTCGAGATCGCGTGTCCACGTGTGAAAGGACTTGCCGTCAATACGTGCTAGAATAGGCAATAGCGGCATGCATCGGCCGCCCGCCATCTGCTTTTCAAAAAGTTTCATACGCGTGTCGAGGTCCATACTACTTTAGCACCTCCCACAGTTTCGTGCGAAGTTCCAGTTTCGTACGGTCCAATGCGATATCATCCGCTATGTCCTTCACGCGGCCCTTGACGGACAAGACACCGCGCAATTGGAGAATAGCGTCGATGAGCCCTTTAGCGTCGTCATCACGAATGTCATGATCAAGTATTACGGTTAGCGCGTTGTATCGATCGGTCATGAACGCTCCTTCCAGAACCGGCAGTTGAGCCAGGGAGGGCCGTCGTCGGCCTGATAGATGGAGAACGGAACCTGGATTCCGGCCCTACACCGCATCTGCCACCCGCACACGGTCACGTCCGGATCGTTATTCGCGCACGTCCCGCACCGCCGGTCTTCGACTTCCGTAGGTGACGGCTCGCCATGGCAGTTCTCTAGTGCCAATAACCGTTTTACGTCAGCAACTCTCTGCTCGTCTTGTCCACTTGTATTTCCGCCACCTGCCTCACGGCCCCACCGACAGCCGCAGTTCCACGCCACATTCATCAGGTACGTGATGTCGTGCGTTTCCGTCTTCGTCTCCGGCTTGTTGTTCATCGCGTACCACCTTCGCTTTGCTTCGACCTCCGGCACGCGCGGGTCGCGTGGAAGATTTGACGTGTAGTCGGAACTCTCGTCGCTGTACCGGGCCATGAAAACTGGCTCGCCAAAGACGTACATATGCGTCTTATCAAACTCACAGCCCCACAGGTCAGCGTTTCCAAACTGCCCGAGGAAACGACAACAGTCGTGAACGTGCCTCCATCGCGGATGTTCACCGTTATAGACGAGTCGGCTCATTTTGCTCTCCTGTGGAAATACCGGTAAATCACCGGAAACAACAATACGATAACGAGGGCTGCTACTGCCTCACCGATGACGAAACCGAACAGCCAGCCGTGCATAAACTACTTTGTAGCAGGTTCTGGCAGGCGAGTCAATAGCGGCGCTTGGAAAGGTACGCCGCGCCCATGGCTGCTATCATCGCGGCCCCGACTTCGACCCAAGCTTTACCACCAATCTCGCGTAGTTGTGGGGACTCTGCCCGGGCACGTGCAGTATCGTACACGTAGGTATGTGTGGGTGTAGGTACGCCTCCGTCCATGCGGCGGAACCGCTCGACGTCGACTTGCGTGTCGGCGTCGTCGACGTACTCACAACCACTCTTCTCTCGGTACATCCCGCCACGTACCTTTCACGCATTCCATCATAACAAGCAGACGGGGCTCGCCGGGCGTCAGCTTGAGGATAACGGCGCCGTCGTTGCGCGACACGGCTGGAAGGCTCCACGCGTCCGTCACGAAATTACCGATGAACACGCGCTTTCTAGCGGAATCGCGAGTGTAAGCCAGCGCGTAGGTTACACCAGAGTCTTTTTCTAGACTTACGGCGGTCTTACGAAACGCTTGGAAGTGCTCCTCGACAATGCTCTTCAGCGTCTTCATTTCGTGTTCAAGCTGTACCACACGCGCTTCTAAATCGATCATTTACGCCTCCTCGCCCGCAAAGCGAGCGTCTAACCAGTCACACGCGAATTGAGTTATTCCGTCTGGTAGTGCGCCCTTCTTGATGCTAATCAAGGACAGTTTAAGTATTTTCGTCACCATGCTGATATCCGCGTCGTTACATTTGTACGCGCGTAATCGCAGAGCTAACGCTTCCGGATCAGAGGTTGTTTGTTTGTATCGCCATTCGAGCACTAGTTGGGTTCGGTAGGCCTCGCCCTCGAAATACGCACGGGAGGTAGAATTCGTTTGATAGGTGAAGTTGTATTCGACGCCCTCGTATTGACGTGCGCGGGCAACGTGGAAATGCTCGTGTAGGCAGGTCTTGATTTGATCCCAAAGCGACCAGTTGGGAATCGCCACGCCGGGAGTGAAAGGCAAGTAAATTGCTGTCCCGAACGTGATAGCGTAGTGTTGAAGCACGGTGGGATCGGTAATACCCATGTGCGTTAGACCGTGTTGTATGAGACTGAGATCAGTCGGGTCGTTGATGTCGAGAATGCGAGTACCATAACGTGCCATCATAACACGCCAGAATTCTGTCACGTCTTCGGGGACTAGAGCATGGTCGACAGCCACAAATTCCACACCGGGTAGAATAACAGCTTCGCTCATTCGCTACATTCACTTTCTGGCAGACAAGTACAGCCTTCTCCGGGCACTTCACAACACACCCAATCGTGTTGTCCAACGTCAGTACAATCCATTAGAATGCGCCACTCGTGGCGAGGATCACAAATATACGCAGTGTACGACACACATCTAGTCTCATTTACGGTGCATGGAGGCGTCGGGCAACCTGATAGCAAGACAAGTAAAATCCCCACCTGGACCCCGGCCCGGCAACAAGTTGAACGCATTCGGTTTGCTGGGCCGGGGTCCTGCCTATTCGTCTTCATCGTAAAGCGCCCCGTACAGTTTGGTCTTGACTTCTTTGAGTACGACAACAACAGTTTCTCGTGCTGTGTTCAGCGTCTTCTCAAACTCTTCTTTGCGTGCCGGAACAGCTAGTGTCAAGTGACACTTGGCGTTGTCAATAGCCACAAGCGCCTCGCGTAGATCGCCAAGGCTGTCATTTAGGTGGAGGATGTTGTCGTCCCTCTCGTCCTCAAAACTCATTAGCAGCCGCCCTTCATGCGCTCGATAACCGCGTGACCGTACGCCACGTCTTCCGGAGAAAGCGGAAGCGGAAGCGGAGCCGGAATGTCTTCAAGAGCAGCGTTTGGCGCAGCATCGGCTGCTGCGAGTAGATTCTTTCCGAGGGTCATCGCCTGCTCGATAGTGAGTGGAACGAAAGTGGTGCAGCGTCGTTTCTGCTCGTCGGGCATCGTGATGACAAGGATCGGTACAGGCTTGTTGTCTTCCAGGGCGCTGATGCCAATACGGAAGCCGTAGTGACGTTCTTCATTGTAGTAGATCATGTCGCCAACCGGTTTGAGTTCTTTCATGACACACCTCCACCCGAAGCTCGGGCTACTACCTTATAGCAGAAGCTAGGAGACGTGTCAAGAGCTACGCCGGGCGGTCTTGCGCAGTACCTTTCGTGCTGGCGA
>Ga0315293_10005367_pt1 | contig 12069 bp, 14 predicted proteins | sample YL17G13_20_MG_FD_203071 | JGI IMG/M metagenome (GOLD analysis project Ga0315293, IMG submission 203071) | Sediment microbial communities from Yellowstone Lake, YNP, Wyoming, USA - YL17G13_20 | ecosystem: Environmental > Aquatic > Freshwater > Lake > Sediment | place: USA: Wyoming | collected... | reverse complement strand
TGCATAGCTGCTGCAACAGACTCTTGATTGGTTTTTGGTTTGTATATTGAACCACCCTCGTCAAACGCAACTATACCGCCAGTGGCATAAGATTCCTGTTTAAACATATGAGGTGTAGGTATAGACAACAGTCCACCTTCTGCTGCCATCTGAGGAGGAGCAATAGGATTAACCTGATTAGCTGGAGCAGCAGCTACATTCATCCTAGGAGGAGCAGCTGTTGTAGCAGCTAACATAGGAGGAGCACCTGTAGGGGCTATACCTGTAGGAGCAGCTGTAGGATTAACTGCTGGAGGAGCATTAGTTAGCTGGTCTTTAATGGTAGGTGGAGTGGCATTGAAAGCTGTGTTGGTAGCTTCCAGTTGCTTCCTACGATTCAACTCCATTAGAGCAGCCCATCCGGGTACCATAGCATTACTGCCATTAGCAAGTTTCATCAAGTCTGATAATTGCACACTTGGTTTTTGTAACGCATTTTGTATTTCAGCTATATCAAACATATGTTTTCCAGTTTATGAAGGAATTATAAAAAATAATGCTAGTCATCACCTGAGTAATAATTGCCATCAGGAGATTGTCCTTGAAGAGGATTATCTATAGGAGTAGTAATAGGGGCTTCTCCGTAATTTCCGTAATTAATATCATCAACAGGTACTATCCCTTGGTCTAAAATAGCTCGGTCTGTCATACCAGTTTGGTTGATGAATGTGCCATCAGGTTTATAGTTATATGTTACATCGCCTACTTTATAAGAATATGTACCATCAGGATTTTCTACAGCTCCAGCAACCCTAAGGGCTTCTATATCACTCTTTTGTGTCAGACGAGCAAATTGTTCAGAGGTAGCAATCTGTTCAGGAGTTTGACCAATACGCTTCAGATAGTTGGTAATTGCATCTGGAGCCATTCCCATTCCCTTTAACTTCTCATACAGAGTCGCTGCACCAGCAATTCCTCCAGAAATACCACCTGCAATACTATCCTTGGGGGCAAAATGATTGGTTGTAGTGATTGGCAATGCATTCAATATACCCTTTTGCATATTCATAATGTCTTGTGGGTATTTCAGCTGTCTCAAATACTCATTATACGCAGCATTATCTTTTGCTTGCTGTATTGTCTGTTGTGTATTACCAGCAGTTCCAAGAGCTGTTAGGTTCTGCAAGCCATACTGAGCTTGTTGAGTACCTGCATTAGAAGCAGCTGTGTTAGCCTGTGTAGCAGCCTGTAGACCTTGTAAGCCATAGGTGGCAGCAAACTGATTACCAGCCTGATTAAGCTGTTGACCCTGTAGGTTACGAGCTTGGTCAGCATTGAACTGAGTAGCAGCATTGTTATAGGCTTGGTTATAACCAGAGCCAATCAATCCAGCCTGTTGCATTAATAGGTTGTTGTTATTCTGTCCTTGCAAAATAGCTTGTCTAGAACCACCATATGCCCCAGCTTGTGCTAGTTTAGCCATATCCCCTTGCTGGTTAATCTTTTGTTGACGAGCTAAAATAGCTAACTGAGGGTCTAATGCCTTCTGGATGTACGGATTCATGTACTGGTCAGCAGCAGCAGAGTTAAACGAGTTAGTGGTAATGCCAGCTGGTGTGTAGTTAAGAGCCTGTTGTTTAGCTCCAATATCCTGAAGGTTAGTACCTGCGGTAGTTAAAGAGGTTGGCAGGGTCAAGTTACTTAAACCTTGGAATGCCTGATTTTGTAGCGCAGAAGGTCCAGCAGCCATCTCTCCTGTATACTGAGGAGTGGGAGCATTAAGAAGAGCATTGGACTTATCTAAAAGATTGGTAGCATAAGGCTGGGCATATGTACTAACCCCTCCTTGTACTGATTCTTTTGGTACACCTTGTAATTCTGTGGAAGTAAATAATCCCATGTTAGTTCCTCACCTTCGGCATAAATTTGGCGGCATGAATCTGTTTGCCTTGTTTAGGGTTTCCTGTTCTTGCCTTACGGACTCGCTCCATCATGGCATACAGCACTTTTGCTCCAGCTTCAGAGGAACCGTTACCTAAATGGCTAACTACATCAGCAGGTATTACAAACTCTTCATTAGCTAACCTAGCAGGTTGTGAGCCAGCTATAGAGGCAGGTATGTCATCAGACATGCCATCTCCGGGTCCTTTAAGCATCCTTCCACCGTCTGAATAACTTCCTAGTGAGGATATGCCACCATGATTCATAGCTACGGGCATACCGCCATATGCAAACATCTGCACAGAGTTGGTAGGGTCAGCGTTATATGGGCTTAAATTCAAGTGGTTATCATCTCCAATGGTTGGTTGGATACTCATCAAACCACCACCAGCAGCTTTCATAGGAGTGGTGATTCCTTCTTTATCATTACCAAGCAATGAATCAGCTAATATGCTTAACGGAGACGATGTATCCTGACCAGCTATATTACCCTGAGCATCTATATACGACATAGTACCATCAGGAGACATAATCTTTTGCGAGCCATCAGGTTCGGTTATAGTGGTGGAACCGTCTTGATTATTAACGGCTTGTTGTTGGGTACTAGTGTCATTTACCATTTGCATTCCTGTATCAGGCATAGGGCTATCAGTAGCAGCGATAACCTGACCATCTTGTGTTAACCATGTGTTGTCAATGCCTTTGGTTAGACCAAATGCAGCTGCATCACCTATCTTGTTACCTTGTTCATCTAATGCCTGTCCATCGCTATCTATGCTATTAACTAGCTTTGCTGCCTCCTTAGTCTGAGAATTGCTAAGGTTTGGAATGTCTGTCTTAGTGTCAAGACTAGCAGACATCTTAGATGCGGTATCTCCTTGAGTAGGTTGAACATTTTGTATGTGGGTAGGTAAACTAGCCACAGTACCAGCTAGGCTGACCGCTGGTATTAGCCCTGCATACTCACCAGCTCCAGCTCTGAGTGCACCATTAGCTAAGGTGTTGGCTGCAACATCTCCAACATTCTGACCACGCAAAGCAGCGGTGGTGGCAGCACCAACAGTAGAGCCAATAATTCTGTCAGCTGTGTTGGTCTTTGAACCTTCTCCTCCAGTATCGGCATTATCTGCCACTAAAGAGCTTATACCAGACCCAATGCCTGTTGTGATACCTTGTTCTAATGCAGTCCCTATGTCTTTACCGCGCAATACACCAGCACCTGTAGAGACGATTGTGGAACCTGCGCTAGACTTAAGGGCGGTATTAAGCTCTGGGGAGAAGCCTTCAACGTTTAAACTGTCACCAAGTGAAGCACCAATGTTAGCGGCTGCATATGATATGGCAGCACTCTTAGCTGCATCTTCAATGCTTCCACCATTTGCTATTACAACACCTGCCTTAATTGCTGGCAACCACGCTAAACTTGCTCCACCAGTAGCTGGGGCTGCTACAACAGCACCTATTGTTAATATAGTGCCTAAAGGGTCTTTAAGAGCACCTTCAACTGCCTTCACTGCACTGTCTGCAACAAACCCTACTGCTTTATCAACTACCCTAACTGCTGCACTCATTTAAGCTGCCCTGCTCTCTTTGGACCAATGTTACAAGTGATTCGATAACCTGTTGATAGATTCTTAACTGTATACGAAACCGTTGGTTTGCCATCCTTGTCTGGGCTAACTCTTTGGCGATTCTTGTCTGATACTATGGCATCAAATAAACTGAATATAGTTTTATCATTAAAATCAACAACTAAGGTGTCATACCCAGCTGTATACATAGCCTTTGCATATATTATGCTGTTCTCTACGTAGTTCTGTGCGGTATCTGCATTCAATGCACGAGCATATGCCACTCTATCTTTGCATTTATGTGATATATACAAGGTGTTGCCTTCTTGCATCAGTACTACACCCGGCTCTCTTACCTCAACCATAACAGACGCAAGCACTTGGTCTGGTGTGTACTCAGATTTAGTCTGTGTAGTAGCCTCCAAGATAATCTCTTGTGGCTGTAATTCCTTCTGTTTACTATCTACTAGCATTTTATACCTTTATGTTTAAACAGTTAATGATGACACATAAGTCATTGTAAAGATAATACCCGGTGACTGGGGAACTAATGGTCCCGTAGTGGCAGGAAATGTTATTACCTGTACATTTGTTGTATCAGAATGCCACCATAGTTCAATATAATCACCAGCAGCCAGCTGAACGACCTGATTCCACCCAATTACCTGTAGACCATCAAATGCCCCATGCTTTGCTGGAACTCCAACTATACCTGCTGAATCTGTTAAATTCACACCATTCTTCTTATACCAAATAGATACATTAGCTATGGCAGCATTAGGATTAGATACCTGAGCACTGAACTGTAGGTTATATATACCTGCATATTCCACCTTAGCCTGTGTCCCGCTTTGTACAGTTATATTACTTGCATAGTCAATATTGCCTAGAGGTATCACATATGAAACAGTGGTAGAGGTAGCAGTAAATGTGGTTGTGTCATGGAAGGCACCATATGGAAAGCTTAACAGCACACCGCCACCATTTGTTTCAAGAGACAAGATAGCTGAATTTATCTCTGCTACAGCATTGTTCAAGAGGTTGAAATATAGCCTCAGTACATTGTTTAATTGATTAAGATACAACGCACTAAACTCTGGCTTAGTGATTGGTAGGGCTGGTACAGCTGGTATGAAGATACTCAAGTGTTACCTCTTCTGCCATCAGGTCTAATATCAATACGAGGAGCACCCATCTGCCATTGCAGACCTAGCTGGTTACCCTCAATCTTAATGGACATCTGCCTACCGCGTACCCTGACATAGATAGTGCCTGTGTATTGCTCTACTGGTACAGTAGAAGAGCGGGTAATATTTGCATAGTACTCACCGCCAACAGACTTGGGGTCATTGTACCCAGAGCCAGAATTCTGTAATGGATACATACTCATAGTTACTACAGGATTAGCACATACAGAGCCATCAAAGCGTAAGTCAGGTAGGATTCTCCATACAAATGCAAAGTTATGCCCATCATCTATATCAAACTCAGAGGATTGAATATATGAATCAATAGGGGTTGATGGAACTAACACACCATCATCTACACCCTGTTCATGGAACACAATGTTATTTGAATAGGTAGCAGCCATAGGATAGTTACGCAAGCCTGAATCTAGCCACGCTGTCCTACCCATAGTGCCGTAATACCATACATTCTCTAGGTAGTTATATATGACATATTGGTCCACTACGGTGGAGCCTCCTGAACAATAGAACCACCATACCTCATTAAAGCCCTCGTTAGTGCTACCGAATGCCTGATAGTTCTGTTCAAGGTTAATATCACCATATATATACTGCCTTAAATCACAGCTGAGTGTCGAAACACTACCATCATATTTATAGAACTTATCCTTGCCCATCCAATACACAACACCAGAAGCTAGAGTTGGTGCATTTGGACCCATAATTGATATGTTGTCACCTAATAGAGTGACACCCCAAACAGCAGGTGCTCCTAGGTATTGCAATGAATACATAGTAGAATCAGTCCAGACTAGTATTTCTTGACGAACTTGTAGGACTGAAACAATCAGGGAACCATGAGATAGTCTTATACTACCAGCCTGATTTGTGGCATCAGGTGTCCAGTTGATGATTGATTCTTGGTCAGACCATCTGATAAGCATAGGGTCTTGCACAACAGAGCCATAGTCATTACAGCCAAATGCAAATACAAACCTAGATGAATCAGATACTTGTATGAAGTTCTGTACAATAGGAACATCTGAAGCACCATATATAGAAGATATATTGATACCAGCTGTGAAACCATTGGCTGCTATCCAGTAATACATACTCCCACCGATGGGTCCAAAGATAAGGTCCTCTCCAAAGTTAGATTGAGTCCACAGTCCTAGGTTAATCTTGCTTCCTGTTCCAGTACCGACACCTTCTCCCCAAGGTCCACTACCCCACGGACCAGCCGACCATCCACTTAATGGTATCTGAATCTCAGGATTGGCATTAATTTGATACTGAACGGTTACTGTTCCAGTAAATGTTCCAGAGGCATTAGCCACAGTAGAGGCAACAATGGTGTAAGAGTTGGCATTCACCTTAGTGATTGGATACCATCCTGTGATGGTTACATTATTAAATGTGCTAGTCGAGGTAAAGTCAGCATAGTCACCAGTTAAACATCCATGCCCTGTATCAGTAACAGTGACAACAGCAGACGCATTAACAGTAACTAAGGGGTTGGTTAACCTTCTAGTATATATAAATGCTTCGGTTACAACAGCTCCACCCCCTGTACCGCTAGATGTAGCATTTGTTCCAACAGAAATACTAAATGAATTAGCATCTATCCTTGTAACTGTGAATTGCTTGTTAAAATCTGTAGCAGGTATGCCATTCAAGGCAGGAGCACCAGTGAATGACACCTTATCGCCTGTAGATAGATTAATGCTAGACCAAGTTACCGTAACTGTGGTCAGCCCATTCACAGTAGTAAAAGGATTGGTAAGGGTTGCTGTTGATGTGGTATATCTAATAGGGGTTATGTCATTGTATACATTACCAGTTTCAATGTAATACTTAATATTGGTCCCCACTGCCAAGACATTCAACGCACCTAGCGTCACCCAGTTCCACAAAGACCTACATACCCCTAGGAATGTAGTTGGAGATATTTGATACCATCCACCTATCTTCTCAGGTGTACCTTGTCTAAAGCGAATCTTATCGCATTCATACCAGCCACCCTCGGTGGTGTAGCGAGTATTCTCTCTGTTAACTCCAGACTTAAATATTATCTTCTTTAATGGCATTAGACTATCTGAGCACCCTGCTTTAATTGAGCCAATGTATGCCCGTTAGTGAACTGGAAATGAGCTAACTCTTTGAATGTATGCCAATTCCCAGCCCATTCAAGACCTACTCCTTCGCCTATCTTGCCAATCTTCTGCCATAGTTCTCCATCATCGCCTTTTGTACCCCAGACAGGCTTACCGTTTCTAAGAGGTACTATGTCTACCGCGCATCTATAGTTATGGAATGAATCACCTGCATTGGCATTTGTTACAATCTTGCCCATAGTTGTTCTACCCTGAGCATATAATGCAGCTTGGCTTTCATTATCCCTGTATGTGGAGGTAACTAACAAGTCTATGCCCTCGTCATTGCAGATAGAGATAAGCTCCTCCACCTTTTGTTTAACGATAGGAACTAGCTCGTTTAAACTGCGAGAGTTAATCATTGAATAGGTGTTGAATGGAATAGCATCTTATCTTTATTCTGGCTACCGGAACTAGAGCCAAAGAAGAAGGCAATAATTTGTATCCATGCTGTTCCAAGACTACCTAACATTATTAAAATGGTAGGGTTTGGATTCATGGTTGGGTTAATCAATAGATATGAAAGTATGCCAAAGAACCCACCAGTAACTAATATAGACAACAACGGAGGCACAAAAGACTGTGTACCTACCTGCATGTCCCTAGCTGATTTCCTATCCTCTACAGCCAGCTGCTCAAAGTTTAAACCAAGAGCTTGGGTCTGTTCACGAAACTTAATCTCTTCAAGCTGCAACAATGCTATCTGGTCTGCTGATAACTTATTGTTATCAATCATAGACTTAACTTCTGTAGTCTGAACTCCAAACAGTTTGGACATGGCTGTAACAGCCAGTCCTGCTAGAGGTCCACCTAGGCATGAGGCTATTGTAGGTGCTATTTGCTTAAGCCAATCCACTAAATTCTCCTATAAATTGTTGGTAAGATAGTGTATCTTTCTTTTTAGAAAAATCAACACTAAGCATATATCTAGGTGATTCAAGGTTATAAACCGTATGTGGTATCTGAGTATTCAATGCATAATACATATCTTGTTCATAAACAAGTTCAGTAATGCCACACATCACATGCTCATTACTAGCATTTTTAAACAAACAATGACTTAATCCATCATGGTTCAAAAGAATATTTACTGCAACTCCACGTTCTTTATCTACATGCCAATCATAGCAAGTAAATGGGTCAAGTTTAATCACCCCTATGGTGTAGTCATATTTAGCATTAAGCACCATAAATAATGGGTCATCGGATACTAATTCATTTGGTACTATCCAAGTTTTAAACCTAAAGTAATTAATTTGTGGTGCTGCACTAATTACATAGTCAAGTACTTTCTTTCTATTCTTAGCTGGCATTAATGCCATATATGGTACTCCAAACTCTTCTATGCCTAATTCGTCAGTTTGACATGCTTTAGTGGTGCCGCCACATAACAATGCTGCTTTCATGCTATCAGACATACCTACATTACTAGATAGATTAGATAAATCCATTAGAATGTAACACTCCCTGTTCCTGACAACCATTGATAAATTCTATACCCACCAGTTTGTGTAATAGTGGGGGAGCCTGTTGTTGACAATGCTGCATCAAATGTATCTGGGTAGCGCATAATAACGATACCTGAGCCTCCAGCAGCTCCGGGGTGACTGGTCCATCCCGGATTAGAGCCACCACCACCACCGCCTGAACCTGTATTGGCACCAGCAGCAACACCATCATTCTCTCCCGGACTGGCACCTCTGCCTCCAACACTATATGTTACAGATGAGCCGCTTATAGAGCTTGTCGCACCTGCTGCAAAAGACCCCCAATTAGCACCAGCAGCTCCTGCACCTCCACCACCACCTCCAGTACATGAGGTACCACCATATGTACCAGAGCCATTACCACCATTATTACCTTGACCAGCAGTGCCAGCACCGGGAGTTGTGTTAGACCCACTAAAACCACCACCAGAGCCTCCAGTAGCGGAAGTATTGCCACCACCACCACCTATGGAGGTAATAGAACCAAAGATTGAGTTACTGCCATTAGCACTTGCTCCACCAGCAGCACCGACTGTTACTGATATTAGGGTGGCTGCACTAACTGCATAACCAGTAGAGGTGCGATAACCTCCAGCTCCTCCTCCTCCTCCACCAACTTCAGCTCCACCGCCAGCACCACCGCCTCCACCTGCAACCACAAGGTATTCGACAGTTAATGGTATATTAGACACACCAGTAAATAAGAAGTTTCTAGCTGCAAACATTATGGTGTGTACCCTGCGGCAGTTGAACCATACCAGTTAGTGCCATCCGAGATAAATGACAATATATCCATCTTACCAGCGGTAGCTGTTATGACTGGAGCACCAGCATTACCCCACTTAACTCCTGTAAAGGTAGCTGTAGTGGGAGTAGCGGCTTGTTTAAGCAACATGACAAACGACTTACCCGCAGTAGCTGTAGGCATAGTGAAAGTGCAAGGTGTAGCTGATGTTAATGTCGCAGTCTGTACAGTGCCTGTAGTCAGGGATATAGTGAAAGAGCTTGTAACAGTACCTGCGACAGCTACACTCTCTATATAGCTTGTAACTGTAGGATTGGTTAGGGAAGGGTTTGTACCTAATACAACAGCACCAGTTCCTGTAGACGAAGTAACCCCAGTTCCTCCATTGGCAACAGGCAGGGTTCCTGCCACATTTGTTGCCAAAGCACAATAGGTAGTAGATGTAGAGCCTGTACCTCCGTTGGCAATATTAAGAGTACCATCCAAGGTAATAGCCCCTGTAGTGGCAGTGCTAGGTGTAAATCCAGTGGTTCCTGCGCTAAACGAGGATGCACTAGCAGACCATGTAGGAACCCCTCCAGCAACCGTTAGAACGGTCCCTGTAGCCCCTATGCCTAGTTTGGATAGGGTAGTACCAGTTGAGTAATAAAGGGTGTCTCCTGCGGTGTATGATGATAACCCAGTACCACCATATGCTGTTGTTAAGTTATTACCTAAAGCTAAGGTACCAACTGTCATAACTGGTTGATAATTAGCAGCTTGTATCACATCTGTGCCATTAATGTATACAGCACATATATACCCGCTTAATACCGTTATACCAGCTCCAGCAGCTGTTTTAACTACCAATGACTGGTTAGTGTTATTCTCAATGTAGTAGTTCTTATTGATAGTTGGTACTATCAGGCTTCTGGTGGTTGTGTTGGTACCAGTGCAATTCAGGTATAGATTGCGGAAGGTTTGATTAGTGTTGAGTGAAACAGGAGTTAGGGTAACGTTAGCATCTGCGAACGCGACAGCAGCCCTACCGACAATAGGCTCTTCCAGAGCATATACCAAGGTATTGTTAGTGGTACCGCCCCAAGTACCAGTTTGCTCACCAGTGCCTACTAACTCTATGTATAGATTTGTTGAAAATGTTGACATATATCCTTATCCCGTATTTATATTAGTCCAATTCGGTGTTTGGGTATCGTCAATCTCTGCCCAATTTGTGCTCTGTGCATCGTTAATAATGACCCAATTAGGGGTCTGATTATCATTAATCATGAACCATCCATGAACATCTGTGGCTGATGTTAACACAAATAACTCATTAATTGTACTAACAAATTGTCCTGTTACAGCTTCAATTGAAGCCAATACCATTGACTCTGCTACATCACTTAAGAATGCTGCATTGGCATCTGGGGTATCAAATAATGTAAAGGACTCAGATTGTGCTCCTACAAATGCTGTTATAGCACTCTGAGCATCAGTTATAGTAAAAGACTCAGCATTATCCCCTATAAAGGTTGCAAGAACGTTCTGAGTGTCTGTTAATGTAAAGGACTCATTTGTTTCCGCAGTAAAGCTATTACCGCTTAAACCAGCAAATGGAGCACCTGAAAAACTTGTTATGCCAAACATTAGCCGTTAAACTTTCTGAATGGTGTCCATCTTACCACAAACTGACCGCTTGGCTTCCAGCCTATAGAGGCTTCATAGCACTTACCGTTACCCCTATCTTTAACGAGCTTGTACTGGAAATACCTTGTGGCATCGGCATCCTCAAAGACTGTGAAATAAGAACCTTCTATGGCTGGTGCTCTGTCGGATGGGTTTGTACCCTCTGCGGATATTGTGATGATGGGTATACAACCTAAGACTGAGTACGCGAATCCGTACGCATTGTTACGATATAGCCACATGACACGCAGTATATAGGTACAAATGAAGTTTTTAGCGACATCACCATCTCTCAGCCATGAGGTGGCATCTATGAATCTAGGCTCTTGTCCGTCAAGGGTGGAATCGTATGTCTGAAACCAACGTAGCCATGAGGGTAAATTCCCATCGCTATCAGCGAAGATAGGCAGGATGGGGTTTATGCAGTAACCGATTAGGTTAACTGTTATGTCTGCTAGTAGGTATATTAGGAATCTAGTGTACATACTACCCCCTTTGGATATTTAGCTTTAACTGCTAGGCAAGCGTCTATGTAGGCTTGTTGTTGAGCTGCATCACCCTTCACGATAGCGTCTAGGTAGTCATACATGGGCGGATAAGCCGATGCTCGTAGTTCTTTGTAGGTTAATGGCAAAACAACTGGGGCAATAAGAACTGGTTTGCCTGTTGCATCTGCAACAATTTGCATACCTTCAGATTGACCGTGAAACAAATACTTATACTGTTCTTCACTAACCTCTACGGATTCGTTGGGAATTGTGGTGTGAGCATCTGTATTATAAAAGCCGCTAGTTAATGCTGAATAATAAATTGTCATATTAATATCCTATCGCTAAATATCTGATTCCAGCGAATCCACCAGGACCATTGCTACCAAAGGTGAATGTGGTTGAAGTAATTGTACCGGGGTATGTGCAGTAGTTGGTAGAATCAGCCAATCCAGCAATGACATTTAAGCAACTTGTTGGGAAAGCGATTGGAAATGTAATTGTTCCAGATGAAGCACCACTCACCCCCCATTGTAGTATCAAGCCATTTGCTAATTTAGTATATCCATTAGTAGCAAGACTGAGTGACCCGTAAGCAAATGCAGTTGTTGCTATTTGCGTCGTATTGGTGGAATTAGCTGCGGTTGTAGCTAATGGAGTCCCCGATAAAGTTGGAGAAGTCCCTAATACAACCGCCCCTGTTCCTGTAGAGGTTGTTACTCCACTACCACCATTGGCTACTGGCAGAGTACCTGTTACTTGTGTTGTAAGCGTGATTGCTCCGCTTGAAATTAAACCCGAATCGACAGTGGTGAGGCTCATATTATATCCTTAGAATGTGATTGTGCCG
>Ga0315293_10005366_pt1 | contig 12070 bp, 10 predicted proteins | sample YL17G13_20_MG_FD_203071 | JGI IMG/M metagenome (GOLD analysis project Ga0315293, IMG submission 203071) | Sediment microbial communities from Yellowstone Lake, YNP, Wyoming, USA - YL17G13_20 | ecosystem: Environmental > Aquatic > Freshwater > Lake > Sediment | place: USA: Wyoming | collected... | reverse complement strand
GAGAGGCCAGGTGAGCAGCAGGGCATGCCGGGCGCTCTCCACGACCTCGGGCCGGCTCCGGATGGCGCCGTAGGCGGCCGCGCCTGCGCCGTACAGGGCGACCAGGAACGTCAACACCAGCGAGAAATAGCCAACGTTGGCGATCACTCCACCATCCTCCTACCGAACCTCAGACGAAGGGCGACGGACGATGGACGGCCATCCGGCCCCGCGCCCTCCATCGTCCGTCGCCAGACCTCAACCCCTCGGACCTCTTACCCTTCAACCGCCTGCGCGGGGATCTGCTCGTCGTAGCGGGTCGGGCACTTCAGGAGCAGCTCGTCGGCATAGAAGATGCCGTTCTCGCCGAGCCTCCCGGTGACAATAGCCTGAGCCTCGTTGCGCAGCAGATCCGGCATCGGCCCGACATAGACTACTTGAAGACGCCTGGCGGTCGGGTCAACAACCGCCTGGTGCAGCACCTCCGCCAGGCCGCCTGCCTGCTCGATCTGATCGAGATCGGCTGGTACGTTGGCGATGGTGAAGCGCAGGGTCAGGGTCTGTGCGTCGTACTCGATCGTCGCCCCGTCGACCGCGCCCGAGATCTTCAGGTTGCGGCCGAGGACGGAGGTGCCTCGGGCGGCCAGCTCGTCGATGGTCAGGTAGTATTGCGCCGCGGCCTGCGTGGAGGAGGCAATCAGGTAGATGATCGCGGCCACGATCAGCAGTCCGCCGACCACGAACTTCCCTCGGCCCGAGAAGACGCCTCCCCCGCCAGGCGTGGTGACACCACTCATCCTTCTTCCTCCCTCCGATCGCCTCACTGGTCCGTTGCTGCAAGGCAGAACCCGACCGATTCTATCACTATTGCGGCCCGAGCCGAGGAGTCCTGCTTCCGGGCTCCCCCGCGCCAGGGACACCCAGCTGAGGCCGCCAGGGGCGGGTGAAGCACAGATGAAGGCGAGCCCATCGAACGATGAGAGCTTGGATGCACCGTATGCCCCCGAGTCCCGCGACGGATTGCCCCAGAATCGGCGTTCCGTGCCCGTAATCTGCGTCACATGGGCCGGGGAGAGAAGACACTACCACGGACAGATGAATCGTGATAGATTGGCGGGGTGTGGTGCCCGTTGCGCACCGCCAGGGCGCGGCGCCGAGGCGGTGCAGGGCCATGAGGGTGGTATCGGTGCTCAGAATCCTCAAGATCGTCATTGTTGTGGTCCTGGTCATTGTGGCGGCGGGATCGGTTGGGTCCTTTGCAGTGTGGAACCACTACTGGGGTGTTCCCGAGCCCCAGTCGTGCGCCAATTGCCATCCCCTCGAAGGGTATGTGGAATCGCTGCAGGATCCTAACCTGCTGGTCAGCCTGCATGCCGCTCGGGGCCTCCTGTGCTCGAATTGCCACGAAAGGACCCTCGAGCAGCGATTGCAGGAGACGGTGTCGTACCTCCGCCATGACTATCCCGATCCGATCCCTCAACTCAGGGTGACCCAGGACGCCTGTTTCGCCTGCCATGAGCACGGGTCCTACGCGGAGATCGCGCTGCGAACAACGGACCTGGGCATCACGGACGGCCGCGCCGGGAACGAGCCGGCGAACCCCCATCAATCCCACTTCCCCAACCTGGAGTGCTCCGTTTGCCACCGGATGCACCAGGACTCCCGGGATTACTGTGCTCAGTGTCATACCTTTGGATGGATGGTTCCTTAGTGTCTGCGCCGGTGCCAGCAATTGCCTTCAACGGGCCTGACAAGGGCTAAGAGGATGACTGGTAGAGGTTCCCTGAAGCTGAGCAAGCTCCTCATTCTTGCGCTTGGGATCGTCGGTAGCCTGCTTGGGCTGGCCGTTGTCGTCTGGCCAGCGATGAGTGCCCGGACCACGGCCGCCCCCTCGCCCCAGACGGAGACCGAGGACGGCGAGGACTGCCTGGAATGTCACAGCAACCCCGCCCTCCTGATCAACCTCCCCTCCGGCGAGGAACTCAGCCTGTACGTCGATCCCCAGGCCTATGCCGCTTCCGTGCACGGCCGGCATGGCACCGGCGGCTACCAGTGCACTCGCTGCCACACAGACATCACGGGGTACCCGCATCCGGCACTAACGGCCGCCTCGCGCCGGGAGTTCACCCTCCAGCAATACACGGCCTGCACCCAGTGCCATACGGCCGCGGCGGACGATACCATGGCCGGGGCCCATCAGATTGCGCTGGCGGGCGGGAACGCCCAGGCCGCCGTCTGCAGCGACTGCCACACGGCCCACGCCATCCAGCGTCTGACCGATGAGCGGACAGGCGCTACCCTTGCCGAGGCCCGGCCGCTCATCCCGGCGATGTGCCGCCAGTGCCATTCCCAGGTCTACGACCTGTACAGCCAAAGCGTGCACGGCCAGGCGCTGCTTCAAGAGGGGAACCCTGACGTCCCGACCTGCATCGACTGCCATGGATCACATGACGCCCAGGGGCCATCGGTCGGCGGCTTCCGGCTGGCCTCCGTTCAGGTCTGTGCAACCTGCCACGCCGATGCCGAGATGATGGCGCGCTACGGAGTCAACCCGGACGTCTATGCCACCTACGTGACGGACTTCCACGGCGAGACCGTTGTCCTCACCCGGGAGGCAACGCCGGGCGAGGAGACCGAGAAGCCGGTCTGCGTGGACTGTCACGGTATTCACAACATCTTGGCGGCGACCCACGCGCAGAGCACGGTCTCCCAGGCCAACCTGTTGGGTACCTGCCAGCGCTGCCACCCGCAGGCGCAGTTCCGTTTCCCTGCCACCTGGTTGAACCACCAGGTTCCCACCTCCCGCTCCGCACCGCTGGTGTATTACGTCAATCTCTTCTACAAGATCCTCATCCCCGCCGTCCTTGGCGTCATGGCCCTCTTTGTCATCACCGACGCCATGCGACGTTTCATCAACCGCCGCAGGGAGCGAGGCAATGCCTGAGAGTCGACGGTACCTGCGTTTTCCCCTGGTTGATCGCATCGAGCACTGGCTCCAGGTGCTCAGCTTCACCACGCTGGCGATTACCGGACTGGTTCAGAAGTTCCCCACAGCCAGTGTGTCTGTCTGGGTCGTTCAGCTGCTCCGCGGGATCGAGACGACGCGCCTGATCCACCGGACGGCAGCCATCGTGTTTGCCCTGGAGGCTGTCTACCACCTGGGTTCTGCTGGCTATCGCCTCCTGGTGCGGCGGGTCCGGCCCAGCATGCTCCCGGGCGTCGGCGACGTCGGCACCGCCTTCAAGACACTGCTGTACAACGTGGGTCTCAAGAAAGTCCGCCCCCCGCAGGGGCGCTATACGTTCGAGGAGAAGATGGAATACTGGGCGGTCATCTGGGGGACCGTCATCATGGCCGTCACCGGGTTCATCATGTGGAACCCGCTCGCCACCACCCGTCTGCTCCCGGGGGTGGTCGTCCCCGCGGCCAAGGCCGCCCATGGGGGCGAAGCGATCCTGGCCGTCCTGGCCATTCTGATCTGGCACTTCTACACCGTCCATCTCAAGCGCTTCAACAAGAGCATGTTCACCGGCTATCTGAGCGAAGCGGAAATGGAGCACGAGCACCCCCTCGAGCTCGCCGAGCTGAAGGCCGGCACGGCACCGCCGGCCCCGGATCCGAGGGTTTTCCGCCGCCGTAAGCGGATCTACTTGAGCGCCTACGCCGTCCTGGCCGCGATCTTGATCGCCGGGGTCTACTTCCTGGCCACCTTCGAGCAAACCGCCGCCAGCCCAGCGCCCATGCGCGAGGCGCCGACCGTCATCGCCCCGCTCACCCCCACGCTCGTCCCCAGGCCCACCGTCGTGCCCGGCACCCCTGCCGCGGCGCTGACCTCGTGGGAGAACGGGATCGGGGCGCTGCTCCAGTCGAGATGCGGGGAATGCCACGGCGGCAGCAACCCCAGCAGCGGGCTGGATTTGACGACCTACCAGGGCGCGCTGCGGGGTGGCCAAGGCGGTCCTGCGGTGATCCCCGAGAACCCCAACGGCAGTCTTCTGGTGATCATGCAGTCGCCGGGGAATCATGCGGCCCAGCTCAGCCCATCAGAGCTAGAGGGCATCCGCCAGTGGATTGCCGCGGGCGCGCCCGAGAGATAGGACCGCGGGCGCCAGTGGATCCGGGCTGGCGCGTTGGAGAGAGGGTCATGCGGTCTGACTACCACTTGACTGGCGGGGAGACGGTTTGCGTGGTAGGATGAGGCCGCGGTATAGCAGGCTGCGACCGGCATCCTTCTGCCCGGCACGCAGATGCCATCACCCCAGGTTCGCAAGCAACCTAAATCGGAAAGGAGAAGAGAGATCTCGAGGTATTCCGTGAATGGCCAGGGTAGACCGGGCCCCGTTCCGACTGGGCCTCAATACATGTGTGAATCCGAGTATGTATCCTTGGAGGAGGAGAGAATGTCTGGGAAGCAAGGTGAAGGTCGAATTAGCCGACGCGAGTTCATCAAGGGCGCAGGACTGCTGGGCGCAACGGCCGCGGGCTCAACCCTGCTGGCCGGTTGTGGCACCACTTCGGCCGCAAGCGTCACCTGGGATCGCGAGACCGACGTGGTGATTGTCGGCTACGGCGGTGCGGGCGCGGTTGCAGCCGTCGCTGCCCGTGACGCAGGCGCCGAGGTCATCGTCCTCGAGAAGCGCGAAGTCCCTGGTGGCTCTACCGCCATCTCCGGCGGCTTGTGCTACGCGGCCGGGACCTCGGTCCAGCAGGCGGCCGGCATCCAAGATTCGGCCGATGCGATGTACCAGCACTACCTGAACGCGGGTAAAGGCCTCAACGACCCGGCCCAGGTCCGTCTGGCAGCCGACCGATCGGCCGACAACGTGGATTGGCTGACCTCCCTTGGCGCCACCTGGCCCGCTCCGCCCAGCGTTTCCGGCGCGGAAGTCAATGTCGGCAGTGAGCCGGTCGCTCGCGTCCACAGTATCGCCTATGGTGACCTCTCCGGCGGCGCGGCCTTCTTCCAGGTCCTGGCCGACGCGGCCACGAGCAAGGGCGCCGAGATCCTGATGTCGACGGCCGCCAAGGAACTGGTCGTCGGCGAGGATGGCGCCGTCGTTGGCGTCAAAGCCGAGAGCGGTGGCCAACAGATGTTCATCAAGGCCCGCCGAGCTGTCATCCTGACCACGGGTGGCTTCACCCGCAGCCAGGAGATGATGGCGGGCTTCAGCCGGGATGCCTTCAACTCCCAGCCGCTGGGCGTTCCCGATCTGACCGGCGACGGCCACCGAATGGCCTTCGCGCTGGGCGCAGACGCGATTAACATCAGTGAGGTGCTCGGAATCCCGGGCCTGACCCTGCCGGGCGCCGTCGCCGCCACCTATGCCCTGTGGTCGTTCATGCCCGACATCGCCGCGATCTTCGTCAACAAGAACGGCAAGCGGTTCGTTGACGAGTTCAAGTTCTACGACTGGAAGAACACCGAATTGCTGCACCAGCCGGACTCGATCGCCTTCTCCGTCTTCGACGATGCCACCCGCCAATCTGGGGCCGGCCGCATCGTCGCCGGCTTCAGCGAAACCCTGGAGCAGGAAGTCACCGACGGCACCGTCTTCAAGGCCAATACCATCGGCGCCCTGGCCAACGAGATCGGCGTCCCGGCCGCGGCGTTCGAGGCAACCATCACCAAGTGGAACGAGGATGTGGCGGCGGGCGTCGACACCGACTGGGGCCGCACGGCGGCCCTGGCGCCGATCGCCACCGCGCCGTTCTACGCCTTCAAGACCTACTCCACCTTGTTCGACAACAGCGGCGGGATCAAGATCAACACCGACGCGCAGGTCGTCAACACCTGGGGAAATGTCATCCCCAGGCTGTACGCGGCCGGTCAGGTCTCCGGCGGCGTCATCGGCGAGCACTATCCGGGCAGCGGCACCGCCCTGAACGCACTGGTGACCTTCGGCAAGATCGCAGGCACCGGCGCGTCGGCGGAGACGCCTCTTACCTAGCTCGCTCACGCGCCTGAAGTGGTGACGGCGGGGCTGCCCTGGCAGGGCAGCCCCGTTCGCGTCTTGGCGTCGGGAGGTCGGCAGGTGGCTGGCGCTGGCGACTGGCGCAGAGCATTGCGGGAGCCTCGGCAGAACCGAACAATGACCCCAGCCTGGGCCCCACAGACGCGGCAGCATGCCGGGAAGGCACCGGCGTGCCGCCCTCTCCAGCACCATCAGCGTGGACATCGGCGGCCTGGAAGCGACACTGGCCACATGAAAGGAAGACGCAGCGACCGCCACCGATGGCATCTTCCCCAAGCAGGCTCGCGTTCGACCGCTTGACGCCGAATCGCACCACCCCCCGCAAGCTACCGCGCCAACTTGGCCACCCGCCCCAGCCTGACGATCAACGAGAACGCGCAGTGGATCTACACGAACTGCCGCCCGCTCTCGTGGCTCTGCGCCGCCGGGATGCCGGCGGGCGGGTTCATCCGCCAGTGCTTCCTTCGCGGTGGGACGGCGGTGTGCTCGACAGTTGTGCTTCGGCGGATCGCCAGGCAGAATGCTGCGGCGGAAGCACCTCTCAGCCTGCCCATTCAGCCCCGCTGAACATCGGGCCGTATGCCCCCGTTCGCAAGGGAGGAGAACCGGAGAAACGCCTTCTCCGCCGCCGCCAGTCCCCTTCCTCGCACATCAGGGTCATCTGCCCCTACCCGAATAGGGGCATGTGCACCTGCCGCCTTCTGGCGGGCAAGGGTATCCTGTATCCAAGGGTATCGAACCCAATTATCCGAGCAAGAAGGCTCTTCACAGGAGGAAATGATGGCACAGGCACGAACCGAGAGAACACTTCAGGAGCCAGGTCTGCTTCGCGGGTTGATCAACGATCCCCGCGCGGGTTGGATCTGGCTGCTCCCCCGGCTCTGGCTGGGGTGGCAGTGGCTCGAGGCAGGCATCCACAAGTTCAGCGACCCTGGCTGGATGCAGGGTGGCGAGGCGCTCAGGGGCTTCTGGCAGTTTGCGGTTGCCATTCCTGAGACCGGCCGCCCACCCATCGCCTACGACTGGTACCGCAACTTCCTTCAGGCGATGCTTGACGCGCAGGTCTACACGTGGTTTGCCAAACTCGTCGTGTTCGGGGAACTCCTCGTGGGTGCAGCCCTGATCCTTGGCCTGTTCACGGGGTTTGCCGCCCTCCTCGGCGGGTTCATGAACTGGAACTTCATGATGGCCGGATCGGCCAGCGTCAACCCCGTCTTCTTCGTCATCGCCCTCGCCTTGGCCCTGGCGTGGAAGGTTTCCGGCTACATCGGACTGGACTACTTCGTCCTGCGCCCGTTTGGCCGCCGGACCTCGCAAGCGGGCGATGAGAAGCCAGGACGTCTGGCATCGAGTCCCCAGGCCGCCTCCGACTGACAAGTCCTGATAGCCACGCATTCAGAAAACAGGGCCGCGAACGTGCTGGCGGCCCTGTTTGCGTTTCATCTCGCCGTTGTCACTCGGATCGCAACCGGTCGAAGATGTGGTGTTCGACGGCGTACGTTGCCAGCTCAATCCGGTTGGTCAGGTGAAGCTTCTCCAGTATGGTGCTCACGTAGTTGCGCACCGTCTTCTCGCTCAGGTAGAGGCTTCTCCCGATCTGCGCATTGGTGTGGCCTCGGGCGACCTCCGCAAGAACCTCCATCTCGCGAGCCGAGAGCTCGCGAAAGGCGTCCTGCTCCGCTCTCCGCTCTGTCTCGCGCACCCTGGCGAGCAGCCGCTGCGTTGTCATCGGATCAAGCACCGCCTGGCCGCGCGCCGCAGCCTGGATGGCCCGCAGCAGCTCCTCGTTCCCCACTTGCTTGAGCACGTAACCAGCCGCACCGGCCTGAATTGCGCGCACCACGAGCCCGTCGTCCGCAAAGGAGGTCAGGATGACAACCTTTGACTCCGGGAAAGCATGGGTGATGCGCTCGGTGGCCTCCAGGCCGCCTTCACCGGGCAGCCGGATGTCCATCAGCACCACATCTGGCCGCAAGCGTTCGACGGCCAGCAGGGCCTCGCTCGCCGTGCCCGCTTCCCCGACGACCTCCATGTCGGCCTGATCATTGATCAGAGTCATCAGCCCCAACCGGACGACCTCGTGATCGTCGACGAGCAAGACCCTCGTCCGGCTCATCGTTCATCCCTCCAGGGGATTTCCAGGGTGACCGTCGTACCCTTTCCGCCCGACCCGTCCACCTCGAGATTCCCCCCCAATAGATGGGCTCTGTCCCGCATGTTGCGCATCCCGTAGCCGGCGGCCGCCCCAGCCTCGATCCCGACGCCATCATCTTGGATGGTCAGAGCGAGACGATCCCCCTCCCTCCTGACCCGGAGGGTCACCTTCCTGGCTCGCGCATGCCGGACGATGTTCGAAAGGGCTTCGTTGGCGATGGCCATGACGTGCTCTGCTCGAGCGGCCGAGAGGGTCTCCGCCTCGGGGATATCCATTTCGAGGCTGATGGCGACGAACGATCCGAAGCGCGGATCCTCGGCCATCTGCCGAAACCCTTGCGTTAGGAGTTGGTTTGAAGGCGTAGTCCGTAGCTCGCCCAGGTTGCGCCGCAGGTCGGCAATGGCGTCGTTCAGCACCATGAGTCCGCGGTCAAGCCGTCCGGCCGCAATGCTCCCGGGCTCCACCTGCTTGAGGGCCGACTCGACGATCAGGCCGGCCGTGTACACCTTCTGGATGGAACCGTCATGCAGGTCCCGGCCAATTCGCTCGCGCTCTGCCGCCACGATCTGCTGCTGCTCCATGCCTTCGATCACCCGCTCCGTCTCTACATCGAAGATCTCCAGCCCCCGGATGATCGATAGAGCCAGGACGAGACCGATGATTGAGCGGAACACCGCGGGCGGCGCCACGAGGACATTGGCGAATGTCGCGGAATTCAGGATGTCGCCGGGGAAGAAGGACACCGGCGGCGGGACCAGGCCTGCGAACAGGGCGTATAGGACCAGCATTCCGACGGCCAGTCGAAGTGGGCCGACAATGTGCGGGACATCCAACGGCGCGATCCATTGGTTGATGTGCTTGTGCAGGCCGTAGGCCGAGAGCAGGCTCCCGGGGAAGCAGAGGAAGTAGCGAGCCAGTGCGTTGGCCGCGTCGTGCCACGTCATGAAGTCAACAAAGACGGTGGGCAGCGGGAAGAAGGAGACAAAGAGCCAGACCGCCAGGGCCGCGCCGGGAAAGACGTGCAGCCAGCGCGCCCGCCCAAAGGGCCGCAGCAACGCCACCCCGAATTGAAAGAGACAGGCGAAGGATACGGCCAGCAGAATCAAGTGCGAGCGGTGCAGCAGGAAGAGCGCCTGCCCGCCAAAGTACTCCGCCTGAACCGGGATGAAGAGATCGCCCCACTCGTAGATGCCATGGGTAATGCCAAAGGCGGCCAGCCAGGACAGGCTGCGGGCAAGCTCCAGGCGAGAGGAATGCCGCAACTGCAGGGCGATCGCCAGCCCCAGGACGAAGAACGCCAGCCCGTAGACGAAGACAATCAGGCTGCTATTGGCTTGGAGGAACGTCCGCAGCGCGTCCATGACCTCCCTCCAGGATCCCGGCGTCCCTTGAGGGGATTGACAGCCCCCCGCCCCGATCCCCACAGGCAGACGTGCCTCGTCCCAATCCACAGGGATTCGCCGAGGCAAAGGGAAGGGCCGCCGGCCTTGCTGATCCAACCGGAGACGCACTCAACTGGCCACACCCCCATCCAGGCCTCAGGCCTGGATGATCCCTTTCCGGATGGCGTACTTCACCAGCTCGGAGCGGGAGTGCAGGTTCAGCTTGCGCATGATGTTCTCGCGGTGCCGGGCAACCGTCTTGGGGCTGATCTCCAGCTTCCCGGCAATCTGGCTGTTGCTGGCACCCTCGGCCAGAAGCGCCAGAACTTCCTGCTCGCGGGCGGTCAGGCCGTCCAGGGCACGCGCCGACTTGGTCTCTTGATCCTGGGAGAGGAAGTCCTTGACCAGCAGCTTGGCCAGAGAAGGGTAGAGATAGACTTGGCCTGCCGCCGCGGCCCGAATGGCGTTGAGCAGCTCCTCGGGCGCGGCACGCTTGGGCACGTAGCCGGAGGCCCCGGCCTCCAGCATCTTGAAGAAGTACTCCTCGTCTTCGTGGATCGTCAGCGCAACGACCGCCGTCTCCGGGCGACGGCGCTTGACCTCACGGGCCGCTTCGATCCCCGACATGTCGGGCAGCCCGATGTCCATCAGGATCATGTCCGGCTTGGCCGTCGCCAGCAGCTCCAGAGCCTCCGCCGCCGTCCCGGCCTCGCCCACGATCTCGACGTCGGCCTGGCTCTCCAGCAGCATCCGCAGCCCCGAACGAACCACCGCATGATCATCAACCAGCAACAGGCGTATGGTCATCGTCCACCCTCACTTCTCCGCTCCGCGGGATGCTCACTTCCAAACTCGTGCCTCTCCCGGCCTGCGACCGCAGAACCATCTTGCCTCCCAGCAGGCAGGCTCGTTCCTCGATTCCCAGCAGGCCCCACGAAACCCGGTCGGGGTTGGCGATGACGGACGGGTCGAATCCCTTGCCGTTGTCATCCACCCGCAACCGCACTCTGTCGGGCTCGTACTCCAGGAACACCATGGCAACCGTCGCCTCGGCGTGCCGGACCACGTTGCTCAGCGCCTCCTGCACCACCCGGAACAGCGCCGTGCTCTCGGTCGAGCCAATGGGCCAGGGCTCCCCAAGGACCTCGACGCTCACCGAGAGGTGAGCACGAGCCTGGACCTCGCTGGCATACCAGCGCAGGGCCGCAGGCAGCCCGAGATCATCCAGGTGGGAGGGACGGAGGTCGGCGATGACCCTCTGGAGTTCATCCAGAGAGCGGGCCACGAGGCCTTCCAGCTGGTGCAGGTTCACGGCTGTCTTCTCCACATCCTGGGCAAGTGTGGTCGCCGCTCCGCGCAATCCCAGTCCAATGGCCGTCAGTGCCTGTCCGGTCTCGTCGTGCAGCTCGCGCGCGATCCGCTGGCGTTCCGCTTCTTGCGCCGCCACGACGCGCTTGAACAACTCCCCCCGCCAGGCCTCACGCCGCTCGGCCTCCTGCAGCCGGGACGCCTGAAGGGCGGCAATCTGGCGTTGTGTCTGCACCTGCGTCAATCGCAGCAGCCGGGTGACGAAGATCGCCACGATGATCGCTGCCATCGCCCGCAGCAACTGCACCGGGAACCCGAAGACCGAGAGGAAGAGCCCCTGGTTGAGGAAGGTCGAGGGAGGAAGAGAGCTGGCCCGGGTGAACACCTGGCCGACGACGCCGTAGACCCCGAAGGCGGCGGCCGTCCACAGGCTGTCGCGCCCATGCTGCGGCATTCCCGCCTGGCGGAACGCCCGCTGTTGAATCACCAGCCCGGCGCAGGCCAGCAACGCCGAGGGCACCGCCAGAACGTAGCGGGTCCAGACATCCGCCACAACCCACAGTTCCTCGCTCCCACGGAAGCGGCCGCGCAGGACAAGCGCGCCGATTGCCCAGATGACTGCCAGGCCGATGGGAACCAGCAGGCTCCACCTCCGCCGACGGTCATTGGGGGAGATCAGGGAGGCGCCGAAGGCGCCCAGCGCAAGGAAGGAGAGGGCGAGGATGGCAATCCGCAGGGACTCCCAGGCGAGCGGGTCCATCCATCGCCAGGGCAGCACCCCCAGGATCTGGAACATCTCCATCCACTCGTGCCCGCCGTGAATCACCCCGAAGACCGCCAGCGGCCGCAGGGCGTGGCGCAGCCGGGCATCGGATCCGTGACCCATCTCCAGCGTGACCGCCATCCCCATGCTGAAGAAGGCCAGGCCGTAGAAAAAGAAGATCAGGACCAGCCCGCTGATGGGCAACCCGAGCCTCCCGGGAACGCTCCAGAGCGGAGTCTAGCATCAGGCGCCGAGAATGGGAAGGAAGACCCCACAAAGCTGGGGCGAACGACCTACTCGATGCGCAGGTCTAGCAGGGTGATCAGAAAGCGCCTTGCCCGGAGAAGAGAACCGTTCCTCTCGGGAGCCAAGGCCTTTCCATCACGCTCCCAGGAGCATGCTGAAAATGCCAACCCTGCAAGGAGATGAATCGGCATATGTTGGGGTGGGGGGGTCGCCCCCCCCCCAAACAAAGGCAGCGTATTTGAGTGGGGTGGCGCGGTTTGGCAGC
>Ga0315293_10005363_pt1 | contig 12071 bp, 8 predicted proteins | sample YL17G13_20_MG_FD_203071 | JGI IMG/M metagenome (GOLD analysis project Ga0315293, IMG submission 203071) | Sediment microbial communities from Yellowstone Lake, YNP, Wyoming, USA - YL17G13_20 | ecosystem: Environmental > Aquatic > Freshwater > Lake > Sediment | place: USA: Wyoming | collected... | reverse complement strand
ACTAAGAATAATTGTCGCTGATCAGCCGGTTGGCTTCAGCAGATTCAATGTTGATCGAAGGAGCATCTGGAATTTGCACAGCTTTTCTTCTAAAATAGTCCAATTATGCTGAAAGCGTTTAGACTGGTCGCGTGCATGGCGGTTTTTTCGGCTGTTTATCCTATCCCCCAGTCGAAGGGGGCGTTCGAGCCATGGGCGTCCGACACTAACCCCACGGACATTCCTAAACGCCACGTCCAAGACGTCACCACCTCGCTTTTCACCTACAACATCACGCAGGGCGGCACGATGGACGGAAAGATGTGCACCACGCTTCCCGGCGTCTGGGAGCCGTACGAGCAGACTTGGGAGTCAAACCGTTCGATACGCATGGAGAACGTCGGCGAGGCAAAGGTGATAAACCCATGGCTGAAAATAGGCCCCATTGACTTCTTCTCCCAGCAGACTATAGCGGACTCGGTTGTGGAGGGACTTTCAACCGAAAGGGAAAAGGCCCTCGCAATTTTCTATTTCTACACAACCCATCGCTACCACAAAGGCAATGGGGACAACACGGCGCAGGGTGACGTTTCGCAGGCGATCAACGTGTTCGGTTTCAACACCTGCGGAAACAGCATGCTGTGCATATCGGACCTGCTCGACAAAGTCGGAATGCGTGATTGCATATTCAGTCATTGCCCTGGCCATGTCGTTCCGCAGATTTTCTTCGACGGCAAGTACAATACGCTTGACGGGGATATGGCCACCTTCATGCTCATGCGGGACAACCACACCCTCGCAAACGAGTTGGATTTGGTCCGGGACCACGACCTGATAAAACGCGTGCATCAGTATGGAATCATGAGTCTCATGAATCCTCTCAAGAATAATGAGGACTACGCGCAGTATTACACATGGGAGGGGAACACAACAGTGCAACTCGATGGCTGGGCCTGGTGGAATATGGGCATGGTCCTGCGTCCGCACGAAGCCATTGAATGGAGGTGGGGGCACGAGACTCCGGTGAAATATCACGGCGACATGGAGGGATATCCCCCGATAGTTCCAGACACGATTTATAACGGCCTCTGGGAATACGCTCCGGATTTCAAGAACGATTCGCAGTGGCGGGCCGGAGCGACCGTGACGAACATCACCAACAAAGACGGTGTCCTCACGGCCACGGAGGGGGGTACAGGTACCATCCTTTGGCATATGAAAGTACCTTATCAATTCATCGGAGGCACCCTTTCCGCCTCGGGCGAAGGATATACTTTCGAGATTGGTTTCTTGGACCCGAAAGACTGGAGGAAAACCGTTTACACGCCGCTGGCGACGTTGGCCGAGTTTGACGGCAAGTTCAAAGGACGCACAGCCGACGCGTACGAGTACTGGCTCAGATGCACCTTGATGGGCAAAGCTTCCTTGAGCGCCGTCAACATCAAGAACGACATCCAGATGGCGCCTCTGGCCATGCCGTCCATGACCGTGGGAAACAACAGTTTCACGTACTTGGAGCACACGGACAACAAGACTGGCGAAAACGCCGCCAGGAATCTGAGGATCACGCATACCTGGGTCGAAAGGTCGAAGACACGCCCTCCGAAAGCGCCAGAATCTCCCGTCTATCCGGCCCACGGCGGCGGGAGCGACGGCACGGATGTGGTGTTCCAATGGAACGCCACCACGGACCCGGATGGCGACGCCATCACGGATTATCATTTCCAGCTTTCGGACCGTCCCGACATGAGATGGCCCATGTCTCCCAATTTCGACAAATACGTTTCCAAGACGCCGGACAAGGGCAAGGTCTGCTACACGCTTCCGCGCCCCGGCCTCTTGACGCACGGCACAACTTATTACTGGCACGTGAAAGCAAAGGATTCATACGGTGTCTGGGGGCCGTGGAGTGATACCTGGAGTTTTACGACGCAGGGGCCGACGTATCCCATAGACGTGGCAATCAAATACAACCCTGACACCGGAGTAGGTACATTAACATGGAGCGCCAATCCGGTGGGAAGACCACCAGCCAAGTACAGAGTATATGGCAGCGATGAGAAGGGCTTCACGGTCCATGACACTCCCTACGAGGTCAAGCTTGGCGACGCAAAAGATCTCGCCAACCCCTTTCCGGCCAACTTCGTGGCCGAAGTCACAGGCACTTCACTGGATGTGGTCGGAGTTGGCAACACTCTTCCGAACGCCAACAAGGCCTATTACCGCGTCGTGGCGGTGGACGCCAGGGACAAAAGAAGCGGGGATTCGGATTATGCCGAAGCGCCGCGGCCGTTTATCTACAGCGCACCCGTCACGAGCGCGCCAGTGGACCAGCCTTATCGCTATCAAGTCAAGGCCATCCGTTCCCTGGGCGACCTCACGAGAAGGGATGACGCCAAGCCGAAGCCAGGAGCCAAATTCTGGAAGATCGAACCTCTGAAGTTCTCGCTCACGCAAAAACCGAGCTGGATGAGCATCAACGCCGACACCGGGCTGATAAAAGGCACGTCAGACGGGACGGGCGGGACAGTGACCATCAGCGTGACTCTCACGAAAGAGCACCGGCTGGTACATGACAAAGATAATATCGTGTGGGGGAACGAACATGAACAAAGCAGAACCTATGAGAGCGTAGGGCCCGTGATACAGCAGTTTATCGTGAACGGCACGAAGGATAAATGATCCCCAAGCTGAACGAATCGCTTCGTGGGCTTTAAGGACCGGGCTTGATGGGGCGGAGCGGCGGTATATATACTGTAAACATAGGTTAAGCATTTTATATGGATAAAAGCCAAGCTTAAATCAGGAGACCTGATAATGATAAAATCAGCAATGACACGGCGTAAATTTCTACAAGCTACTATGGCAGGATGCACGACACTCGCAGTGATAGGACCAGAAGTTGTTTCTGCCGCAATTACCGCGGGCTTGAGAATTGAAGAGCCATTTCACGGTGCAATCCTTAATCGAAGAAATGGCCAAGAAGTTGATAGCGGTTTGAAGATTAGAGTATCGGGAAATGCGTCCTTGGGCGATGCGGTAACAGTTAATGGCTCGCCAGCCCAAAGAATTGGCACCGGCTTTCAAAGTGAGTTAATGCTTCGTCATAAGGATACTGAGATTATCGCTGTCTCAACCGGCATTTTTGGTCAACAAGAGCACAAGATACGGGTAGTGTGGGACCAATATTCTCAACCCCGTTATCGCTTCTCGATTGATGATAACAGCTTTTTTTCGCGTGATATTGCCCAGAAAAACTATGCTTCGTTATTTGACTGTTTTTACCTAAAAGGACTCCGCGAGTTGCATGCCAAATATGGGACACGTTTTGTTCTTAACATCTACTATACGACTGGAGATGACTTTGAACTTTCTAAGTTTCCTGACCGCTACAAAAGCGAATGGCAGGATAACTCTGACTGGCTTAAGCTTGCTTTTCATGCTTATGCCGACAGGCCAGAACGGCCATACCAGTATGCCCAGCAATCCCAGTTGATTGCTGATCTGGATAAAGTCAGAGAGCAGATAATTCGCTTTGCCGGTGAGAAGACCTATTCGCCTCCTACGGTCATTCATTGGGGAATGGTACAGCCCAGCGCACTAAAACCGCTTTACGAACGTGGAGTCCGGGTACTCAGCGGCTATTTCCGCCAACAGGATGGTATCTGGGATATTAATTATCTGCTTGATGATGTCCGGTCTGAGTATCTATCCCGGCATGATGCACTTATGGACTTTGACAGTGGAATAGTCTTTTCCAAAATTGATATTGTCTGCAACGAAATACCCATTGACCTCATTGCGTCCATTCTTGAACCACTCGCTAAAGATCCCAACCAGGCTGAGATTATGGACCTTTTTACTCACGAGCAGTATTTTTGGCCATTTTATTCTAACTATATTCCTGACCATTTCCAAAGGCTCGATACAGCTATTCGCTGGGTCACAGAGCAGGGATATAAACCTGTTTTCTATCACGAGGATTTCTTGGGCAGGCCCGACCAGAAGGCGTGAGGTCAGATACTTATCGTGCTTCGGCCCTCTTCCAATTAATCGAGAAGAGGGCCATTACGTTAAATAGCACCTTATAGAAAGCCAAAATTGGTCTGGACAACTGAGAGTAGCTCAGAGATTATAATAAATGAGATTGAGACAATGTCTATGATTAAACATCATCCTGGTAACACAAAGGAAAAAATAATTGGAAAGGGCGCTAAAATGGCGGAAAGGTTAGCGATTGAAGGAGGCCACAAGGCCGTCACGAACAAACTTGCAGGCTGGCCTCAGTTTGATGAAAAGGCACTGAAGGCAGTAAATGATGTTCTCAGGTCCGGCAGGATCAATTACTGGACCGGGTCGAAGGGCATGGAGTTCGAGCGCAAATTTGCCGAATGGCAGGGCAGCAAATATGCCATCAGTGCCTCAAGTGGTACCGCCGCCCTGCATATAGCGATTAGTGCTCTCGGAATTGGTCCCGGCGATGAAGTGATTGTCCCCAGCTATACCTTTATTGCCAGCAGATTCTCTATCGTCCAGGCCGGTGCAATTCCTCGTTTTGCTGATGTGAATATCGACGACCACTGTATTAGTGTCGAATCCGCAGAGAATCTGGTGAACGAGCGAACCAAGGCAATTATGGCGGTGCATCTGTATGGTAACGTCTGTGATATGGACAAGATTTTTAACTTTGCTAAAAGTCATAATCTGTTTGTCATCGAGGACAATGCCGAGGCCTTCGGCGGCGTTTACAAAGGCAGAAAAACCGGAACTATCGGCCATATAGCCGCCTGCAGTTTTTGCCAAAACAAGACTTTTACTACCGGCGGCGAGGGAGGGATGGTCACTACCGATGATGAAGAACTTACCTGGCAGGCAAGAAGTTTTAGTGACCATGGCTATGATGTTAAACTGCGTTTGAGTCTGTTAGAGCTTGAGCAAAAACTGCCTTACATCCACAACATAGTCGGATGGAACTACCGTATGACGGAAATGCAGTCAGCCATCGGCCTGGCAGAACTGGAACGGATTGACACCTGGAATTTACCAACGCGTAAGCGCAATGCTCACATCATCATTGATTCGATAAAGAATTTACCACAGGTCATATACACGCCGGTCGATACCAAAGAGCGACAAAATGGATGGTATGTTTTAGCATTTTCTCTTGATATTGAAAATATGAGGTGTGATATAAGTAAATTTATTGAAGCATGCGATGCCGAAGGAGGTCCGTGCTGGAGGGTCTTTTGGCCCCAGTGCCACACCGAACGGGCATACCGGGAATATAATTCTTTCGGCAAAAGTGGATTCCCATTCAAATCCAAAGAATATACAAATCCGGAAAGCGTGGACTATAGCAGAGTAGAAGTGCCCAATGCTCTATGGCACCAAAGCCACACATTTACCTGTTTCGCATTTCCAACTTACACCGAAGAAGATTGCCGACAGATAGGTAATGCGTTGGCCAAAGTAATAAAGGCATATTCAAAGTAGAAAAAAGCAGAGGTTTGTTCTTATGTCTAACAAGGTCAAATGGGCAATTATCGGCTCTGGTGGAATTGCCCAAAGAAGAACAATTCCGGAGGGCATTTCAAAGGCCAATAATGCCGAGCTGACTGCCGTTTACGATATCAATACAAAAGTTAATGCGGGGGTCGCCAGAAAGTATGGTGCTAAATACACATCGAGCATCGAGGAAATGCTTGATTTGGACATCGACGCCGTTTACATTGCTACACCTGCTCATCTACATGCCGAGCAGGTTCAAGTTTGTGCCAAAGCTAAAAAGAACATTCTTTGTGAGAAACCTCTCGGCATAACAATCGCTGAAGCAGAGGAAACGATTGAGTTGTGCCAGGAAATGAAAATTAAGCTCGGTTGCGCATTTATGATGCGTTTTGTCGCCCAGCATCAGGAAGCGCTCAGTCTTATTCAAGAAGGTAAGCTCGGTCAGCCAAATTATGCGCGGGCTCAACTTTCCTGCTGGTATCCCCCCATCGAAGGCGCCTGGCGTCAGGACCCAACAACCAGTGGCGGTGGCGCACTGATTGATATGGGAGGCCACTGCATCGACCTATTGGAGATGTTCTTTGGAAGAGTTGCCAAAGTCAGTTGTTTTATCAATAATACCATTCATGATTACAAATCTGAAGATAGCGCCATAGCCATGCTCTTTTTCGAAAATGGGGCACTTGGCACAGTTGATACCTTTTTCTGCATTCCCGACAGCAGCAGCAAAAATGCGCTTGAACTTTACGGCTCAAAAGGCTCAATACTGGCTAAAGGAACCATAGGCCAGGCACCCGCTGGCGAGATGGTTGCGTTTCTGGAACAAGCTGACAAAAGTTACGATGCGCAACAGACACGCAACAAAAGTCAGGGGATAGTTATTGCTCCTGAGCCGATAAACACTTACCAGGCAGAAATTGAAGAATTCAGCCAGGCAATCATAGAGGGTCGTGAGCCGACCATAAGAGGCGAACTGGGTCTGCGAAGTCAAAAAGTATTAGCCGCCTGCTATGAGTCTGCAAGGTCAGGCAAAGCAATAGATGTTTGCTGATGAAATGATATGTTTGCGATATTGCGTATTTCTGGTTCTGCTGTTTTGTGAAAAGTCTATGAGCGACCTTGATATAGGTTTTACGGACACAATCACTGAAAACACGCTACGAGCAATCCGTTTTGAAAGGCCCGAACACATCCCAATTGTCTTCTGGATCAATCCTGCGTGCTGGCATCACTATCCGCAGGATGTCTTGTTTAAGCTTATGGCTGAACACGGACTTTTGTTTCCCGACTTTAGTTCAGAAAATGCGGTGTTGCCTAAATTGGCTCCTTGGGAGCAAGCCGGCAAGCCTTATATTGATGCCTGGGGTTGCGTTTGGCAAACAACGGATGATGGCATCACAGGTACAGTAACAAAACACCCATTAGAAGATTGGAATGTCTTGCAGGACTTTTCACCGCCTGACCCTTCGCTCACAAATGGCATGGCTCCTATCAACTGGTTGGCAATTCAAGACAAAATCCAAAAAGTCGCAGCAGAAGGGGGATATGTCTGTGGCGGTCTGGAGCATGGTCACACATTCCTGCGTCTCAGCTATCTGCGCGGTTACGAGAAACTCCTGCTCGATATGGCTGATAAAGATGGCAGACTCCGGCATTTGCTCGAAATGGTCGAATCCTTCAATCTGGGAATTGTCCAGCGATATCTCGACCTTGGCGTTGTAATGATGCGATATCCAGAGGATTTGGGTATGCAACTGGGTCCAATGCTCTCACCCAAGCATTTCATAACCTACATCAAACCTACTTACGAGCACCTTATAACCCCGGCTCACAAAGCGAATTGTCTGGTGCATCTACACTCTGACGGTGATATTCGTGAGCTTGTCAATGACCTTATCAGCAGCGGCGTGGATGTTCTTAATCTCCAAGACCTTGTAAATGGTATCGACTGGATAGCCTCGAACCTGAAAGGAAGAATCTGTATCGATATCGATATAGACCGACAGCAAATCACCCGATTTGGTAGCCCTGGTCAAATTGACAACCTAATCCGAAAAGAGGTTGAAATACTTGGAAGTTCCGAAGGAGGACTTATGATGATATATGGTCTGTACCCGGGTGTTCCTCTTGAAAATATAAGGGCCACAATGGACGCAATGGAACGATATGCTACATACTATTCTTAAAGATTCTTATAATTCCATTGCTTATGAAGGAACCTATACCATCGTTATGACGAAAGGAGACTGAATATGGAAAAGCTTGGCGCAGCAATTATTGGTTGTGGCTGGGTCGCAGAAGAATATATCAAGGCCTTTCAAGAAGATGAGCGTTCAGAGGTGCGAGCTTTGGTGAGTCGTAACCGCGCGAATGCAGAACGCTATCGTAACCGCTACGACTTAAAATGCGCTATCGAAACCGATGCTTATAAGATGCTTCGACAAGACGATGTGGATATCGTCGTTGTATGTACGCCACATAATGTTCACACAGAGTATGTTGTTGCCGCGGCAGACGCCTGTAAGCATATTATCATCGAGAAGCCAGTGGCATTAACTCCAGAGGATATATCCAAACAGCAGCAAGCCGTCAGAAGGAACAAAGTCAAAACAATCGTGAGTTTCGTACTGCACTGGAATCCTCTTTTAATGACGATAGACCGGCTCATAAATGAAGGAGTTTTCGGAAACATTTTTCTCGTTGAAGTTGATTATTTGCACCGGATATGGATGACGACGGATTTGAAATGGTATGGCAATCGCAAAATTAGTGGAACAGCTTTATTAACAGCCGGATGTCATGCTATTGATGCCTTGCGTTGGTTTGCACGCAGCGAGGCAGAAGAAGTATTCGCTTATCAGGTAAAGACCGAAAATCCCATCGAATACCCAGGAACAATTTCAGTGAATGTAAAATTCAGGGATGGCAAAATCGGTCGCAGCACGACGACCTTCGATGCAAAAATGCCTTATAGATTCAACATCGGGATTTATGGTACCGAGGGCACGCTACGCAACAATGAACTCTTTGCACCGAAACTCTTCCCGGGTCAAAACGATTTCACAAAGATTCCCTGCATCCTTCCAGATAGCGGTGATGTCGCCCATCATCCTTTTCAGAAAGAAGTATCTTATTTTATTGATTGTATTATTGAAGATAAGCAACCTTTTCCAGATCTGGAGGATGCAGCTAAAACCCATGCTGTGTGTTTTGCTGCTGACCTCTCTGCAGAATCCGGTAGAGTTATTTCATTAAACGAATTCAAAAGCATATTATGAATGAATCTTATCTGTCATACATCTTATCCTTAACAGGGATACGATATGCTCCTCGTATCCCAAGTTATGAGCTTTGAACTGCTGACATGATGACATGGTTTTGAGAAAAACAGCCTAAGAAGAACTACAACCGGAGTACAACCATACAACCCATTATCTGACAATTCAGCAAAAATTACCATTTCATAAACCTTGCACTATCAGTTACTTATAAAAAAGTGAAAAAATAGCAACGTTTTATATATCCATGTGCCAACTGTCGGAATCTATCCGCTTATGGCGGAACAACGGAAGCATGTAAATCATATTTTGCTAAGCCGGTCTGCGAAACCATTGTCGCCGGCGATATAAACGGCGACTGCAAGGTTGACTATAAAGACTTTGCAATTATTGCCCTTTATTGACTCGAAGAACATTAGCGTATCTTTATCCACGGGCATTGAACGCAGGGAGGAAAAGAATGATGGAAAAGAAAAAAACACCGATGCCAAGGCGTTTTTCTATCATTGCAAGTCCTGATGCTGTTTATCAGGGAGAAGCAATCTCCTGTCTGGCAACAGCCCCCAAAATCGTTGCAATTTGAGCAAAATTATGGTATTATAGTAGAATCAGATGGTTCGGTTGCGTAGCTAAGCGTTTAATATGGGAATGTCAGAATAGGTTATTTTGCTGTTTATTGCGAAGATAGAATATCTTTGGTTTTTTGGAGCGGGTGACATTTGAGCAACTCAAGGAGCACTTCGACAAAAATGGGTTTTTTCTCTGAATACAGTGAAAAACGTGAATTGGCAGGGTTAGTTCTTCTACTACTGGCCACTCTTTGCAGTTCGGTGGTGGCGGTTGATTACGACCTAATCGAGGACAATTACATTGGCTGGTCTGACCTTGCTGCATTGACCGACCAGTGGCTGACCGATTGTTCGGTAAGTAATTGCGGTGGAGCCGACTTCGACAAAGACAGTATCATCAATTTTGCGGATTTTGCCTTACTTGCACAGCATTGGCTGACCATTCCTGAACCGCACCTTATCGGCCGATGGAAGTTCGATGAGGGGTACGGCTTTATAACTACTGACTCGTCTGGGAGAGGGCATCATGGAACCATCTCAGGCGCGATCTGGCGCGACGGCGAAGTTGGTAGTTCGCTGGACTTTTACGGCGCAGGCCGATATGTCACTATCAACGCGGCTGCACTGACGCCGCTGGTGGGTGGCAGCCATGTGACGGTTACGATGTGGCAGTATGGTGATATTGACCAGCCCCCAGATACGACTGCGTTTCAGGCAACTTCTTCATCGGGCGACAGGGTCATTGGCGCCCAGATCCCGTGGTACGGCACGGTCTACTGGGATACAGTCAACGCCGGCCAGTGGGAGCGGGTCAGCAAGTCCGCACAACCCGATGAATACAAGGGGCGGTGGAACCATTGGGCATTCACAAAAGATGCGGGCGCCGGTACAATGAAGATATACCTGAACGGCTCTCTATGGGCAGGCACCACCGGTAAATACAGGCTGTTGAGCAAAGCAGTTTCATTCAAGATTGGCTCCAATACCAACGGCCAGGAGAATTACGGCGGGCGGATTGACGATTTCCGCATCTATGATACCACGCTGAGCGAAGACGAAATCAAGTCTATTTATATTCGTTCCTTCAACAAAGCCCGCACTCCCTATCCCGGTGACGGCGAAGCAGTCTGGGAATCGCCAGTGGTTCTTGACTGGGAACCAGTGCCAGTTGCTACCCAGCACGACGTATATATAGGCACTGATTTCAACGACGTTAACAACGCAAATACTACGGTTTACAATCCCAACGGCGTATACAAGGGCTGCTGGGGCGTAAATAGCTACAATACTACCAGTAATGACCCGTGGGGCCTTGAACCGAGGACCACTTACTATTGGCGTATTGATACCGTCAGGGGGTCCAAAGAGCACAAAGGCGATATGTGGAGTTTTGTCTATCGTCCGGACGAGGACTTTGAGCAATGGGGAGCAGAGACACTTCAGCAGATAGAAAACGACCTGAGAAGGCCGGGCAGCGCCCTTTACGCCGAGTATGCAACAACCGGCGGCGGTCAATCGCAAACCGCCTACATCTGGCCACAGGGCATTCAGTTTCACGCACTCAACAATGCAACAAGAGTCGACCGGGATGCATATCTCAACCGGCTGAAAGACTTTGCTGAAGAACTACACACCAGCTATTGGAGCTATAAGAACGGCATTTGGGGCTATGACTCAAGTGTTACCGGTGGCACTCGCTTCTATGACGACAATGCTTGGATAGTCTTGGGGTACATGCAACTGTATGAGCTAACCGATAGCAACAGTCTCTACCTACAACGTGCCAAGGATACGATGAACTTTGTAATGAGTGGCGAAAATGCAGAACCACAAAGTGGCATTGCGTGGGATGAGGGGTCGGACGGCACCATGGTTTGCTCTACCGCACCGGCCATCGTCGGTAACCTGCTGCTTTACCAGGCAACCGGCATCGAGCATTACTTTGACGATGCAGTTCGCCTTTTCAACTGGATTACAAATCCGGCCATCGGCATTCAGGATGCGGAGACCGGCCTGTTTCATCAGGGCTGTGATTCAGCGTTGAATGTAATCTGGGGGTACCGAGGATATCAGACGGCAGTCCCTCTTCGTGCGTGCTTACTTTTTTATCAAATCCTTGGTGACGCAAGTTATCTTACCGAGGCTCAGCGTCTTGCCAAGGCAATGGAAAAACAGTGGGTTAATACCCACGGGGCTTTCGGCGAGACAGGCCAGTGGGGCGGATTCGATATGGTCGATGCTTATGTTGACCTGTACAACGTGGATGCAAACAGCCATTGGCTAGATATTGTGCGGCGAGCATTGTATTTCCTGCACACCAACTGCAAGGACCCGAACGGCCGATACCCTGAGAACTGGGATACTTTCCAGACCGGCGCAATTCAGGAGTTCTACCTGCTTTATCAGACACCTGCCGCTTCCGCATACTGGAAAGCAGCAAGCGTTATGAAGTGGTGACGACCTGGATAAAGTTCTCTCTACTTGTCTTCTATAATAAGATATGCAATATTCCCATGAGTTTAGCCACCGGCAACTTCACAACAAAATATCTCAATTCTTTGCTTGCACAAGTGATGACATGGTCAAGCTGCTTTTTAACATAGTTGTCCCTGAAAAATAATTTAACTTTTTTACAAGAAGTTCTGCACTTTCCAAAAAATAGGTTATTAAGCGGCCAGTTTCATTAGCTTATAAAACTGCCGTGCGATTTTTCGGTTTTTACGGCTATGGCCAAAAG
>Ga0315293_10005361_pt1 | contig 12072 bp, 14 predicted proteins | sample YL17G13_20_MG_FD_203071 | JGI IMG/M metagenome (GOLD analysis project Ga0315293, IMG submission 203071) | Sediment microbial communities from Yellowstone Lake, YNP, Wyoming, USA - YL17G13_20 | ecosystem: Environmental > Aquatic > Freshwater > Lake > Sediment | place: USA: Wyoming | collected... | reverse complement strand
ATGGATGGCATTGAAGCGGCGAAGAGAATTAAAGAATCCAAGATTGCTGTCCCTATTATTTTTTTAACTAATTTGGGAGACGCAAACACAATAAACAAGGCGATGGAATCAGCTAAGCTTGATTTGGAATACATAGTAAAGGCCGATGTGCATATAGGCCAAATTATTTCCCGAGTAAAAGAAAAATTAGGCATAAATAATCATCAATAAAAATATGAGCCCCGTTAAAAATCTTTGCCCTGTTAGAGATTTGCCATGATAAACCTCTAGCTGGGCTTGACACATATATTTTTAGGAATACAATAGCAGATATGAGGGGGTGCGAGATTTATTCTCAAGGACATAATAGCTTATAGCGAAGGAGGCAAAAGTACGTACTTATATCCATTGTCCGGATTTAAACTCGAGAAACAGCCAAGATCGTTGCAAGTTATTAACCCCCTCTTCAAAGCCCGTCTCGGGGTACCCATTTGGGTCCTGAGGCGGTTTTTGTTTGAAATTTTTTTATAGAATGTTAAGATAATAACAAAGGTCTAATAATAGTAATTAATTTTAAAAACAATGCCAGAAAAAAAAGAGGAAGGAAAACTAATTGGTAAAATAACTCATTATTTTTCCAATATTGAAGTGGCGGTCATTGAATTGTCCTCACCCTTAAAAATGGGAGATACTATCAGAATAGTCGGAGGCGAGGCCACTGATTTTGAGCAGGAAGTCAGCTCTATGCAGATTGACCACAAAGAAGTGAAGTCAGCCGGAAAAGGCGACTCTGCCGGAATGAAGGTTAACGAAAAAGTCCACGAGGGATATAAAGTATACAAGATATAAATCCGAAACAATATCAAAATCTCAATTTTCAAAATGCCTCGTGAAGCGGGGTATAATTTAGCAATATGGCAGATAATATACAAGAGCAAATAGAAGATAAGATTATTGATTTGATTGCTCTGGGCAGCGGTGGCAGGCTTGTTGTTTTTAAGCCGGAAAATTCGGCTAAGTCCTTAATTGTTGAAAAAAAAGGCGATTACAAAAAAGATTCAATTTCTCTGAAAGTTTGCAATGTGGAAGGAGAAAATTTTAGCCAAGCGGCCGGCAAATCAAATCCTGAAGATAATTTTTATTTAGTTTTTGTCCGCTTTGATATAGTAGCTCAGGACATAGACGATGCTTTATGGGTTGTTCCTTCTTTTGATGTTCAGGGGGCGCTGGTGGAAAAAGATTTTTTTAAGTTTTTAATAAACAAAAAAGAATTCGTCAGATTTTTAATCGATGCATTATTAAAGAAATGAAGTTTGCAGCAGATTTCCACATACATTCAAAATATTCCAGAGCCACGTCTCCTTTAATGGATTTAGAAAATTTAGATACATGGGCAAAAATAAAAGGGATTAAAGTTTTGGGCACGGGCGATTTTACCCATCCAAAGTGGTTTGAGGAAATAAAAGAAAAATTGAGCCCCGCGGAGCGGGGTCTTTTTAAACTAAGAGGGGCAGATTCTGAAACAAGATTTATTTTAACCTCGGAAATTAGTTGTATTTATTCAAAAGGGGGTCCCAGAGGGAACCCAGTAAGGAAAGTCCATATCGTTGTTTTTGCGCCGTCGATTGATGCAGTAGAAAAAATAAATTTAGAATTAGGCAAAATAGGAAATTTAAAAGCAGACGGCCGGCCGATTCTGGGATTAGACGCAAAAGAGCTGGCAAAAATTGTTTTAGATGCGGATGAAAACTGCTTAGTGGTGCCGGCACATATTTGGACGCCATGGTTTTCCGTCTTTGGTTCAAAATCAGGATTTAATTCTTTAGAAGAATGTTTTGAGGAATATACAAAATATATTTATGCAATTGAAACAGGATTGAGCAGTAATCCTGCAAATAATTGGCGGCTGTCCCAATTAGATAAAATCACTTTGATTTCTAACAGCGACGCGCATTCGCTTCCTAAAATCGGCAGGGAGGCAAATGTTTTTGATACAGAGTTAAGCTACGAAGGAATTGCCACGGCTTTGCGGACAAAGGACAAAAGCAGGTTTTTGTACACCATAGAATTTTTTCCGGAAGAAGGAAAATACCATTATGACGGCCATCGCTTATGTAACTTAAGCTTGTCTCCAAAAGAATCAAAAAAATATAACAATATCTGTCCCAGATGTGGAAAACCCTTGGTAATTGGAGTATTAAATAGGGTTGAGGAGTTAGCCGACAGGCCCGAAGGATTTTTGCCGGAGAACGCAATTCCGTTCAAAAGTTTAATTCCATTAAACGAGGTAATTGCCGAATCAATCGGCGTTTCTGTGGCGTCAAAAGAAGTTTCAGAACACTATAATAATTTAATAAAAAAACTGGGCAACGAGTTTAAGATATTACTGGAATCTTCGAGAAAGGAAATAGAGCAGGAATCGTCGAAGGATATTGCAGAGGGTATTATGAGAATGCGCGAAGGAAGGGTTTATGTTGAGCCAGGATACGACGGCGTTTATGGAAAGATTAAGATTTTTTCTGAGAGAAATAAGCCAAACAGCAAAAAATCTGGTATAAATCAAAAAACTTTGTTTTAATTCACGCCAATTTAACCGAGGGCCCTTGACACGGTGAGAGATGAGGAATATCATTTTAATTACCCCAAAGAAACTGGGAAATTAATAAACTTGCAAAAGAAATTGCCAAAAGAATGGACGGAAAAATTTTCTACATAACCAAAGAGAAGCTACGGGAGCTCAAAAAAGAGTATGAAGAGCTTTTAAGTTTGGAGCATAAAAAATCCCTGGGGCCGGAAGCGCCTAAAATTTTAGAATCAGAAGATCTAAATCCGGAATTTGTAAGCTTTCAGGAGGACGTAGGTTTTTTAAGGTCCAGAATTGATGAGCTAAAAAATATTTTAGAGCATCATGAATTGATAAAAAATCCGCCGAGAGACAAGCGGGGAGTTGTTGGTTTAGGAGCAAAGGTTAAAATAGATGTAGACGGCCAAAGAGACGAATTTGTTGTTGTGGGCACGCTTGAGGCAAACCCGGCTTTGGGAAAAATAAGCGACGAATCGCCTGTTGGCAAGGCTCTTTTGGGCCATAGAGTCGGAGATGTCGTTGTTGTTTCTTCACCGATAAAAATAACCTATAAAATAAAAAATATAAAATACGAAATTAGTTAAAAATGAAAGACCTAATTAATTTTTTTCATCAAGTCGGCAAACTAAAAGATATGCCAAGACGCGGCTGGGTGATAAATAACATAAAGAATCCGGAAAGCATTGCCGACCATGTTTTTAGGGCCTCTTTAATGGCTTGGATTTTGGGCAGTAAAAAAAAGCTTAACATAGAAAGGATTTTAAAAACGGCTTTAATCCATGATATATGTGAAGTTTATGCCGGAGATGCGACCCCATATGATTCTATTTTGCCAAAAAACGCGAAGGCCCAAAAAGAATTGATGAAAACCTGGCCGAGGCTGTCTGAAAAAGATAAGAAGAAATTAAGAGAAAAAAAGTATAAGAAAGAAAAAGGATCTTTAGAAAAAATTACGAAAGATTTGCCGAAGGAATCGAGCGATGAAATCAGACACCTTTGGTTTGATTATGAAAAGGGTTTGACCAAAGAAGGAAGATTTTTTAAACAAGCAGACCGTCTGGAAAATTTTTTACAGGCGATGGAATACCACAAAAAATACAAAAACCCGCCTCAAGGCCCCTGGTGGGAGTGGGCAAGAGAATTCTTTGACGAACCTGTCTCACTTGAATTTATTGACGAGATAGCCAAAAAATTCCACCATAGCGGCCTGAAAAAATAAAATCCAAAATCCCCGAAAGGGGTTTTTTGATTCTATTTGTAGTATAATATATTAAAATATAATTAAAATATATATAAATAAAAAACTATGCCAAAGATAATAAACAAGATTGTAAAGATATTAATGATGAGCGATTTTTTCTTAAATTTAGGATGGGGGCTTTTGTCTCCTATTTTCGCATTGTTTGTCCTGCAAAAAATAACAATAGGCGACCCGGCAAAAGCTGCCGAGATTGCAGGTTTTGCAGCCTTGTTTTATTGGATATCAAAATCGCTTATAGAGATACCAATTGGTCGTTTCTTGGATAAACACGATGGAGAAAAAGATGATTTCTGGTTTATGACAATAGGACTTTTTATCGTGGGGTTAGTGCCATTGGGATACCTTTTATCTTCTCATCCGTGGCATATTTATATTTGTCAAGTAGTTCATGCTGTAGGCATGGCTATGGCTCTGCCATCGTGGCTGGCAATTTTTACCAGGCATATAGACAAAGGCAAAGAAGCTTTTGAATGGAGCATGGAAACAACTTCTATAGGCGCCGGCGCGGGAATAGCAGGAGGTTTTGGCGGCATTGTGGCGTCAGTCTTCGGGTTTAATGTTCTTTTCTATTTTGTTAGCATACTTACAATATTTTCAGCATTTCTATACTTATTTATTAAAAACGATGTTTCTAAAAGAGGAGATGGGTTTGTGCCTTCTTACGGAAAGCCGGTTGTGGAACCGTAAAGCATCTATGAAAAATCAGGAGTTGTCTAAAATATTTTTTGAGATGGCAGACCTTTTGGAAATGGAAGGGGTAAGCTTCAAGCCTTTTGCTTACAGAAAAGTTGCGCTGTCTTTGGATGGCTTAAAAGAAGATGTCGGAGAAATTTACAGAAATGGAGGAGTTAAGGCTCTTCACGAGATTTCCGGAGTCGGCGAAGGAATTGCTGCAGCCATAGAAGAATATTTAAAAACAGGAAAAGTAAAACAACTGGAAGCGCTCAAAAAAAAGTTGCCGATGAAAATTGACGAGCTACTAAAAGTTGAAAGTTTGGGTCCCAGAAAAATAAAAGTTCTTTATGAAAAACTGGGAGTGAAAGATTTAAAAGATTTGGCGAGGGCCGCTAAAGCGCACAAAATAGCTCCACTTTTCGGCTTTGGAGAAAAAACAGAAAAAAATATTCTGCAAGGATTGGAATTTTTAAAACAAAGCAAAGGCAGGTTTCTATTGGGTGAAATTATGCCGACTGTAAAAATAATTGAAGAGAGGCTGAAGGGCCGGAAAGAAATAAAAGAAATCAGCGTCGCCGGTTCTGTAAGGAGAAGAAAAGAAACAATTGGAGATATTGATATTTTAGTGGTTTCAGATAATCCTAAAAAGACGTCTGATTTTTTTGTTTCAATGCCGGAAGTTGAAAAAGTTTGGGCGGAAGGAAGCACAAAGTGTTCTGTAAGGATTAAAGAGGGCTTTGATGTTGATTTAAGAATGGTCCCGCAGAAAAGCTTTGGATCTGCTTTACAATATTTTACAGGCTCAAAAGAGCATAACATTGCCACAAGAAAAATTGCCATAGAAAAGGGATTAAAACTTTCGGAATATGGAGTTTTTCGCGGGGCAAAACAGATTGCGGGAAAAACAGAGGAAGAAGTTTATAAAGCCATCGGACTTCCATTTATAGCTCCGGAAATGCGCGAAGATGATGGAGAAATTCAAGCAGCCTTAGAAAATAAATTGCCTATTTTAGTTGAGCAAAAAGACATAAAAGGAGATTTGCATTGCCATACAACATCTTCTGACGGAGAAAATTCTCTTGAAGAAATGGTTGAGGCCGCTATGGATTTAGGATATGAATATGTAGGAATATCGGACCACAGCAAGTTTTTGGGAGTAACAAACGGGTTAGATGAAAAAAAACTTTTGGTTCAACATAAAAAAATATATGAGATAAATGAGAAAAATAAAAAACAAGGGAAAAATTTTAGGGTTTTGCACGGATGCGAAGTTGATATAAAACCAGACGGTAGTCTTGCTATTAAAGATGAAGTTTTAGAAAAATTAGATTATGTTATTGCCAGCGTTCATTCAAGCATGAAAATGCCCCAAAAAGAAATGACAGCAAGAATTATAAAAGCGCTGGAAAACAAAAATGTGGATATATTTGGCCACCCTACCGGAAGGTTAATTGGACAAAGAGACGAATATCAAATGGATTTTGACAAAATTTTGGAAGTTGCCAAAAAAACAGGAACAATTTTGGAAATTAATGCTTCTCCGTATAGATTAGATTTAAACGGTTTCAACATTTGCAGAGCGAAGTCGCAAGGAGTAAAAATGATTATAAACACAGACAGCCACAAAAAAGAACAATTAGATTTAATGGAATACGGAGTTTGGCAGGCCCGCCGCGGCTGGGCTGAAAAACAGGATATTATAAATACTTTGCCAGTTGACGAATTGTTGAAATTTTTTAAGCGTTGACTACCGCCCATGGGGGGGGTATTATTAGATAATATTAAATTTCTTACCAATTTACGAATATCTACCAATATACAAATTCGTATATTCGTACTGATTAGTAAATTAGTAATCTTTAAATGAGAATTAAATTTTTTTTCGTCGTGGCTGTTCTTGCAACAGCGATTTTATGTTTTGGAGCAACAAGCGTTAGGGCAGTAGATAATTCAGCATTAATTGCCCAACTTATTGCTCAAATACAAGCCTTGCAGGCGCAATTGCAAACGCTTCAAGCCCAACAGGGCGTAACTCCAACCTGGTGCCATACTTTTAATACTAATTTAGGATTTGCAAACTCGGGCAGTGATGAAGTTGGGGCCTTGCATACTGTTTTGGACAAAGAAGGAAATTCTTACGCCCCGGATATGGGCAATACTTATTATGAAGGAACTGCCTATGCAGTTATCCAATTACAGACAAAATATGGAATCAAGCAAACAGGTTATGTTGGCCCAATAACCAGAGCAAAATTAAATTCTCTGTATGGATGTTCAATAACTCCGAGTTGCTCAACTCTGTATTGGTTTGATAGCAGCAACACAACTTGCTCTACCCAAAAACAATTTTGTGGAGCTTATATGTATCAAGGACTGCATACTTTTACTACCCAGCAAGCTTGTTTAGCCTCTGCCCAGCCGTCAATCACCGTCACTTCACCGAACGGAGGGGAAACTTTTCCTTTTAGCATGTTACTTGTGCGCTGGACATCAACTGGAATTACAAACGCCAATATTTATTTACAATTTCCAGATGGAGGGGTATGCTTTATGAAAACATCCCCGGCATCCCAGGGCGAAGATTATATCACGGTGCTCAATGGTTATCAGTGTCCGAATATCTCGAGGACTATTGGCACTGGACAATATAAGATCTTCATAATAGGAGATAGTGATAGCGGACCCCGTGATTTCAGCGATAACTATTTCAATTTTTCTACAGCGAATGAAGGATCATTTAGTAATGTTTCGTATGCCTGCTACGATGGTTCCACTTTTAACGAAGGTGGGCCTACTTCTTGCAAGCCAAGTAGTCTTTGGCAAAGCTATGCCAACCAAACTTGCCAAAATAAATGTTCTTCAATTACTGGGAAATGTGGATTGAATACTTTTAGCGTGATTAATCCATGCTCGGGGTCTGCCCAGCCGTCAATCACCGTCACTTCACCGAACGGAGGGGAAACGTGGGTTTCGGGAACCACAAAAACAGTAACTTGGACAACAAGCAACATTCCTGCGTCTAACGTGATGACGATTCGTTTACGTGATGCCTCGGGGGTTGAGCAATATTTTGGAAGTCTCTCTCCTTCAAATGTCGGCTCTCTTTCTATCACAATGCCCTCATTTATTTTACCGGGGCAATATAAGTTAGAAGTTAAGACGGCGGTCAACAACCAAAGTTATTTAGATGCCAGCGATAATTATTTCACTATTTCTGCGGCGGGAACGGTTTCTTGTGTGGATTCAGATGGGGGGATAAAATATTATAGCAAGGGTTGGTTGACTAAAGATGGCCAAATATACAAAAATTCAGTAGACTATTGTATGGATAATAAAACCCTTTTCGAATACGATTGTGGCTATGAGAACGAAATAGTTGGAAGCCAGCATAATCAGGAAGGAGGTGCTTCATACCTTTGTCCTAACGGATGCCTGAATGGCGCTTGCGTCGAAGGCGCCCAGCCGTCAATCACCGTCACTTCACCGAACGGCGGAGAAAAATTTAATCGAATTGGTGGACAGGTCATAATTCCTGTAAAGTGGAGCACGATAGGGATTCCGCTATCTACGGTATTAGAAATAAAGCTTAAAGAAAAAGAAAAGGGCTCTGAATATATGTTTGGCAATATTGTAACAAATAATGGAAGCGAAGATCTGACGATATCATCATCTATTCCAGATGGATCTTATTATTTGGAGATAAGAGGAGATTATAATGGGATAGTATTTTTTGATTCAAGCAATTCATATTTTACGATTATAACTCAGGTTGTTGGAAATTGGATTCAGGTTGGACCTCCCCACAATGCTTCGCTAAATTGCAATCAAGAGTGTTCCGCGAGGAGTAAAACTTGCTCTGAAGATAAATGTTCAAGTTTTGTGGGTAATAATTTCGGTTCTGTTTTTTATGGAGGAGAAAAGTTGCAATACGGCACTAATTTATTTGTACAATATAACTGCTCAACGAGCTGGGGAAATATAAATTCAAATTATAATAATTATTGTTGTTGTATGTAATCAATAATAATTATTACAATGTCTTAAAAACCAGCCCCGTATCAGGGCTGGTTTTGTTTTCTAGAAGTGATAAAATAAGTTAAATTTAATGCCAAGAGAAAAATCAGCAGGAGCCGTAATTTTTAGAAAAGAAAAAGGTAATATATATTACCTGATTTTGCATTATCATTCTGGCCATTGGGAGTTTGCTAGAGGCCATGGAGAGGAAGGAGAAGATGAAAAACAAACAGCATTAAGGGAAATTGAAGAAGAAACCGGATTAAAAGATTTAAAAATAATTTCCGGATTTAGAGAATATTCAAAATTCTTTTTTAGGAGGACCTATAATCTCCCGGAAGCAGAAAAGAAAAAAGCGCCATGGATATTCAAGCTGGTTATTTTATATCTTGCAGAAACTAAAACCAAAGATATAAAAATATCGAAAGAGCACAAAGGCTATGCGTGGCTGACCTATGAAGAGGCTTACAAAAAATTAATTAAAGGAGGAAAAGAGGTTCTGAAAAAAGCAAACGATTTTGTTATTAAGACGGCAAACAAATAATTTTATAGGGTCCGATAAAAACCACAACATACAAACTTGGGGTTTTTTTAATTTTAATAATAGTTTACTTGGGGCTAAAAACATGATAGTAATAAATCGGGGTCGCCACTTAATAATTTTTTGCAGAGAAACGAGGTAATTTTTGAGCGAAAGAATTATTAAGTGGCAACCCCATCGGTTGCTCATTGATAAAGAAGGTCTAAATAAGAAAGGGCTCTCTATGCCAAAATCACGGATATTTGCTTTTAGCGTATTAGCGTCTGCGCCAGAGAGACCGAAGGTTGTTTCATCTTGCCTTAACTGTTCGTGCCGTTGCTTTAGTCTGGCGGCGTTTAACGGTCGGATGCGTTCAGTTGATGGAAATAGCTCGTGCGGCAAGCTGATCCTTGAGGCGACAGAGGGGGTTGGATGCGGTGGCGTGCGCAAGATGCCCGTTAGCATACATTCCAGGTTTGGCAAGTTCGCGATGTGCATTTTGGGAAAGATATGCGATAGCGAAAGGGAAAGGATCACAAAATGGCTTACGAGCATGGGTCATGTATTTTCGTTTAAGGACAGCCACAACGAAACCGTACAGCTGGTTTCTACTTTAATGGCGCGGAGGGAGGACGTAATATTCGGGATGAAAAGCGTTCTACGGGATGTACGTGGGGACTTCGCGCTATTTGTTCTTATCGACGGCAAGATATATGTCGCGCTTTCTTCGGGAGAACCGCCGGAGCTATGGGCGCACACGGGCAGAGACGCCACTGTTGTTTGCGGGGCAAGACAGAACGGAGCGCGGTGCTTCGGCCACATTTCTAAGTTGCAGCCTGGAGAAATTTTCGTTTTAACTAATGGAGGAATAAAGCTCGTAGACCGTTTTGTCAGGTAATATGCCACCATATATGCAAAAACCGCCTCCCTTGAGGAAAGCGGTTTTTTTTATTACTTCTTTACCTCTTCTACAACTCTTATAAATACCTCAGGAAATTGATTGGCCAGTTCGGATAAAACCTTTCTGTCTAATTCTATTTTATTTTTCTTTAATCCGTTAATTAATCTGCTGTATGTAATACCATTCTGTCTTGCTAATGCGTTTATCTGCAAGTTCCACAAATTTCTGAAACTTCTTTTTTTTGCTTTTCTGTCTCTGTACGCGTAAGTCCACGCATGCCTTAGCGCCTCTTTTGCCAATTTAAATTTAGATTTTCTTCCATATTTAAAACCCTTGGCATGCGCCATTAAATGCTTTCTGTGTTTGCGGGCTTGTACGGCTCTTTTAATCCTGCTCATGTTATCTGCTTAAATATTTTTTAAGTTTTTTTGCTTCTGTTTTACAGAGCACAACCCATTTGCGGCCCTTTCTCTTTCTTTCGCCTGTTTTTTTCGCCCTGTAATGATTCTGGCCCGTTGCTCTTCTTAAGATTTTCCCGTTTTTTGTTATTTTAAACCTTTTTACCAAGGCCTTTCTTGTCTTATTCATGATTTTACTGCTTGGAGACTATCATTGTGAAACCCCTGGGTTCACGCTTTAGCTCTCTTTCAGTTTTAATTGGTATTAACGAATTTAAGTTTTCTAAAAATAATTTTACCTTTTCTGTGGCAAACTGTCCCATTGCTTTTTCCCTGCCCCTAAGCGACATATTTATTTTTACCTTATCGCCCTCATTTAAAAATTTCTTTGCCTGCGTTGCCCGTGTTTCCATGTCGTGCGGAGAGATATTAAAAGTTAATCTAATTTCTTTCAATTCTCCGCCTCTGGGCTTTGCCATTTTCTTTTCTTTCTTTGACTGCTGATAAAGATATCTTCCGTAATTGGCAATTTTACAAACCGGCGGCTCAACTTTTTCTGTAACCTGTATCAAATCCAAACCTTTTGATTTTGCCAAATCAATTGCTCCAAAGATATTCATAACTCCGAGCTGTTCGCCGGTTTCCGAAATTACCCTAACCTCTTTTGCCCTTATGAAATTGTTGATTAATATCTTATTCAAAAAATTTTATTACTAATACTTATGTGGAGATGGCGATGTTGAAATCGCGTCTGGAAAGTTTTTAAAAGCAATTCTACAAGTTTAGTTAATTTTTATGTTCGAGCATTAAATAAAAAACTAACAAAATTTTTAATGCCTTATCTCCTTAGTTTCGACAATTTATCGGAGAAGTAAATTATCTATCCTAATAATATAACACCTTCATTCATTTATTAGGAGTCAATGGTGAAGATGCCGCATTAAGCGAAAGCTAACGCGGGTTGCTTATTAAATAAATTAGCAATTATGTTTTTTCTCAGAAGATTAATGAGCCCCGAGAAAGCTCAACTTGCCTTACTTTAAAGAACAATCCATCGAAACAATCATCCCCGTGAATGTAATTCGCGATTAACCTCTCTTTCGATATCTCTCTCTTTTATCTTTGCCTTTTTGTTATATTTTTTCTTGCCGCGAGCTAATCCGAATTCAAGCTTGATTCTACCATTGTTATCGTAAATTTTCAAGGGTATTAAGGAAAAACCCTTGGTTTTGGTTTTTCCTATCAAATAATTTATCTCTTTTTTGTTCAAGAGAAGTTTTCTTTGCCTTTCTTCATTATAATCCGCTCCGGCGTTATTGGGCTGGTATGGAGGCACTTTTACTCCCACCAAAAATGGCTCACCGCTATTTAATGTAACATAAGAGCCTGATAAATTTATATGCCCGGTTTTTATGGATTTTACCTCTTGGCCAAACAAAACCAGCCCTGCTTCAAACTTTTCCAGGATTTCATAATCAAACCCAGCTTTCTTGTTTTCGCTATAAACCTTCATGAGTTAATAATAGCATGGAAATTTAACATTGACAAGTTATTGCTTGTATGATATATAGTTGCTTTTTCTGGCACAGCCAAATTTAAACACCTCAACCCGTTGATCTGTACCCCAAAAAGTGGACACGAAAGTGTCTGCTTTTTGTATTTGAGGGGCAGATGGAGTAAGATATTATCATTAAACAACTAAAACAACATGAGCAAAAGAATATTTAGCGAAGAACAAAT
>Ga0315293_10005358_pt1 | contig 12077 bp, 16 predicted proteins | sample YL17G13_20_MG_FD_203071 | JGI IMG/M metagenome (GOLD analysis project Ga0315293, IMG submission 203071) | Sediment microbial communities from Yellowstone Lake, YNP, Wyoming, USA - YL17G13_20 | ecosystem: Environmental > Aquatic > Freshwater > Lake > Sediment | place: USA: Wyoming | collected... | reverse complement strand
GTAATAAGAAACCATGCCATATGAGAAAATAATAGACAGTGTTATGGGAGCGACAGTCGGCATCGTTGCCATAAAAACAGGCGAGAAGATAATGAACAAAGCAATGGGACAACAGAAACGAAAGAAAGGAAAAAAGAAGAAAGGACTGCTACTATGAAAGTCATCATTGAGACCAGCAAGAAATACGGTGAGTACCTCAGCAAGCACCTACAGAAAGAACACCCTAAGACCAAAGGACACATCAAGCTAAGAAAATGAAACAGAAAAAAGAAATGAAGGGAATGATAAACCTCGAGTACGAGCCGACAATAACCAACGGAAAAGAAATGAAAGGACTTATCAACCTGGACCTCATCGAAGCAAAGACAAACAAATACGGCAAGAAACTCTTCAAGTACCTCAAGAAGAAACACAAGAAAAACAAACAAAAAACCAACAGAGATAAAACATGAAGTACAACGTCATCAAGAAAAGCCACAAGTTCATGTATCCGTACATCGCCATGCATGGTCACCTTACGCAAAGAGACAGACCAACCAGGATGGACAACATGAGGTACAACACGATCTACATCCGAGACGACCTACCACCAGACAGGGAACGACGGATACTGCTCCATGAGTACCGAGAGATGCGACTCATGGAACAAGGAATGAAATATAAACAAGCCCATCGGAAGGCTGGATACTGAATAAGGAGGAACAAGATTATGGTTTGGATAAAATGCCACGGGAAAATGAAGCAACGGAAACTCCACCATACGCAAACAGGAAAAGGATATACCATGATGCGTAAGAAAGGCGGTGGAGTCAAAAGGAAATATCTGTAAAGAATAAATTAAACAACACTATTAAAAACACAATATAGAGAAAAAAATGAGAAGGAATATTGAAAGAAGGTGAAAAAAATGAATAAAGAATTAAAAAGAAATATTGAGGCGAAAACAGTGTCGATTACTTTCATCGTAATGATAATCATGTGTGTTTTTGCGAGTATCTTCAACACATCATTATTTTTTAATACGACGACATCAGCACTAACATTAGGAAACCCAGCAGGTGGAAATGATACTTCTTATGTAGTTTATGAAACTTTCATCAGTATGGTTGGTATATGGGGACAAACAACAACCTCCGGTATATTAGATAACATCAGTGTTGGTTTCAATATGGTAATGGCACCTACGACATTTCAATGTGCGTTTTATACCTATACTGATTATAGTTCAAATTATGTTGGTACATTGATAAGTAAAACAGCAGAGAAAACAATTTCAACAACCGGATGGAAGAAATTTACTTTTCCTAACGCTACAGGTGATGGTTCAAAACCAACTGTGACTACTGGAACAAAATATTATATCTGTATAAAACCAATGGGAACACCATCAAGTACCATAAAATTAAATACAATACCTGAATCTCCTCCTGTACATGCCGTATTCCAAAGTCATATTCAATCATCTGGTGCATATAAATTTGATTCTCCTATGACGGGAGAATCAACATCAACCGCTTATTATTGTATCTATGGAAACTACACAGGAACAACAGCACCAACAATAACAGGAGAATCACCGACTAATAGTACAACCGATGTCAGTCTTCAACCACGATGCAACGTGACCGTAACTTCTCCTATCGGTCATTCAATGAAAGTAACATTCGCAACAAATGAATCCAATCCTCTCGTCTGGATAAACAAACAGACAAACACTACTGGTAACGGCTCAGTATCCTGGGTGTTCACTGACGCAGACACACAGAGTACAACCTACTACTGGCGTGTCTACTGCAACGATGGAACAACAAACGTAAGTGAAATATATCATTTCACTACAACATCAGTTAACGGGACATATGAACTCCTTGGTTTAACCGGTGGATACTTCACCTTCGCAGGGAACGCAGGAGACACACTATGGGCTAATGACACCAGTGATGGGACACCATCAGAGACACTTATCATACATACAAATGACACGACAAAAACCTGCACAGACATCTATCTTGTCTTCCCTGATTTCGACAGTGAAATCTACTACACGAACCTCTCCATAGAAGTCATCAACGCAACTGATGGGAGTTGGACAGGTACAGTACACCAAGTAACTAATCCTGGTGGTAACGTCACCTTGAATGCTACGATGTGGGGTGGTGCAGGATGGTGTCATGGTACTAACCCGTTCCCAATCACAGGTGATACAACTATTCATGTTCGCCTCCGTCTCATATCACCAGATGATACGTTATCTGGTACTTATCTGAATGTCAGTCCTGCGGGTGTCACATGGAAACTCACAAGTTAAAACCACATATCGTCATCATCATACTGATGATTACCTGTATCCTTCTTTTTTCATATGTTACTATTAACCGTGCGACTGTCTCATTTACTGAACATCTTATAACAAACACGGAGAACTCAGCATATGATACATCAGTTGTTGACATCAACCTTGATGGTTACCTTGATATTGTGGTAACAGGACTTAATCATCATGGGGGAACAAGTGGTGAAGTACGATGGTACAAGAACGATGGACATAATGTTTTTCCAACATACTATACGATAACCGTTGATGGAGGATTAAAGATTGATACTGCTGATTATGATGCAGATGGTTACCCTGATGTTGTCGTTGCTGACTACGGACAAGATGCACTTTATCTCTACTGCTCTGGTGGAAACCCTACGAGTGTACCATGGACTAGATATACAGTAACAACAGGATGGGATGTCGCAACAGCAGTCTACGCTTCCGATATAGACAAGGATGGAGACATGGATGTTGTGGGAGTAAGTCCTGGTTCAACCAATAAACTTGGATGGTTCGAGAACACAGGAAGTCATATCTTCATCAGTCATACCATAGATTCATCGGCAATCAGTCCACATAGTTTAGCTATAGGAGATTTTAACAATGATGGATGGACTGATGTTGTATGCGGATGGGGTTCATCAGGAAAAAGTATCTACTGGTACATGAACGATGGTAATCCAACTGGTGTTCCCTGGTCACGTTATCAAGTATCAGTGTACGGTGGTGTTGACCAACCAATGGGATTATTTGTTTCTGATATTAATAGTGATGGATGGAACGATGTCGTCTGTAGTGCAACTGATGAGAACAGTGTCCTATGGTTCGAGAACGATGGAACACCAGGGACAGGAACATGGACTAAACATACACTCGCAACTAACTTCACGAGTACACGAGACTGCTACGCAGAAGACATAGACGGTGACAGAGACATAGACATCCTCGCATCAGCAGGAACTTGTGTTGACCATTGTGTCGCATGGTGGGAGAACACTGATGGAACAGGAACAACATGGATTAAACACAAGTTACTGACAGGTACTATCACTACCTCCAGTGACATCTACTCCAAGGACATTGACCAGGATACAGACAATGACATCTTTGTATGTAGTTACGATTCCAACACAGTACTATGGTTTGAGTCAACCATCGCTAGTCCACCACCACCATTACCAACAATATCTTTCATCTCCATAAACGGTGATGGAAACAGAACCACTATATTTACACCAAATCCTACTTTTAAATGGACAACAATAAATGACACCATCTACTATCAGTTACAAATATCAAAAAACAGTGTGTTTACAGACCTAGTTGTTGACCTTAAAAATATTAACATTGTCACATATTTCACTTATTACTCGGAGAGTTCAGGAACCAGTACATTCACATTACCGTTATCAAACGCATTACCAGAAATTAGAACATATTATTGCAGGGTGAGAGCATTAACAAATACAATCTAATACTATTAACAGGAATCATTACGATTATATCCTTACTTTTACTTTTATCAAGTAACACGGTGTCAGCTAGTCTCATGGGACATAAAAGTGAGGGAGACGATCTCCAGTACATTACCCATTCAACATTCAATGCATTTCTTGGTATATGGTGCAACTCAACATCCGATGGTGTTGTTGATAGTATAGCCGTACGGTTCGATACCATAGCAGGGAACGCACGATACCAGTGTGCATTATACAACTATGTTGACTACTCAACAAGTTATATCGGAACCATCGTTAGTTCATCACCACAGAGTACAACACAGTTGAAATGGATTAACACCACTGATTCAAGTAAATGGATGACATTCCTTTTTAATTCATCACAGAAGCCATCAATCACATCAGGAACAAAATATTACCTCTGCATCAAACCATTCGGTGACCCTGGGACAAACAACAAAGTCAAGGTGACACAATACACCAATCCATATGCCGTAACAAAAAACCAAGCTGGTGCATATTTTTGGGATTCACCGGTTACTGGTGAAGGTGCTACCGTAGGATACTATTGTATGTACGCTAACTACACGATAGTCAACTCTCCCCCAACAGTAACATCCTATGCTCCACTTAACAGTTCAACAGGAATCAGTCTGACACCCCGGTGTAATGTAACAGTATCAGATTCCAATGGGGATACCATGACGATTGATTTCTATGAGAACAGTACCGGGAGTTGGGTTCATCGTCAGAAGAACAGTACATGCAGTAACGGAACCTACAGATGGAAAAATAACCAAGCAACAGGATACAACACGAAGTACTGGTGGAAAGCAACAGTCAACGATGGAACAAACAATGTAACAAAAATATATTATTTCACGACAAAAACAAATCCTGCACCAACAGTAACATCCTATGCTCCACTTAACAGTTCAACAGGAATCAGTCTGACACCCCGGTGTAATGTAACAGTATCAGATTCCAATGGGGATACCATGACGATTGATTTCTATGAGAACAGTACCGGGAGTTGGGTTCATCGTCAGAAGAACAGTACATGCAGTAACGGAACCTACAGGTATAAATACCTGAATGCCACCAGTAATAGTCATAGGTACTTCTGGAAGGTCTGCATCAACGATGGAACAACCAATGTGACAAAAATATATCACTTCATCACTGTTGTATACACCATCACAACATACTATACCCTTCCCTTTGGTTATATCGCAAACATCGCTGGAGTATCTTATCACACGGTAACATTTGGTTATACAGTAAACATCGGGAGATGGACAAACTGGAGTACGATGTGGAGTTTCAACTACTCAGTTAACTTTAGTAGTCCATCAAATGTTAAAGCGACACGAACAACTGACACAAGTATACATCTTACTTGGAACAATGCACCATTAGTACAAAAAACAATCATACGAAGAAGTAAAACAAATTACCCGAACATCCACCAGGGTATAGAGATATACAACAACACTGGAAACAACTTCAACAACACAGGATTATCATTTGGAACACGTTACTACTACACTCTCTGGGGATACTCAACTACACTTGGCTTAACAACCAACACAACAGTAACCAATGCGACATTACCAGGTCCACCATCAAACACTATACAACTAAGTAACACATCAACCAAAATAACTATGCATTGGACAAAAGGAACCAATGCATCACATACCATTATTTACATCCACAACATGACAGGAAACTATCTCAAATACAATGGAACAAACACAACACAACAGATAACAGGACTGACACCATCAACATCATACACCTTCCGACTCTACTCCTACAATAATACTTATCAGGTGACATCATCAATATATGATACACTTACTGCCATTACAGTCTTTATTCCGTCACCACCATCAAACCTGAAAGCAACCAGTTACAACGACACCAGAATACTCCTCACCTGGACAAAAGGAACGGGGACACACACTGTCATAAATAGAAGAAACACTGGTTATCCAGGGAACTATACCGATGGAACAACCATCTACAACGGAACAGGTGTATCATACTACGACACAGGACTCAATGCATCAAAAAAATATTACTATAGTGCATGGAGTAGAACAGGAAATACATATAGTATCAATAATGTCAGTTCATCTAACTATACAAGACCACAGACACCAAAGAACTACATATCAAAATACAACACAACATTACTAGCTGTGAAGTTCACATGGGATAGAGGAAACGGGAACACACATAACCTTGTTCTCAGAAAAACAACGGGATACCCCTCATCACAAACTGATGGAACTAATGTCTCATGGATACCTACAACAACAACAAAGAATTATTACAACGAAAGTCCTGTCATTACAACACGATACTACACTGTTTACTCTTATAATTCCACAACAAAATTCTACAGTAGAACTGGACTTAACATACCCTGGGGTGCAATCGGAGTAAGTGTCTACAACGAAAGTAAACCATCACAAGCACTCCCGTTCAACCTTGAAGTCAAAAACCAAGTTGGAAACATCGTCTACAAACTAACAGGTCTCACGAACACCCACTACATTGATGTCAACGACATCCCCTATGGAACAAACACGATCTTCATCGTCGAAAGCAATGGATACAAACAACGCATCTACTATAAAGACATCAGCCTCAACACATTCTACAACTACAGCTTCTACCTCCCCCCGATCTTAGCAACAACAAACGGAACAACAGGTGGAGACACAAGCAACTGCGTCACACGATCATTCACGAACAGCATCAACATCAGCAACCCAGCCATTGATGCAACTATTGCTTTCAGCCACAATCTCTATGAGATGATAAGCGTCGAGATATACAACAAAACACTCTACAACTCATATGGAGGATGGCTGTTCGTACCAGACACAAAATACACGTACACAACATCACATGTCATCATCAACGCATCATACCTTGACAGCAACACCACCATGCTACGAGTCACCTACTACTGGCAAGACTGCCCAGGAGAAACAACCAAGACTCCACTCTACTACTGCCGAGTCGTAGAAACCATACGCACAGAGTTCTCTGAGTTCGACAGACCAGTGGAGAACGCAGAAGTCTGGTTCCAGACCTACATCAACACCACAGGGAAATACGTGAATGTCAGCATACTACAAACCGATGGGAACGGGTACGTCAGCGTCTACCTCCTCCCATCAAGCCTCTACCAAATCATCATACGGAAAACAGGGTACGACAACTACCGGTCAGACTACACCCCAGCACCAGCGAACCAGTACGGGCAGACCACAGAGAAACTCTTCCGCATCGTACGATCAGGATCAACACTACCAGCAATCAACTACACGTACCTCATGCAGAACATCACCTGGAGCCTAGAACCACTCACCCTCAAAAGACAAGGAGCAATCACATTCATCTTCACCATCACCAGCACAGACAACAAACTACAGTGGTACAACATGACTATCACTTTCTACAACAAAACACAACGACAATGGATAACACTCAATACACAGAACGCCAGCAACCCAGGAGGAGGAAGCCTCACCTACACCACGCCAAACGTCACTGGTGACTACGAGGTAGAAATCTGGTTCAAAAAAACAGGGTACCCAGCGTATCAACTCTTCCAGACCGGAAGCCTACGATACACCATCCTCTACATCCAAGCATGGATACGAGCGATACCTGAGTTCGTCTGGTTCCTCGTCATCATCGTCATCAGCATCATCATCATGGGATTCTGCTTCACAGTCCTAGGAACAGGACTCATCACCGGGTACATCGGACTCGGAGTACAAGCATTCGGATACCTCATGAAACCAGACCTCATGGTGAACGGCTTCTCATGCTGGGTCATCTGGACCATAGGCTTCCTCATGTACACCATGGGGATATTCATATGGAGCAGGATATGATGAAACACACCATGCTAAAAAGAATACTACACAAACGACTAAAAGGAGGACTCTCCACCTACGTCTTCATCCTCTTCGGCATGAGCGTCATGCTGTACCTCTTTGGTTTCACCAACATGTTCGGAGCAACCGCTTCAGAAGGATACCGAGGAAGCTCAACAGGAAATGGCACAGGAAGCAACCTCTCAGACCCCAACATGCAACAAAGCTCAAACCCACTCGAAATGGCGTTGAACGCTATCCTCACCTTCGCAACAAAATACTTCTGGGTCATCATAGGAGGCATAGGAGGAATCATCGCACTCAGCGTAGCAAGCTACTTCATGGGAGGAATAAACCTATCGGTCTTCTACAGCTACCTCATACCCATAGGACTCCTCGCAGTCTTCCTCAACTACTTCATCTTCCCCATCAACCCCACAGACGAGACACTACGAAGCATGGTCATCGGAGCACCAGGAATCAGCGTCTCACTGATCCTCATCATGTTCTTCAACCTCTGGTTCATACTAGGAGTAGTCGACTACATACGGAGTGGACAAACATGATACAGCAACTCCTAGCATCACTACCAACACTCACCATCAACGTCAACTGGACAGGCATCTTCGATGACATAGGACGACTCTTCATGGGAGGAAACTACACGGACCCCAACGGAACAACAATACCAGTACAAGGAATCTTCGGAGGAGGACTCGACACCATGGCACTCATGGGAATATTCCTCTTCATGATACTCTTCATACTCACCGCAATGTGGGGACTAGGAATACTCATCGGAAGCGTAGCAATCATCCCATCAGCATTCGCAGTCATGGGATACATACCAGAACTAAGAGTCATACTCGCTATCGTACTCGGACTCCTCTTCGGACTCGGAATAAACCGGTTCGTTAGGAGATAACACCAATGACAGAAACACTCAAACAACAAGACATGATGATACTCAACAAACTCAACACCCTCATCACAGACACCGAATCATTACTCAACGACCCCTACTGGAACATACTCAAAGAAAAATACACTGGACTCCTACAGGCTAACCATATGATCCTCACCAAAATAAAAACAGAACTCTACGAGGAATAACAAATGACAGAACACAACCATAGGGTATGCGACGTCTGCTTCAACGAACTCAACGAAGATGGATACTGCGAAACATGCAGACAACAATACTGGCAGGAGGAACAGTACAAATGAGCCTCACAGACAACCAGCTACCACCCATACTCGACACCATAGCAAACACCATAGAACAAAACAAAGAAATGGAACTCGAAGACTTCAAAAAAATGCTGTACGGACTACGCATCACAGAAGACGACATAACCAAGATAGAGAAATGGCTCACACAGAAAGGAATCATACAACGAGTAGTAGGCGGTAAACCCAATAAACAAAGAAGAGACATCATCGTATTCGCACTACTCCGCATCGAAGAAAAATAACAATAAGTGCGAGTATCTTCTTCTCCTACCCTTTTTATAATTTCAAAACCATTTTAGATACAGTAGTAGTGCACACATGGTCGCATTCATAGCAGTCGTCAACCATGTCAAAAAAAATGAGTGAAGCCAGTGGTTAATAATCCTCAGATGGAGGCTGAAAAAAAATGCTTACACAAACCAAACGCTTTCACGCTCAAATTACCAAACAGTTAAGAATTTCTGAACTGAAAAAGTTGTGGTATTCTCTGGAGTATTGGTATTATGGTCGTGATCATAATTGGGGTCGCAGTAAGGAATTTCTGAAACTCTATAAAAACGAGTTTGTGGTATTCCCTGTAAGTCATCCCAGTTGTGAACAACGTCACCCAATCAGCAGGACTCACCGGCACGACAAAAACATTGGTTGAATTACTTCCATTGTTCATCGCAATCGCTCTTAATGGTTTTACTGTACGCAAGTCGTATGGAAACCAGGAGACTCCTCGTAGTGGTTGGTCTTTATTAATTTTTAATAAAGATAAATCCTACAAGCGATGGGCAGTTGCGATGCCCTAAAGAGTATGCTTTCGCGAAAGCATACTCTTCAACTCTCTTTTTTATTTTCTTTCATGAACAGTTTTATCTCAGGATATAATTGCTCTACGATTGGTAAAAGCATCTCACGATGTTTTCTCGAATCAGTACTATTATACAACTGATGAATATCTACAGGTATCGCAACAACATCAACATTGTTATGATTGAAATGATGATATGCAAATGGCTCATCTAATTCATTTTGAAATACAAGATTAAAACCAAAACCAAGTTCTCTTTTTTTTGCATTATGTTTAGCCCAACGCAATCTTCCTTTCTCAGATAAATTATATTTCCTCATATTTCCTTTATTTTTTTGTATCTGATTGTCCTCATATTTTTTCTCAGGTGATCTTTCTCGCAATTTTCTTTTCCGTTCATCATGATATTTATAATACGTTTTACGTTGTGACTCCAACCATTTGTTTCTAAATACTTCATCAGTTTGTTGTAAATATTTTCGTCTTGCATTATATTTTTCTTTGTTTTCATAATATCTTTTTAATCAGCACCTATAAAAAGGTACTCATCGACTTTATTTCGTTTTATGTTGCTTCGCTGTGTACCAAATGAATATCTATGATTTAATTGTGTCACTTTTACTTTTGATTTATATTTTTTCATCTTTAAAATCATTTCCTCTAACGTTGGAAATGAGTTAGAGGAATAGGATACAATATAAGTAGAATTTTGAAATTTATTAAATAATTGGTCAAAAGCATCATATACTGTTTCCCTACTATCGAATGGAGTAGAAAATTTATTAAATTTCTTTGTTTTTGTTTTATGATTAATTTGAACATGCGTCCAATAAGACATTAATCCTTCAACAAAGTGATACCTTCTACTATAATCATTATCTGAAAGGGGAGTAAAATATGGAGGATCAATGTAGACGATATCATAATCTTCATAAGGGAGTTTGAAAATATCTTTGTTGAATGACTTATTTTTCATTCGGTTATTAAAAATAGATTTATTAAAAACTTCAATTGATTCAAATAATTGTTCTTCGAATGATATTCGCAGATCTCTTCTACCATCATCATATCTATCTCCGGTGTAGGTAAATATCCCACGAGGTCTCTTTTTAATACAAGCACGAGCGAGAGCAGAAAGAGCCAAAGCATGTTTATATTGATTTTTTATATTTTGAATATTGGAGTAAGTTCGATCAAGAAATAGATTATCTTTTTTATTGAAAAATAGTTTGTCAAAATTATCATTAATAAATGTCTTATGATTATAGGTTTTTTGGAATATTGTATCAATGTCACTTTGATCAAGAGTGATGTTATTGTTTTCAACAGTTGCTTTTGCTAATGTATAGCAATATTTCATAAAATCGTTTGTATGCACTTCTTTACCCATTGCTTTAAACAGATAAGCAACACATGCGGATCCACTAAAAGCATCGAGGATCTTTTCACCTTTTATATTTTTTACATTTGTATATATAAAGGGTAGCAATTTTTGTTTACTTCCCATAAATCTTGTTCTAGGAAAATAACTGAGTCTGCGTTCTATTTTTTTCTCCATAATTTCTAATTAGCACCTCTTTAACTGTCGATTGTTCACCAAAGCATTATGTATCACATAACAGTTTCCATTGAGTGGAGATGTGGTGAAGAAAAGACTATTGCCCTATTTAGTCCTACTGCTGTTCATACCCATCATAACAGTCTCATCAGCAACACTCATTGGTGTACAGGATACAACCGCTAAGGTTAACCAAACCTTTACTGTCAATGTTACCTGTGTTCCCTCTGAACCAATCAAAAGCTATGAGATGAAGATACGATTCAATCCAGATATACTCACTGTGATATCCATCACCGCAGGAGACTTCTTCACGGGTAAACCAACCTTCAGCTCACCAAACTGTGTCATCAACAACACCGATGGGGCAATCATCAACATCTATGCACTCACAGTTGGTCAGCAACTCATGGTGACCGAGCCAGGAGTCCTCTTTAGCATCACCTTCACCGCAGTACAGAATGGATCAAGCACTATCGGTATCTATGATGCTGGTGTCACCAACGAAACAAGATACCTTCCGTTAACAATAACGAATGGGACTGTCACCGTGAACGGCATATGGTACCCAGGTAATGATATACCACCAGATGATACTCCACCTGATGATGATCCACCAGTAGACAACAACGCACCAGCACAAAACAAAAACGATCCCAATGCCCTCTCATGGATAACACAGAACCTCATCATCGTACTCATCATAGGAGTCATCATCCTGTTCGTCATACGATCATTAGTGGGGTAGAAGAGTTAAAATAAATCATAACCGTTACTACTACTCATGCTCGATATCACATTCATT
>Ga0315293_10005357_pt1 | contig 12078 bp, 10 predicted proteins | sample YL17G13_20_MG_FD_203071 | JGI IMG/M metagenome (GOLD analysis project Ga0315293, IMG submission 203071) | Sediment microbial communities from Yellowstone Lake, YNP, Wyoming, USA - YL17G13_20 | ecosystem: Environmental > Aquatic > Freshwater > Lake > Sediment | place: USA: Wyoming | collected... | reverse complement strand
CTTCGACCGGCTCAAGGACTACGGGCTGGCCGACGCGGCCATCCTCCGCTTCCCCGGCGGCGAGACCTGGGACGGGGTCAAGGGCGAACTCTGGGAGGTGAAACCCGGCCGTCAGAAGATCGCTTCCTACACCGACCTCACAGCCATGCTGGCCTCGGGGAGCTCGTCGGCCGACGTCACTGCCGAGCTCGTCTGGGTGGGAGACGGCGAGCCGAAGGACTTCGAGGGACTCGACGTCAAGGACAAGATCCTGGTCACGTCGGGTTACGCGGGCACGGTGCACAATATCGGCTGCATCAACAAGGGTGCGGCCGGGGTCATCTCGTTCGCTTCGCCGCGGCCCCTCTTCGACCCGCTCATCATCCCCTGGGGCGGCCTCTACGGAAGGAGCGGGGTGACGAAATTTGCCTTCTGCCTGCCGCCGCGCGAAGGCGTCATCCTGCGCGACCGGCTCAAGCACGGCGAAAAAATCAACGTCCGGGCCGTGGTCGAATCCAAAACCGAGAAGACCGAGCTCCAGGACATCGCCGCCTCTATCCCCGGCACGGACGCCGACGCCCAGGAGATCATCGTCACCGCCCACATCTTCGAGGGCTACAACATGTTCGGGGCGAACGACAATTCCTCGGGTTCGGCTGCCGTCCTCGAGGCCGCCCGGACGCTCCAGCGGCTCGTCGCCGAGGGCCGTCTGCCCAAGCCCCGGCGGACGATCCGCTTTCTCTGGGCGCCCGAGTTCTCCGGGACGATCCCCTACGTCAAGGCCGAGGCCGAGCGGATGAAACGGACGCTCTGCGACATCAACCTGGACATGGTCGGCGACCGGCTCGCGCCCAGCCTGGCCTTCTTCACGGTCATGCGGACGACCTACGGCAACCCGCATTACCTCAACGACGTCATGGAGAATTATTACCGCTACGTCGGCGAGGCCACCCGGTCCTACGTCACGAACGGGATGAGCGGCGTCATGAACCGGCGGATCGTCGCTCCGACCGGGAGCGAGGAGCCGATGTACTACTACGTCGGAACACATTTCGGATCGTCCGACCATGAAGTCTTCAACGACTGGGGCGTCGGCATCCCCGGCGTCGTCATGAACACCTGGCCCGACAAGTGGTATCACACCTCCGAAGACCGGCCCGACAAGCTCGACCCGACCCAGATGAAACGGGCCGTGATCATCACCGCCGCGACGGCCTACACGATCGCGTCGGCCGATGACGCTTCGGCCGGAAGGATCGCCGCCGAGATCGTCTCCAACGCCTCGGCCCGGATCGGCCACCAGCTGGCCCGGGGTCTGGAGGAGATGCGGCGGGCGGACACGGCGGCCTTCCCCGCGACGTATAAGCGGGTCCGCAGCTATGTCGAAGCGTCGGCCCGGAACGAGCGGGCCACGGTCGGCTCCGTCCTCCAGCTCGTCGGGGATAAGGCGGGATTCGGCGCGTATCTCGCCGAGCTCAAGGCGTCGGTGACCGGGCTCGAGACGGCCCACTTGCGGACGATGGACCAGACCATGCGCCGGCAGGCGGCGGCACTGGGGCTTAAGCCCGTCGACCTCAAGTTGTCCGTCGCCGAGAAAAAGGCAGCCGCGCTAATCCCCAAGCCCTTGCCCAAGATCAAGGCGAACGGATTCCAGGGCTACCAGACGGCCATCCAGGAGGCCCGAAAGGTCACGGGCGCGGCCGCGCCGGACCGCTCGGCCTCGCGCAACGCCTCGGAGATCCAGCTTCTCTGCGACGGGAAGAACAGCGCCCTGGACATTAAAAAGATGCTTGACACCCAGTTCCGCCAAGAAACGCCGCTCGAGGCCGTGGTCGGACTTCTCGAGGTTCTCAAGAAAGCCGGGTTGGTCGCCTTTTAAGGATTCAAACGGGCTTTAAAGCTTAAGCTGACTTAGACTGGGCTTTCGCCCGCTCCCAGAACATCCTGGGCGAGACGATCTCCATAGTCCCGGAGCCGGAGAGGTCAAGGACCTCCCGGTCCCCTGTCACGAATAAATCGGCCCTTCCGTTGAGGGCCGCCGAGACAAGGGCCTTGTCCTCGGCATCGTGGATCGGGAGGTCGACCGCATGGGACGGTTCTGAAAGCAGCGAACCTTCCCGGAGCAGGACGATGACATCCGCGATGATGTCTGGGGGGATGCCGATCTTGTCTCGGAGCACGCCCCTAACTTCATCGATCAGCATCTCGGAAATGATCAGCTGGTGACGGACGAGGACCTCGCGGAAAACGTCGGCGCAGAGTCCCCGCGTCGCCACGGCGCTGACGATGACGTTCGTGTCGAGGAAAACCCTCATGAGACCTTGGAAAAAATATCCTCGTCCGTCAGGTAGCCGCGGGCCTCGGCGAAGGGCATGATCCGCCGCCGCAATTCTTCAAAATTCTCGAGGCGGATCTGACGGCGGAGGGCTTCTCGGGCGATCTCGCTCCGGTTCTTCCCCGTCCTCTTGCTGGCTTTGGACAGGAGCTCTTCGAGCTCCTTGTCCAAGCGGATGGTCAGCGTCGCTGTTTTCATGTAATACATTGTAATACGCTCCTCCCTTTTTGTCAACATCCGCCCTCGGTTAGATTCGTCACCAATAAATTAGGAACGCTACATGTGGCGAGAATTCTCAAAAAGAATACAATTAGGATCAGGAGGTCATTCAAATGGGCGAAGACGTCAAGAAAGACTGGCACGAGAAGTTCTACACGGAGGCGGAGCTCAAGGAGTTCGCCGAGGTCGGGAAGAAGTATACCCCCGAGATGGTGGCGGCCTATCAGCGCCGTTGGGCCGAGCTCATCGACGAAGTCAAAAAGAACCTCAAAGCCGACCCGGCGAGCGAGACCGCGCAATCCCTTGCCAAACGGTGGACGGACCTCCTCAACGAGGCCTACGGCGACCGCCCGGAGCTCAAGGCCAGGATCGGCGAGGCGTACACTGCCGGCGCCGTTCCCGACGACTACCGGATGTTCGGCCCGGAAGTCTGGGACTTCATCAAGAAGGCCCGCGAGGCCGCAAAGAATAAATGATATAATAATGCCCTGGTGACGATGAAACGGACCGCTTTCCGTCTCTTAGGCCTCGTTCTCCTCGGCACCTTGGCTTTTTCCGGCTCCGTCTACCCCGGACGATTCCACCGGTTCGAACGCCTGACACCCAAAACCGGGGCGACATCAGTAATCGGGTTCTCCAGCATCTGCCAGGATGCGGAAGGGTTCCTCTGGGTCGGTACGAGCGCGGGCCTGGCCAGGTATGATGGATACCGGTTCGTTCATTTTGCTCCGACGGCCGGCGATCAGCCGTCTCCCCCGCCCATAGGCGTCTACCCGGTGACGATTTCCCGGTCCGGGGACATCTGGATGGGGACGAGCGGGAGCGGACTCTTCGTGTTTTCCCGGGAAACGGGGAATTTCGTCCAATTCCGTCACGATGCCCAAGACCGGAACAGCCTGAGCGACGACATCGTGATGGCGGTCCAGGAAGACGCAAAAGGCGATCTATGGGTGGGAACGCGCACTCACGGCCTCAGTCGGTTCGACCGGAATAAGCGTTCTTTCATCCCGGTCCCCTTGGGGCCGAACGCCGATGTCGTCTGGGACGTGCTGGCCGACAGGAAAGGGAATATCTGGGTCGGCACCCTTGATGCTGGACTTTTCAAGATCGACTCCCAAACCGGGAGCGCTGTCCATTTCCGTCCCGTCACCGATGACCCGCAGAGCCTCGGCAGCGACAATGTCTGGACGGTCTTCGAAGACCGCGAGGGCACGATCTGGGCAGGCACGAAGGGCGGCGGTTTGAACCGTTATGTCCCCGGCACGAACCGCTTCGTCCGTTTTTATGGGGCCGGCGACTTCCCCCGCGACCTCGCGTCGCAGACGATCACGGCCATCGCCGAAGACAGGGGCGGGAAACTCTGGCTGGGGACGGTGTCTGAAGGTTTGCGCGTCTGGGACCGGACGACCGGCGAGTACGTCGTCTGCAAAAACGACCCCCAGGATCCCGAATCGCTTGGCGACGACAACGTCACCTCGATCTTCGAGGACGCGGCCGGCGTCATCTGGGTCGGAACGGTCCGGGGAGGCCTGAACAAGTGCCTGACCGGCACGGCCAAGTTCGAGCACTACAAGCACAATTCTATGAACCCGCGGAGCCTCGCCCACAACGACGTCCGTTCCTTGTGGTCGGACGGTTCGGGGGCGCTGTGGGCAGGCACGAGATCCGGGCTCGAGAGGATCGACGCGAAGGCGGGCAAGGTCACGCGCTTCCTCCGCGCCGCCTCCGGCGAAGACGGCTCGGGCGAGACGAGCGTCCTAGCCCTCCTCGGGGATCCCCGGGGCGCAATATGGGCCGGGACCGAGGGCGGCGGCCTGGTCCGGCTCGATCCCGTATCGGGGGCCCTCAAGCGCTACCGCAACGATCCGCGAGACCCGAACAGCCTCTCGGCGAACAGGGTCAACGCGATCTGGGCGGACGCGGGACGTCCGGACGTCCTCTGGGTCGGCAGCCATCGAGGGCTGAACAAGTTCGAAACAGGCCCTGAGCGCTGGACCCGCTTTCTCAACGACCCGCGGGACAAGACCAGCTTGAGCGGGAACATCGTCACGGCGATCTACGGGGGCAAGGACGGATTCCTCTGGGTGGGAACACGGTGGGGCTTGAACAGGCTGAACAGAGCCACGGGCGAGTTCGTGAGCTACATCAGCCGTCTCGAAGACCCTCCCGGAACGAGCATCAACGACAACATCGTCAACTGCATCCACGAAAGCCGGGCCGGGCTCCTCTGGGTCGGAACGGACAGCGGGCTCACCCGGTTCGACCGGGCCAAAAGCGAGTGGAGGGTTTTTGCCCAGAAGGACGGCCTGGCCGGAGAGGTCGTCTGCGGGATCCTGGAGGACCCGTCCGGAGCTCTTTGGATCAGCACGAACCGCGGGCTTTCGAAATTCGACCCTGAGCCCGGGATCTTCACGAACTTCGGGGCATGGGACGGCCTCCAAGGCAAGTCTTTCAATACCGGGGCGTCGTTCAGGGGCGCCGACGGACGGTTGTTCTTCGGCGGGGCCAACGGCTTCAACTGTTTCGACCCCGCGGAAGTTCGAACAGACGCGTTCGTTCCTCCTGTTGTCTGGACGGCTTTCCGTCGGAACAACGTGGCGGTCAGCCTCCCTCGCTCCCTCTCGAAGCTCCGAGCCCTGACTCTCCCCTACAAAGCCGCATTGAACACCTTCGAATTCGCGGCGTTGTCGTTCGCGGCCCCGGAGATGAACATCCTCGTCTACCGCCTGGAGCCCCGCGACGGCGACTGGATCCCCCTCGACCCCGGCAATAGCTTATCCTTGTCCGAACTCGGTGCCGGTGAATACACGCTTCGCGTCAAGTCCGCCAATCCCGACGGGGTCTGGAACGACGAGGGGCTCGCCATCGCCATCAAGGTACCGGTCCCGTTCTGGAGGATCTGGTGGTTCCTCCTGCTCGCCGCGGCCTTCATCGCCTCGGGGGTCGTTTCCGCGGTCATGATCCGGAAGAAGATCAGATCCTCATCCCTGGCCACGGCCGAAAGCTTGGACGTCGTCATCGAAACCTACGGGCTGACCGCTCGGGAACAGGAGATCCTCCGCCTGGTCCTTCAGGGGGCCAGCAACAAAGACATCGAGAGGAAGCTCTTCATCTCCGCGAGCACGGTCCGGAACCACATCTACAACATCTACCAGAAACTCGGCGTCAGGAACCGGCTCGAGCTCATTAACCTTATTGCCAAAAACGCGCGGGAAGCCCGAAATACCCCTAAATAGAACTCTTGTCTACAGACAAACGCCCTTGCCCATCCTATATTGAGGCCATGCAAACTCACACTTTACGGTGCATCGTCGCCTGTGGGCTCGTGCTACTCGGCCTGATCATCAACCCCGCCGCCGGGCAGGGGCTGGCTCAAGCCCCCCCCTCGTGGCAGTGGCCTGTGTCCACTCCCGACGACGAAGGATTGGACGCCCGAATGCTCACAGAGCTCGTCGCGGCCATCCGCCGGGGAGACGTCCTCCCGCGGCTCCATTACCTGGTGATCGTCAGGCACGGCCGGCTCGTCATCGAGGAGAATTTCAACGGCTGGGGGCCCGGCAAGCTGCATACCCTCCAATCGGTCTCCAAGAGCTTCACCTCGGCCCTAGTCGGCATCGCTATCGCCCGTGGCGAGTTCAAGGGCGTGGGCGAAAAGGTCCTCGATTTCTTCCCCGACATGAAGGGGATCGCCAACGTGGACGAGCGCAAGTCGTCCATGCGACTCGAGGACATCCTGACCATGCGGACCGGCACCGACTATCACGAGAACGGGCTGGATTCCCCCCACGAACATCTGAACCGCTTAACCGAGGGTTGGGACAGGTTCTATCTCGACCGGGCGATGCTCGGGCCGCCCGGGACGGAGTTCCGCTACGACAGCGGCGGCGTCATCCTTCTGTCGGCCATGCTCAAGCGCCGCACGGGGATGCACGCCGAGGAGTACGCGTCGCGATTCCTCTTCAAGCCCCTCGGGATCGAGAAGTGGTTCTGGGTCCGCAACGCGGAGGGCCATACCCACACGGGCGGCGGCCTCAACCTGGCGGCCCGCGATGCGGCCAAGCTGGGGCAGCTCTATTTGAAAAAGGGGAGATGGGGGGACGTCCAGGTCGTGCCCGAGGAGTGGGTCCGGGAATCCCTCAAGATGCGCGTCGACCTGACGATCGCCGGCCAGCCGCCCTCGGGCTACGGCTATCTCTGGTGGGTCTGGGCCCCCGATCCGCGCGGCAAGAGCGGCGAGTACATCTACGCGGCCCGCGGGCGCGGCGGCCAGTACATCGTCGTGGTCCCGGAGCACGACATGGTCGTCGCCATGGGCGGCGACGCCAAGACCGGACCGGAATCGGGCAAGCCCATCGAAGTCTTCTACGACCGCATCCTCCCGGCGGTACGCCGCTGAGCGGCCGGGGGCCGCGCCGGATGGACGATCCTCCTATCGCTCAAAATGGGACATTTGTCTACAGACAGAGGCACCCGGGCGCCCCTATATTAACGCCAGAGGTCCAAAACCATGACCATACGGGACGTTTTGTTTGAGCTCGCGGTGCTGGCTGTTTGCTCGAATGTCGTCATCCTGATCTTGATCATGGCGGCGCTCGACCGCCGGGGACATAAAACGAACATGCTGGTGGCCCGCCTCTGCCCGTGGAAATACCTGGCGGCTTACAAAGAGGCCACGCGAAAAGAGACCGGGAAGACAGGGCCTCTCTATGGCCTTTGGATCTTCACCATCAATCTGACCCTCGCGGCGGCGCTCGCGGGCTTTCTCTCACCGATAACGTGATTTCCATATTGGGAGGTCGATACATGATGACAAAACGGTTTTCGATCGGACGGATGGCTTGGGCCGCAGGCATCGCGGCCACGATGGCACTGGCCGGCTGCGCCACCAAGACGACAACGCCCGGGGTCGCCGGGACAACGGCTGCCCGAACCGCGGTGACGACGCCCGCCGGACTCGTCCTCGAGTACAAGATGCCGGCCGGCCGGGTCTTGCGCTATCAGGACTCCACGGAGGTCAGCGAGATCACGGAGGTCATGGGCATGACGAACGAGTCCCATTCGGTCCTCGCGTCCTCCGTTTCTTTCCAGGCGAAGGGACGGAAGGACAGGGATCACCTTGTCGGAGTGACCATCGACGACATCAGCCTGACGGTCACCGGACCCCAAGGCGACCTCTCGCCGGACATGAAGCCGGTCAAGGGCAGAAGCTTCGACATGGTCCTGTCCCCGCTCGGTATGGAGGTGGACGTCTCGGGCGCGGAGGCCATCATTTATCAGTTCGCGACCGGACCGCGCAGCGTTGCCCCGGGCTTCAAGGTCTTCTTCCCCGACCTGCCAGGAAAGCCCATCCAGATCGGGGACGCCTGGCCGTCGTCCTTCGTTATCGAGGACAAGAGCGGGGCGACGAATATGCGCGTCGATGCCCAGAGCGTCAACACGCTCGAGGGGTTCGAAACCGTCGACGGGATGGAGTGCGCCCGGATCGCCTCCCGGAACACCGGGACCATCTCGGGGACCGGGAACCAGCAGGGGATCGACCTGCTGTTCGCCAGCACCCTCAAAGGGACCGACGTCTGGTACTTCGCGGTCAAAGAAGGGATCTACGTCAAATCGACCAGCGAGACGGTGAACGAGATCAGCATCACCGTCAACGGACCTCAGACCATGACCATCCCGGCAACCCAGACGCGCAAGAGCGAGGTCAAGCTGGCCGGCCGTTGAGAAAGCGCAAGAGAAGCGGCGAGGTCTGAACTCCCCGCCCTAAGGAGGTGGGAATGCCCACGACGACAAAAAGGGGCCCATGGGTCGCGGCGGTGGTCCTCTCCATCGCGATCTTCGCCGCGGGCAACATCGGGATCGTCAAAAAGGTCCTCGGCGGAGACCTGGTCCAGTTCTGCGATACGTTCCTCGCCAGGCTGACCGGCATCCGGGCGCCCGAACGGAACGAGCCGCTCGGTTACGAGATCTATGATTTCACGAAGAGGGAGCTCGAGGGCCAGACCGTGAAGCTGTTCACCTGGACCAGGGACAACACGGCCGCGGGCATCGTCTACGACGAGCAAGGATATGCCCGGGTCCAGATCTTCTACGGGAAAGGCGCCGCCGTGAGCTTCAACGAGGTCATGCTGAAAAAGGGATACGCGCGCGTCGATCCCAAGTATCTCCCGGACGATCTGAAGCACTTCGTCGACCTCGAGAGGGAAGCCCGGGAAAAGGGGCTGGGGATCTGGAAGGCCCGCGGGACCGGCAAGCTTGGCCGATGAGGGAGGGAGTCCAAGAAAGGAGAACGGTGATGACGGCAAAACAGGAGCTCGGTTTCAAGATCTGGACGACACTGCTCTCCATATTCGTAGCCGTGATGCTCTACCCGAACATCGTCGGCAAGCACGGCGTCGTGAAGTCTCTTTTCATCACGATCCTCGCCGTCGGAGCCATCTGGCTGATGTATTTCGTCATCGGCCGGTTGATCAACGGCGCCGTGGCCAAAGAGCTGAAGAAAAAGGCCGAGGAGAGGCAAGGCCGTGATCCGGATGCGAAGCAATGAACCGGGAGCATCCGAGATGGTTTGCTCAGCATTCAAGATCCTCGTAAGCACGGGATTCCTGACGCTGGCAACCGCCGCTATCATTAGGGGGAATTCGCAAAGCCTGACAGCTCCTTTCTCCGAGGTCAGAGAAAGGATCGTTCGCCTGATCGAGGAGAAAAAGGCTCCTTCCCTCTCTCTCGCCGTCGTCAGGAACGGCAAGATTATCTGGGAGGAGGCGTTCGGACTGGCCAACCTCGAAAAGAAGCTCAAAGCCACGCCCGAAACGCTCTATCCGATCGCCTCGGCCACCAAGCCGTTCACAGCCACGGGACTGATGATCCTCGTCGAACGGGGACTCGTGGACTTGGGCAAGCCCGCTCACGCTTATTTGCGACAAGCGAAACTCCGAGCATTCGAGGGGAACGCCTCCGAAGCCACGGTCCGGCGCATCCTTCACCACACGGCAGGGCTTCCGATGTACTGGAACTTCCATTACGCGGGGACTTCGCGGCAGAGGCCGCCTCTCGAGACAACCCTCCAGCGTTATGGCATTATGGTATCCAGGCCGGGGGAGAGCTACAATTACTCCAACCTCGGCTACGCCGTCCTAGAGTTCATCATCGAACAGGTTACCGGGAAGTCCTATCCGGAATTCCTGGCAGCCGAAGTCTTCAAGCCGCTGAATCTGAAACATGCGGCCGTTTGCAGGGCTCTTCCCGAAGGTCTTGACGTCGCCGAAAAATACGCATCACCGCTCGCCCCCATCCCGTTCTGCGATCACGACACCCGGGGGGCCAGCGCGATCTATGCCACAGCTCACGACCTCGCCCTGTTTATGCTCCTGCATCTGGGGCGCCTTCAGCCTGATCAAAAGGCCATCCTTAGGCCCGAATCGATCATCGCGATGCAGAAGTCGCGCGATTCCGACGTGCGCAATTCCTCATATGCCCTGGGCTGGGAGACCGGGAGAAGATTCGGCTACCCCATCGTCACCCACGGGGGCGGCATGGACGGCTGCCGGGCCCATCTGGCCATGATCCCTTCGGAGGGCCTGGCGGCCGCCGTGCTCATCAACGGAGAAAACGTCCCATCCATCCAGGTTTGTGACTGGATCTTCGCGGCCTTTCTTCCGGATTACGCCCGGAATCTCGAGGCAGCTCCCGCCGGTGGAAGCCCGCCTCCCCCTCCCCAGGCGTTCAGGCCGCCCGCCGGACTCATCGGAGATTGGCAAGGCGCGATTAAAACCTATGAGGGGGAAATCCGCGTCCATCTCCTCGTGGCGGACGACGGCCGAGTGGAGTTGGCGCGCCTGGACCAGCAGGGCCGGCCCGGAGAGCGGCTTACTCCGCTGAAACCGCCCAACTTGAACCGGGGAATATTCGTCGTCCACTTCCCCCAGGCGTTCGCGACATCGGACTTGTCCGCGGCAAACCATCGGACCGTCCTCGGCCTGAAGATCCGGGGAGACCGGCTCACGGGCGAAGCCAACACGGTCGCCTCCGACATGAGCTACTGCCTCCCTTCCTATATCGAGATGAAGCGCGTCGATGGATCTCCTGAGAAGACCGGTGCTCCATGGTCGAAGAGAAGGCCGTCAGGGCGAGCGCGAGGGTCCGGATCTCTAGGGATCACTACCGAAGGAATAACGTAAAGGGGGATTACAGCCGGCCATGAAACCTGGCCTCCACCTGGGCATCATTATTCTCTTGTGTTCCATGTATCCCGTTCCCGCCGGGGGAAGGAATCCTGCCTTGGAAGTCACTCAACCAGAAGCACCGATCATCAAGGATTTTGAAGCTAAGCTGGAGCATATGAGGCAACAACTCAGGATCCCCGGAATGGCGGCCGGCGTTGTGAAGGATCGACAGGTCGTCTGGGCCAAAGGATTCGGCCATGCCGACCTGGAGAATCGGATTGGAGCCGCCCCCGATACACCCTGGCATATCGCTTCCGTGGCAAAGACCTTTGCCGCCATCATTCTTCTGCAGCTCGTTGAAGAGGGGAAACTCGGCCTGGACGACCCGCTGGAGAAATTCGGGATTCACATGAAGAGCCCGGGGATCGTCCGAGTGAGGCATATCCTGACCCATACTTCGGAGAGAAGACCCGGGACGTTCTTCCGCTATAGCGGCCGCTTGTGGGAGCATCTGGCCCAGGTCATCCAGAAGGCCTCGGGAAAATCTTATAAAGAGAACCTCATCGAGCGGATCATCCGGCCTCTCGAGCTGACCGACACGGCTCCCAACAGGGAATCCGGATCGGAAGCCTATCCCTTTGACGATATTCGACGGCGTGTGGCCGTTCCCTACCGGATGGATGAACGCTTCAATCCGATAAGGTTAGAATACGGCCTGGGATTCTATGCGGCCGGCGGCCTGTTCTCCTCGGTTCGGGATATGGCCAAATATGTCGCGGCCATCGACGGCGATCTTCTGCTGAAGCCGGAAGCTAAAAAAATGATGTGGACGCCGTTCTCGTCGGCGGGTGGGAAGGTGTTTCCCCACGGCCTGGGCTGGTTTACGCAGATCGTTCACAAAACATTGCTCGTCTGGCACTTCGGCTGGCATCCGGATCACGCCTCCGCTCTCATCGTCAAGGTTCCGGAGAGAAACACCACGTTCATGGTCTTTGCCAACACCGACAAGCTGAGCCAGCCATTCAACCTTCTGCGCGGAAATGTTCTGAATTCGCCGGCGGCCCTTCTCTTTCTGAAAATGGTCGTGTTTCGCGGCGAGGATCTCGCCGAAATCTCTGATCAGGAGACCGTGACCAACGATATCATCCTTAAAGCCAGCGGACGGAAGCCCGTGGCGAGCCCAGTTCAAAGAGGAATTCTGATCTGCTGCCTCTTGAGTTTTATGTCCGCGCCGATCCTGTGGACTACTGGTTGGACCCAGAGAAAGCGGCGCGCCAAGAAATTACCTTATGGCCCGTACAAGGCCAGCTGGGGATCGGGGATCATCAGGATCTACGCACTTCTATCCATGATGCTCTGTGTTCTTTCTTGTGCGGTCTTGCT
>Ga0315293_10005353_pt1 | contig 12080 bp, 11 predicted proteins | sample YL17G13_20_MG_FD_203071 | JGI IMG/M metagenome (GOLD analysis project Ga0315293, IMG submission 203071) | Sediment microbial communities from Yellowstone Lake, YNP, Wyoming, USA - YL17G13_20 | ecosystem: Environmental > Aquatic > Freshwater > Lake > Sediment | place: USA: Wyoming | collected... | reverse complement strand
TTCTTGACGACATATATAGAGAAGCCGATCCCCTTGGCATCGCCTTTGTTGTCAAAGCTGATCTTGCCGAGCGGGGTTTCCACCCACTCCTTGCGAAGGGCCGCGCTCACGGCATCGTAATCCGTCGACCCTGCTTTGTCGATGGCGTTCAAGAGCGCCTCGGTTGCAGCATAGGCATTCAGGTAGAAAGCTCCGGGATCAGCGCCATACTGCTTCTTGTGCTTCTCGATTGCCTCAACAGCCAGGGGGAATTTGGAGGTGTCGATCGGACCGGTTGCATAGACACCCTCGGCATACTTTCCGGCAACTTTGATGAAGGTGTCATCCTTCACACCGTCGTCAGAAATGAAGATGGTCTTCATCCCTTTCTTCCTCATCCCGCTTACAATCTTCGATGCTTCGGGATGATACCCGCCATAGATAACCGCATCCGCTTTGGCATGCTTGATCTTCTGTATAATGGCTGAATAGTCGACAGCTCCGGGGGTTATCCCCTCGAAAAGAACTACTTCTGCCCCTTTCTTCTCAAGGAATCCCTTAGCGAACTCAGCAAGCCCTTTCCCATAGTCGCCCTTGTCATGGATCACGGCAAATTTCTTGAGCTTAAGCTTGCTCAGTGCGAAATCAACCTCGAGCAGCGCTTGGGAATCATCCGCGGCAATGGTGCGGAAGAAGTTCGGATACTCGCCACTCATGGTGAGATCTACATTGGTAGCTGAGGGAGATATGGCAAGTATCTTTGCATCCCGGTAAATCCCAAGGGCAGGCTTGGTTGCTCCAGAGCAAATATGGCCGATGACCGCATCCACCTTCTCTGACACGAGCTTCTGGGCAACATTGGCCGCCACCTCGGGCTTGCAGACGTCATCCATCTTGATGAGTTCTATCTTCTTGCCCATGATGCCGCCTTTGGCATTGATATCGTCAATCACAATCTGGGCTGCATTCACCGTCGGAAGCCCATAGGACGCGAGGTCTCCACTGTGCGGGCCGGCCACGCCGATCTTGATTGTGTCCCCGGCAATGGCTGCACCAGCAAGAAGAACGATCGATAAGACTAAAAGACTGCATAAAAGCCTCTTCATATATCCTCCTCTTGTTTTCCGGATTTTCATGCAAACATCTCAAGATGCCAATCTGGCTCCACTTACCATTTAAACGCGCAATCTGTCAAACTATATTCCCCCCCTCTTGAACCCCTTGTCCACCAGGAGCCGGTTGGCTGGGGCCATCTTTTCCTCTTGGGGAAGTAACTCGGGCCATCCCTGGCCCTCACCTTACAGGCGTGACTATTGTCACGTCCAATTCGGCTATCCTGCTGAATTGTGACTCGGCACATCCCTGTACCTCGCCCTTCGGGTGCACCTCCGGTGTGTCCAATTCAGCTATCCTGCTGAATTGTGACTCGGCACATCCCTGTACCTCGCCCTTCGGGTGCACCTCCGGTGTGTCCAATTCAGCTGTCCTGCTGAATTGTGACTCGGTTGATGTGGGTTAATGCCAGGGCCCGAACCAGTGCCGGCGAGGTGGGCGCTCCACTACCGGGAAATGGCTAGGCAGGATGTTCTCGCCCCTTTCGTGCATGAAGGGTTCGCCTTCCTCGAGCGAGAGGAGCCGCTCGATGCGTTTTTCGGTATGAGGGTGGGTCCTCAACATGGATGGCTCAGGCACATTACGGCCTAGCATGAACAGGGCGTCCCAGATGCTTCGCTGATACTGTTCCATCTTCTTCAGTGCCGAGGCAAGGCCAAGGGTATCGCCGGTAAGTTTAACAGCTGTGAGGTCGGCATCAAACTCGCGCGTCCTAGACAGGGATAGCTTCATAAGAATGGATAATGCGGGCGCGAAGATGAGCAGGACGATAAACAGCAAAGAGATGCGCATCTGCGAAAAGAGGAGGAGCGGGAAGTAAAGGACAATGAGGAGCTGCCCAAACAACGAAAGGAGCGAAGTGATCCTGGAAAGGACATCGGCGATGGAGTAGAGCCAGAGATCATTATTCTGTATATGGCCGACCTCGTGTCCCAGGATACCCGCAATCTCCCTCCAGTTCAGGAAACGGACGATTCCGTTAGTAATTGCAATGGCTGAATCATCCCGGTTTCCAACGCTGAAGGCATTCATGATCCTGCTCGGCACATAGTAGAGTTTAGGAAGACTCGACAAATGCGCCCTCCTTGAGAGTACACCGACGATGTCATTGAGCCCGGGGGCTTCTTTATAAGAGATCTGTCTTGCACCGTACATGCGCAGGACGAGACGTGGGGAGATTTTCGGGCTCCAAATAACGAAGACTCCAACGAGGATAAGGGCAGAAAACAGCCCTGCGGTTCCGAACATGATCCAGCCCAGGATACTGAAGAGGGTGGCCATCATGGCGAGGATCAACACGGTATGGAGAATATTGTGTATCTTCCGTGCTGTTATACTGTCAGAGGAGTTCATCAACTATAACCCATCGCAGCCTATGGTCAGGATGGATCTGCTATTTCGTTTGCCCCAGGGCCTGCTGCAAGGATTTTTCAATATAGTCGATGTGTTCGATGGTTGCCATCCTGGCTGCTTCAGGATCCCTTTCCTCGATGGCATCGCATATCCTGATGAGCTGAGAGAAGATCTCTTTTGAACTCTCTTTGATTGTGGAGAGCTTTTTCCTGCTGTAAGGGAAGGCACCTTTCAGGATTGTTGTAATCGTTCTTCTCAGGTGCATGAATACGGTATTTCTGGTAGAATCGGCAAGGATGTCGAAAAACATGGTGTAGAAAACTCCCCCCTCCTTTGTATTCAGGAGTGTATCGATCCCCATCTGGATGGCCTTTTCCGAGATCTCCTTCATCTGCTTTACCTGATCATCCGTTGCGTTTTTTGCCGCCAGGTATGCGGCTTCGGTCTCAATGATCCTCCTGACGTAGAGGAGTTCCCATATCTTTGCATGGTCTATGGATATCAATTCCTCTTTTGGGGACCGCATGGTATCCACCACCGATCTAACGAACTTTCCCCTCCTGTCCCTGGATTCTATATAGCCCTTAGCTTCCAGGAGTTTCATAGCCTCCCGCAGGGATATCCTGCTGATGCCGAAGAGGTTGGTCATTTCATGTTCACTCGGCAACTTATCGCCTGGTTTGAGCCTCCCCTCTGAGATGAGATCCACGATCTGTCTGGCGACCAGACTCGGTATATCAGGCGATTTTTCTATACGGGATATGCCGATTTCTTTTTTCTCCATACGCTTTCCTTGTAGATGAATCTCTTTGTATGATAATCATACAATATTGGAGAGCACAAGGCCGATCTTTATTCAGCTGCTTCCAGGATCAATTCGGGTTGAAAGTTGAGATAATCGGCGGATACGAATACGAAGCGGGTTTTGTTGATTGTCCTATTAAAACCCGTATAATCCAGGTTATAGAGGTGCATATGTCCGAAGACCCAGATATCACATCCGTATTCCTGCGCTATCTGAAATGCCCTTCCGGGTTTGCCCTCAAGTGAAATGGGTGGAAAATGGGTGATGATTATCCTCTTCTTCACTCCCTTGGGAAGCGCCTTTAAAGAGTTCGCAAGCCTTCCCTGCTCACGATCAAATATTTTTATATCCGCTGTGTTAGTCTGTTCAAGTTGGAGATCAGGGTCAATCCAGAGCCTTGTGCCGGCAATGCCTATATCCCCTCGCACGAAGGCTGTATTCTGCAGAGGGATTATCGAAGCAGGCAGGACCTCCTTTAGCTTCTTCTTGCCCTGCCACCAGTAATCATGATTTCCCTTGATGATGATCTTGGTACCGGGTAGATCCCCGAGAAATCTCAAATCCTTAAAGGCCTCATCCAATTTCATCGCCCACGAGATATCACCTGGAATGAGCACAAGGTCGTCATCGGCTATCCTAGCTACCCATTCCTGTCTCAGTCTTTCCGGGTGGTCCTTCCAGTGCTCGCCAAAGATATCCATGGACTTTTCCACTGCAAAACCCAGATGAAGATCGGAGATGGCGAAGACTTTCATGGTTTTATCTAGGCAGTTTCCATAGAGTTTGGTCCCGTATTTCAGAAGGCTGCCGTACCTTCCTCCTTAGACAGTATTGCTTTGGCTGCGCGGCAGTCTTTCTGTATCTGGTCGATGAGATGTTCACTATTCTCGAAGCGTATCTCCCCTCTCAGCCGCTCGATGAATTCGATGGTGATCTCTATTCCGTAGATTTCATCTTTAAAATCAAAAATATAGGCCTCGATAGAAGTCCCCTCATCCCCGAAGGTAGGGTTGTCCCCGATGTTGACCACGCCTTTCAGTTTCTTCGTCCCTTTATAGACAAAGACGGCATAAACGCCGTAGGCAGGGATGAGGTACTTTTGCGGTCGGATGTTCGCTGTCGGGTATCCAAGGGTCCTGCCCCTCGACATACCGTGCACAACCGTCCCCTGGAGCCTGAACGGATGAGGCAGGAGTTTTGCCGCTTCAGCCACATCGCCGGAGCGTATCATGTCACGAATACAGGTACTGGATACTACCATGCCCTTATGGATCACGGGCTCGACGCAATCAACGAAGAAGCCCTTCTTTTCACCGATGCTTTTCAGGTAGGCGAAATCACCCATAGCCTGCCTGCCGAACGAGAAGTTATGACCGACGACAACTCCACGGGCTCGAATACGGCCGAGGATGATATCATCGACAAATTTATCCGGGTGCATGTCTGCAAATTCACGGGTGAACGGGACGACCACGAGAAAATCCAAGCCACAATCCCTGATCGCATCGATCTTTTCTTCGAGGGAGAAGAGGAGTTGAGGGGAATTCCTCTGGACGACGGAGGCAGGATGGGGATTGAAGGTGTAGGCAACGGATACGCCGTCGATATGTGTGGCATGGATTTTTGTCCTGCGGAAAATCTCCTGATGCCCGCTATGGCAACCATCGAAATTGCCGATGGTGACCACCGGGTTAATCAGCCGTGCAGCCTCTATGCAATCATTTCCCCAAACTATTTCCATCCGTGATAGATCCTTGACATTCGTAAGGTTCATCAGTATATGGGAAATGCCTTTGGTTTTCAAGGGCAAGCTGCCGGGGTGGCGGAATTGGCAGACGCGCTAGGTTCAGGGCCTAGTGAGCGTATGCTCGTGCGGGTTCAAGTCCCGCTCCCGGCACCATGTATTACCCTCCGGTCTTTTCGTTCATCCAGACTATCAGTATATCAGGATAATTCGGCATATAGGTGTACGGGAATGATTTATCCATGAATGAACCCAACCCCAGGTACCACTGCATCTGAATGGGGATGATCTGGGAAAGGATCTCGTCATCAGGCATCCCCAGCCTCTTGGCGAGTTCCACCTGGGCGATGAAGATCGGTTTCTCGGTCAACCCACTCACCACATAGGTGAACATAGTGGCACGGTATATCTGAACTGGCGATCCCGAAACCCGACCTTTCCATGCCGGGGTTATTCTCCCTGTTGCCGCTTCCGCCTTGAGGGTATCCAGATCTGGCCCGGCAATGTTGATGCACATGTCTACTATCTCGGCCCTCGTCATATTCCTTGGCTTGTACTGGATTTGCCGGTACGGCCGCACCTGGTACAACACACCCCTGTATCCCGGGAGTATCTGCAGAGAACGCCTCTTCCCAATTTCCAAAAGGTGAGCATTCACCTTGATGTTGCGCATGTCATCCCGCGGGGAATCCAGGAATTCCATAAGGCCTTTGAGCGTCTCTACCTCTTTATAGGTCAGGGGGATGTACCCCTTGAGCGAAAGGATAAACAGGACGACCAGAACGGTGAGGATAACAATGAACACAATTACCCACATTGTCTTCTTGTCAGCCATGGATCCCTCCACTGATATTGAGCAAGGCTTTGACCTTTTCTCTCAATTCAGGGTCTTTGATCCTTTCAACGGCCTTAGGATCGATATCGGGCCTCATGGGCGGGCAAAACCATTGTGCACGTGATGCTGGCTTCTTGATAATCCCGAATCGACCTTCGATACACTTAATCTTGATGCCGGCAATCCTCTTTATCTGGGAACAGAGCGTCGGGCCGAGTATATCGATCTGCTGGACCCAAGCAGGAGCATCACAGCTCACATGGAGTGTTGAACCCTTGATCTGCACCGGTTCGCTATGGGATTCCAGGATTTCACCTGCGATCTCAAGCCATGTTGAGCGTATCTTGAGTATCCTGCCGATATTCTTGTCGAAGTCATCCAATAAGGTACGAACATGCTGCATACGCTCATAATCAATGAGGGAAGGCAGGTTGTCAAATATATTTTTCTTTAACAAGGAAACGCTCATGGTAAGTCTTTTGGATACCTAATTCTCAGATTGTCACGGTAAGTTGTGTTATAAAACCCATATAGAAAAGAGGATCGAGAGCCATTGTATACATCGTTTGATTGAGCCGCCGGATGAAATTAACAGGAAGTCGACAAATCATTCTGATTCGCGTTTTTTAGGCCTGTGAATCCGCAGATATGACACACATAATTACATTCACCTGGGTGGCATATTCTGCGGATTTTTTAAGTCCCTTATGATCAAGCGGATTTGACATTAAACACCTCAAGACTAAATGGATAAAAAAATGCCATTCTTGAGAAGTAAATTTCTTATTCAAAGGAAATGATAACTGTGAATCATTTTCATAAGTCCCTTATTTTGATAAATTCACTGGAATATATAATGGGCATCGTATATGCATAACCATGCCATAAGAGGCTTGGTCAATGAAGGAAAAGAGGCGGTGACATAAAATGACATCAGTGATTTCACTGTTTATTTTCTATAATAAATAAAATTACTTTGATGAGGTAGATACTGGTATGAATATACAGTTTCAGGCTTTTGAATACACCTCACAGGGCGATTTTCAAACGGCTAAGTACGAGTACCAGGGGGATGTGAGTACCGGGTGGGAAATCTTCAGGAACGCTGAACACTATCTCGTTCTGGGGAAAGGATATCAGCTTCTGAAATCTAAGATATGTGGTATTTGCGCCACGGATATCGATAGGAGATTCCTCCCCTACCCCTTGCCCCAGATCATCGGACATGAGGTCGTTGCACAGAGCCTAGATGAAAGACAGCGGTTTGTAGTCGAGATCAATGATACCCCATACTATCGCGGTGAAAATCCAGACGTGTTTTGTTCAGCAGGCCTCTACACACATTCTCCAAACAGGATGGTCCTGGGTATCGATAGACTCCCGGGTGGGTTCGGCCCCTACATCCTTGCCCCGCAGCATGCAGTCATCCCAGTGGATGACATTGAAGAATGTACCGCCGTGCTCACCGAGCCTTTCGCGGCAGCATTGCAGGCTGTTATCGCTTCTCCCCCCGGTAATGACAGTATGGTGGCTGTACTTGGGCCCCGGCGCCTGGGCTCATTGCTTATTGCTGCGCTCAATGCCTACCGAAAGATGTCCGGCAAACATTATATTATCTATGCCCTTTCCAGGCATCGTGATATATTGGATACCTGCCTGAAGCTAGGGGCTGATAAGGGTATAGATCTCTCCAATGCTTCTGCAACCCCTGCGCAGGCTGAGTTTGATATTGTATATGACACCACCGGAACCGTATCAGGTTTTGAACAGGCCCTCAAGCTCGCCACGCAAGAGATCCACCTCAAATCCACCAATGGGCAACCGATGTGCGGATTAAACAATCTTACCGCCTTTGTCGTGGATGAGCTTGCGCTCCTGCCCTATAAACAAGACCATCTCGATTTCATGTGGGCAAATGAAAACAGGAAAAACGAAAGGATCTATCTCTCCCCCGGTATCCATGGGGTAGAAATCGAAGGCAAGGCGGTCTATAGAGGAGATTTGCAGAGGGTCGAAGAGATCCTAAATAGTGAGGAGTTTCGTACTCGACTACCGCGCTTCGATCTGGCTGTCGCATCCACCTTAGAAGAGATAGATAGAGTGATCCGTCCCCGGAAAGAACATGAAAATGCTTTGATCAGGCCGCGGGGAGCAATCCTCTTCCGGGGCGACCCACACGATAATCCTTTGCTGAATTTCATTGCCCGTGGAGGGGTTTTGCGCTCTTCGCGCTGTGGGGATTTTCATGTCGCCTTAGAGGTACTGAAGGATCAGAGAAAATTGGCAGACGACCTCAGGTTTTATTTAATATCACATCTCTTTCCCATCAGCGAATTAAAGACCGCTTTTGCCTGTGCTCAAGATAAAAAATCGTATAAGGTGATCGTTAAACATACATAGCTATGGAAACTACTATTGATACCATTGTTACTTCTTTGGGTTATCCTCTCGTAAGAAACGAGGATGCGTGGGAAATCGATCTTTCTGGGCTCAGGATTTTTACCGGCCTGTCGGTACTGGCAACCATCATTGCTGAAAATATCATCGAACAGGTGGAAAATAACCCTGGAGATATCTCATTCCTGTATAAGATCAATCCTAACATCAACCCGGAAGTGACAAAAATGAAAATTTTATACATCCAGGTTTATGCCCGCGCAGGTGTATTGCATGATGTTTTGTGTTTCAAAGAAGAATTTCACGACCAAATCAGGACGATCTTCGGAACATTTCAGAGACCGGAATGGTGGAAGCATATATGCCCGGAATCCTCGGGAGGCAACCGTGCGTACGCACTGGTATTTCCCTTTCACCATGCCAGCACCAATAGTAAACTCCAGTATCAATATCTCCTCGAGCGGGTTGAAAACAAGAACAGCCCCGGAGAATTTTTTTTCCGTCTTTCCGTGGAGACGTACCCGGAGTTATTCCTCGATATCAGCTCAATACCGCATGTGATCGTCGATGATCTAAAAACTAGAGTGTATATATCAGGCAGCACCAAGATCGCTGAATCCATTCGAGACGGTATTCTGAACGCCTGCAATAGGGGACTGAAATACTACACGCGAGAAGACCAACCCTACAGCCACCTTTTCGAACAGTTGGAGAATACACGTTTGGGGAGGCTCAAACAGATCAACTTCTTCTGGGACAAATGGTTCAATACCTACATCCACAAGGTCGATCCTTCAACCCGCCTCATGATTTTCAAGAAAGTATTTCTGGCCCTGGAGGCGGATGCCATATGCGACACCTTAAAACACGGTGAAACGATTAATATCAGGGTGGAAGAAGTCAATTTCATACTCTATCTCTGCCAGCTCGGGAGAGTGCTAAACGTTAACATCAATCTTCCCCGTAAAAGCTTCCACATCGACCATTACCTGGAGCGGATGCCAATGCTTAAATTACTGGCGAACAAACAAGGGCATGACCTAGATTTTACCGACATCAGGATATTCCTTATCCATCACATCACCTCTGAGATCATTGCCTTCATTGCAGCCTTGAAACACTTGCACACAGATGCCCTCTCGGTCCTCTTTGTCAAGTATGGCGGGATAGTACCTCCCGCATATCTGGATGCACTGCTGGAAAATCCTTCCGATTTCCTGTTCATGACTGGCCTCATACGGCAGATGTCCGAGAAAAACAGGGACTACTATGCCCTAGCAAGGTACTTCAGCGACATCTCGTCACTGCAAACGCTAGATATGATCATGGAGAGAGAACAACTGAATTTCTTTGATGCTATGAAACTCGTTGCTGGACATATCTTTATCAGATATTGCCTGGATGCAATGCAGGCCAAGAAAAAGGTTCTACTCATAGAAGACGGCGGATACCTCTCCCCTTTCTTGAATGACTTCGCTAGCCAAGGCCTGACGACAAAGGAGGTTTTCGATCATTTCTCTGTCAATCACGCCCCACGAGAAGCCCTTTTTTCAGACTGGCTGACCAAGGTCATGATCGGTTCGGTAGAGCATACCAAAAATGGTTACGATAGGCTAAGAAGTTTGGCTACAAAGAATTCTCTCTTTCTCCCGGCTTATTCTATCGCGGTGTCAAAGAATAAAACCATCGAGGAATCTCAGGAAGTCGCCCATTCCATTTTGAGCGCCATAGAATCGGTATTGCATGGACAAGGCATGATATTGTCACAACGGAAGATCATGATTTTGGGGGCAGATGGAAATATCGGAAAATATCTCTCTAAATTCCTGCTTGAGGGGAGACTCCATGAAAAAAATAAAGAGGTCGTACAGGCCGATATCCAGTATGTTCAAGGTCAAGGAGGATATTGCTATCCAAGGGTTGATGAAATTCCTGAGGAAGTTTTTTTGTCTCGTGATCTGTTCATTGGTGTGGTAGGAGATTCTGTCTTGAAAAGAAACCATTTGGAGAAGCTCGTTCTGTATGGAAACCATGCACGCCTGATATTCGCCTCCGGATCTACGAAGACCGTAGAATTTTGCGATCTTTCAGATTGGTTGTATGCGCTATCCGATATGGAAATACCACAAATCCAAGGGATACCTGTGGAGATTGAATATGACCGGATTCTTGATCCGCAAACGAGCATCGATCAGGGTGGAAAAGTAACGATCCGTTTTCAAAGGGATGGTCACCGTTGGAAAAAGGAAATCTACCTCTTGAGCGACTTGAGTCCCGTGAATTTCCTCTTTTACGGGGTACCGACAGAGACTATGGACATGGTCTTGTCCCAACTCCTTAAAGTCAGCCTCGGCATGATCCGACAAAATAATGCGTGGACTTTACCTCCTCCCGGGTTATATGCAGTGGATAAAAATATTGATGTTTGGGGTAATTTATTAACGCAGGATAGTAATGATAATTGAAATTTATAATAAATTTTAATTTATAATAAATATAATAAAATTAAAATGTTAAAACTTTGATTTATAAAAAGGCACTAGTTCGATGTTAAAAAGAGGATTTGTAGTCCTATGTGTTTCAATATTTATTGCTGCCATAGGTGCTGGCATGATTGCCCCAATCCTTCCTCTCTATGCAAAGGATCTTGGAGCCTCAGGGTTTTTATTAGGGATTATTTTTTCAGGGTTTTTTATAAGTATGGCTATATGTAATCCTTTTATCGGAAGACTATCAGATAGAATTGGGAAAAAGATTCTCATCACTTCGGGCTTCGGCTTTGGAAGTCTTATTGTCCTTATGTATGTATGGGCATCAAATCCAACTGAACTTATCATAATCCGTTTCTTACATGGAATAGCCATTGCAATGATTCTTCCGGTTATCATGGCCTATATTGGAGAATTATGCCCAATAGGTCAAGAAGGAAGCTATATGGGTGTTTATAGTATGATGCTCTTTCTTGGAATGTCTGCCGGACCTATTGTAGGTGGTATCATTGTAGATGCGAGAGGGATGCATTTCGCCTTTTATAGTTTTACGGTTACTTTGTTCATTGCCTTTATTGCAACTTTATTTCTCCTACCATCCAGACCAAAGGTCAGTGTTAGTAATATATCAAAGTATCCTATAAAAGACATACTGTCCTCAGCTCCCCTTAAGGGTCTTTTTGTTTTTAACTTCACGCTTGCAATAGCCCAAAGCGGTCTTTTGGTATTTTTACCACTCCTTGCAAGGGATAAGGAACTTTCGATCACAGAAATTGGTATTCTTGCATCATCGTTCATATTCTTTGGCGGCATCCTCCAAGCACCATTCGGATGGATTGCTAATAGATATAATAGAGTTAAATTGGTAATTTCCGGAACGATAATTATCGCCATTGGGCTTGCATGCTTACCATTAGCAACCGGTTTCTACACTTTATTGATCCTCGGGGGAATGTTGGGGGCTGCAGCTGCTTTGGCAAGTCCTGCAGCTAACGCATTAACCGTAGAACATAGTCGCGAAATTGGAATGGGAGTTGTAATGGGGTTTTTAAACATGTTTACGAATCTCGGAATGATATTAGGACCTGTCGCAGCCGGAATTGTTATGGATCAAATAAACCTAAGCTTTGCATTCTATCTGTATTCTTTACTGTTTTTCATCGGAGCAAGTTTCTTTTATTACTTTATGAAAGATCTTCAGAATTCACGACAACAACGAGTAGATGTCGGTTTGTAAGGACCCCCTCAAGTCAATACCAGTCATGCTGCTAATTTTTCCATGCAATTGACTGGTGTCAGGTACCCAAGTTCCTAGTGGGGACTCTCGGTATTATACTCCTTGATCCATTCCCCATTAGGAACTTG
>Ga0315293_10005351_pt1 | contig 12080 bp, 16 predicted proteins | sample YL17G13_20_MG_FD_203071 | JGI IMG/M metagenome (GOLD analysis project Ga0315293, IMG submission 203071) | Sediment microbial communities from Yellowstone Lake, YNP, Wyoming, USA - YL17G13_20 | ecosystem: Environmental > Aquatic > Freshwater > Lake > Sediment | place: USA: Wyoming | collected... | reverse complement strand
CCACTCGCCGCAGTACGCGCCGCCCCCGTGCTGACACGTAAAGCTATTCGGGCTCTTCACTGCGCACCCAGAGTAGAACCGGCACAGAAGCGGAAGAGTCACGCCGAAGCCTCGGGCTAGAGGACCGCCGCGACCTGTGAGAAGATGTAGACGCCTAGAGTAAGGATTAGGGTAAAGATCAAAATGGCGGTAGCGGCTCCGGTGTTGATGCTTTCCGGGTTTTGAATGATAGAGATCACGAAGACAGCCGCCATAATCACGATCCCGATACCGGCAAGGGCGAAGGCGGCATAGTAAACGGACAAGTCCACCGTTGGGGGTAGCGGGTCCCATGTAAGAACCACGGTATGCGGTGGAGTCGTGATCGTGACGGTCGTTACCGCCCACATAGGATCGTAAGAAAAGCTCCCGTTAGTGGTGCTTATCGGTGATCCGTGGTCGGGGCTCCAAATTCTAATAATTGTGGAATTTGTCGTGAAAGTGATTATGTTCGTCGTTATGCTTGTAAGGGTCGTGTTGCTGTTTAGGTCTTCAGATATGAATCCTAGCCGAGCCCAATAAGCTCCGGTTGGGGTCCATGTAAATTCGCTGAAGTCCACTAGCCCGCCCGTACCGTTTATGCTGTAACTAAGGTAGGTTATGGGCTTCGCGAGATAAACGTATCCGGTTGAATTATCTACCCGCCAACCGAAAGCCGGATTAGAAAAAACGGTGTGAGCGTAAACGCCCACCACGGTTAGCGAGAGAAACAGGGTTAAAGCGACTAGCCATCGACGTTGAAGCTTCATAATTAAAAGGGGCTTAAGACGAAATTTAAGCCTTTAGAGGTGCAACATAGCCCGGCATCTATTTGGGTGAGGTGAGGCTTACCGCATACGGGGCAATAGAAGATTTCCGTTTCGCCCTCGCCGCATAGAAGCTTAATCTTACTTGCCGCCATTTTTAATCTCAGCCATTAAAGCCCGGGCATCAGCGGTTAGAATCGTGGTTTTACCCCTTACGCCCCGTCTTAGGTCCATGATAAGACCGTTACGCCTCAAGGCTCGGTGATCCGCGAAAGTGAGGTATTCGGGGAACCGCCTAATCTCCGCGATCTCCTTAAGGGCATCGAAGAAAAACCAACATACGTTTTTCTGATTATCCCGCTCGCTCATACTTACAACTAAGTGCGGGTTGCCATAAATATTTTGTTACTGAGAGATTGGGGGCGCGGGGGGGTAAATGAAAAGCGAAGCGGCCCAATTCTGAGCAAGCGGGACCGCCCGTTTTCAACCCGCGCCCTGTAGGTTAATGGTGGTCGGGCTTTAAAATAGTTATCCGAACTGGTCGGGGTTTTCAGGCTCCGCGAAGGCTCCGAAGATTACCACGGTCATTATTATAAGGTTCATTACCGCCCACAGGAAAAAGAGGTAGCCTAACTCGGGGTACGGGCAAGTAGCGACCCAGTAGAGATCAAGCGCCCACCAGAATAGGGAGCTGAAGACTCCGCTGATTACGCTGAGTACCCAAGGGATTTTGTCTCCTAGGTATAGAAGCAAGCTAAAGACTAGTCCGCTTATGAAGAGGATCGCTAGGTATGTGTCGAACATTTTACCTTCGCCCCGCTACCAGAGTGTACGCGACTAGAACCGTGACTAAGACGCCTAGGACCAGAAACACGAATCCGAATACGCTTTCTACCCCTAGAATAGTTGAGTAAGTTGTATCTAGGGTTTGGTTGCCCTGAACGCCTAAGTCCTCGGCGTTTATGCGGTCGTAGGTCCCGGGGATTATGAGGAAAAAGCCCACCATAAGGAACCCGGCAACCACGAAGGCGACGACTGCTTGAGATATTTTCTCCATTAACCCGTTACACCTCTAACCATGCCCGTTAAGTCGATCTTGCCGCTGAGGATTAAAAGCCCGATCATTAGGGCAATTATGGCGAAGACGGCAAGAATGATGATTAGGGGATTAAACGGTTTGCGTGGGCGACCGAATAGGCCCTCATCGACTCCCGCCCGGTAGATGCTTGTAAGGCGCTTACGGCTGAAGTTCATTTTAACGAAGTCCTTGATCGTATCAGCCGTAATAAACTCCATTTTTGCGACGATAGAGCCTTCAGGGACCTTGATTTTAGCTTTTTCCATCTCGGTAAGAAGCATAGGCGGGAAAGCTACGCCTAGCCCCGCGTGACCGATCCAAAGCGGCTTGCCCTGCAAGAAGCTCCGGCGCTTGCTCATGTCGTTAAGGAAAGGCATCTGAGCGTTAAGCCGGTCGGCTTCGGCTTTTCTCCGCGCGTTTTCTACTGCAATGTGTTTTAGCATGTCTTCGGAGTCTCCGGGCTTGATAACAAGTAAGTCGGGCGAGTAAGTTGTATCGCTCAGCGGCGTTGCATAGAGAAGAAAATTACGTCCATCCTCTAGGACGCCATGCTCGCCCTTAAAGTCCATGCGCTTAAGCTCAGCGAGCCCACCGTCCGAGAAGCTTAGGACCAGTTGGCTACCCTTAATTAGCTTAGCCATTATGAGGGTGGATAACGTGGACCCGCCCATAACGATTAGAAAAACCGTACACATTACGGCTATGAAGGCGACTCCGTAGGGTAGGATAATGAACCAAAGGGCATATTCGTTAGGTGTCAATTTAGAACAGCCCCAAAAATTTCTTTTTCTCGGGGGTCTTAAACCCGGGCGCTTCGAGTGTGATCCTATTCTCGGTAACGATTGTTGCCTTGAATCCTCTTCGGCTATCGTAGGCCCGATCTTTACCAAATTCTTCTAAGGCGAATAGGAATTGCTGAGCCCCCGGATCGCTTTCATCAGCGTAACACTCTTCGATAAGGATTACGCCTCTGAGCCGGGCGATTCGGGCGTACCATGCGTTTACGCCTGTATCCTTGTCTTCAGGTAGGTAGGTTAGCCCGCTAAGGGGGCTAAACATTGGGGCAAGGTTCGCGAACTCGGGATGCTCCCGGGTTAGCGCCTCGTAAACGTGATCGTCCTCAATCATCTTTTTTAGGTTGAAATCGACTAGCTTTTGAGCCGCCGCCCCGCTTGCTCCGAGAATCTTACTAAGGTCCTCAAAAGTTGGATCGTTCATAGCCATAGATAGAAGGTGCGTTTAGGGGGTTTAAAGAGTTAATGAGAAAAAGGGAGAAAAGGGGTTATTGGGAGCCGGGTTACGCCTGACCTAGCATATTCACGATCTTGATGATCGAGACAGCCGCGAGGACGATCAGGCTCACTCCGAGAAGGGCGACCGCTCCGTAGTAGGCCGTCTGGAAGGCCGTTACGGTAGTGTTTGCGGTGCCGTTCATCACGGGGAGCGCCGCGTATATCTGTGCGAAGATATAGACGCCTATGATCGAGATCACCGCGAAGGTAAGGATCAGCATCGGCATCGACGCTGAAGCTCTACGTGCTCTGAGGAACCTTCTAATGCTATTCATGTTTGAACCGATTGTAAGGTATATCTGAGACAATATAAGTTTATGTCCGAATATTGGACAAAAACTAAATTAATGCGATTACCACGCATATTTTTAATTTTGCAGCTGCTAAACCGGTTTTAGCCCATCAGTTCCTTACGGATTTCCCGGGCTACCCGCTCCGGGTCCTTACTCCGGGTTATCCGCTTGTAAAGCTTTTCAGCTAAAGCCCGGTCCTCTTTCCACGGTAGCTTAACCCTTACGGTAAGGTCCTTGAGCTTAGCCGTTTAGTTGCGCCCCCGAGTAGCGATTAAGAACAGCCCTGAAGCGATGCCGATTATAGTAAAGAACCGGGCGAAGTCAATAACGGGACCGGGCAAGACTACCTCAAAGACTCCGGCTAAAAGAATGGAAACGATTAAGGGTAAAATTATTGACTTGCTTCTAAAGTAAAGAGGCGTCATTACTAAAAAGACTAGGATCGCGTAGAAGACGGGGCCGAGCAGCCCGACATAGATTTGAGCTATGCCCGCTAAGAAGTCTCCCGCCGCGAAATAGGTTTCAGGCGTACTCAAATTAATTGCCCCCTGAGCCGGACAAGTCCCGCCCGGTTGCGAACTCAAGAACGAAGACCGCGTAAACGAAAGCCTCTAAGGCGATTACCATCCACGCGACGGGGGCGGGCATGTACGGGATCGCTAAAATGTAGGCGGGGAATCCCGCTATTACTCCCGCGAAGAGCCCGCCAAAGAGCCCTAAGCCGGTTGAAACGTAGTCGGTTCCTCCGGTCGGGTCCTGAGAGTGCGTGATCGTGTCGATTAGAAGGGTCCCGTTAAACTTGCCGCTCTCGGTTATCGGGTCGAATGGCGTAAGCGGGCTAGAGCCGGTGAATATTCCTAGTTGCTCGGTCCCGTAAGTGGCTAGGTTCAAGCAGAGAACGAAGATCAAAAGCGCGTAAGTGGATTTCATTAAGTTCCTCTCCCGAGTCCGTAAAATACAGCCACGCTTAAAGCTAAAACTATTACGCCTGAGCTAATCGAAACCCAGCCAACTAAGACTAGCAAGGCTGAAAGCATACAGGTCAGGATAGCTCCGGCTACCGCGTTACGGGCGCTGAAGAGCCCCGCGAAGATCACTATAATTACTGATCCGAAGACCTGAGACATATCGATGGTCCCGAAAGTTCCTAGTCCGGTTAAGTCGGGCGGGTCCGCGTAAGTGAAAAGACCGCTAAAGGTTTTTGAGTAAATCAGGTTGCCTAAGTCGCCATGCGTGATCCAGATGAGTACCCGGTATTGGGTCCCGCTTGTTACCGGGGCTGAAGTCCATGCGAAGGTATCAGCTGTTTCGTTATGGCTCTGAATTAGGGCTCCCGCCGGATTCAATACGCGGATTTGGACTAGGGTTGTGTCTGCTAGGTCGTCGTCGTAATCGACGTGCAAGCTAGTATAGGTGGGGCGGGTTGCCTCGACGTGAATATAACGGGTGTTGTATTGAAAGACCTCAGAGAACGTGAGGGTGTCGAGTAGGACTATGGGGCTCGGAGTAGACGTGGTAGCGTAAAAAGCGTAAGTGTAGTCCGTGGTTGAGGTATCGGCGGTGAGGTCGTACATCCGATTAACCGCTAAGGTAATGGGTATGCCGTTAATCGTATTAGTAATTGGTACACACTCGACTAAAGATTGCACCCCGCTTACGATTCGGTAGGTTTCTAGGTAGGTTTGCTCGGCCTGAGTAATTCCGGTATAGTCCCTAATGTTTACCGTGAAAGTGCTATAGGTCCCCTCCGGAGTTAGAAGATCAATCGTACCCGTACTAGCAAGAGGCGTGATCCTTCTATAAACTCCCGCCGCGATGTCCCAACTTAGCGTAGTTGGGCGAACCGTAAACCCGTAAGTCTCCGGAGCCGTTAAGACGATTACGCTTACACCGTCGCTACTCGAAACCGTGACTGTCTCCGGGTAATTCGTTGAGCCGTCCTCTAAGTGGCTTGTGAAGGTGTAGGTCACGCCCGCGTAGGAGTAATGAAGTGTCAAAGATGGTTTGTAAGCCGGGGTAGCCGTTTCGCTACTGTGAAGCTGTGTCTCCGTTCCGCCGCCAACGTCTGCGATCCCGTAAGCCCACCAATTTGGAATTAGACCCGCTGTAATGTCCGCTATCATATCGACAGTTAGCACCTTTGTATAGTCGGTATTAGCCACAGGCGTTATGCTGCTGTAATAGATGGTTCCGTCGCCGCAGTCCGTATAGAGGTTCGCGTCAGTAGCTGCGGAGGGCTCGTTAGCAATTTTGTATAATCGCATGTTTCCTCCCACGGTAGCGGTAGTACGGAAATAGATTGATCCGCTGAAAATAGTTGATCCATCTGGAATAGCGGTTAAGTCAAATTTTATGAAGGTCCGCTTCCAAGGACTTGCATCACTCTTAATTCGAAGTAGGACAGCAGCGGTATCGCGCGAGTAAACGGCTCCCGTTAAGGTTACGAATCCATCATAAGAGGGAAAAAGAACGGCGTCTGGGACAACCACGGCGTTAGCGGGAACGACGCATAGGAACGCGACAATCACGGCGATGAGGATGAGCTTACGCATAGGGGTACGCCTCGGCTTCAAGCTGACTATTCACGTAAACGTATATCCCGCCCGCGATTAGGAGAACAAGGGGCATCCAGACCCAAATAGAGGTTACGAAGAGATACCCGGGGTCCGTGGCTAGGCTCGGGTCGTACAGCACCATTACAGCCGCCATGCCCGCGATCCCCTGCATGAAGACGTAGGCTACGAGTCCGCCTAAGACTACTATCGCCCCGAGCGCGAAGTAAATAAAGATCAATAGAAAACCGCCTCAGTTCTAACTTCCCTCTCCTGCATCTTCAGCCACCACCAGCCAATTAACCCTATAATGGTAAGGATAATAAAAAGGCTAATGGCTAAGTAGAAGGTTCCTACGAGACCATTAAGGGCGGACTTAGCCGGGGCGGGTAGCCCGGGGTAGAGGGTCGCGTTAAGGGTCCCTACCATGTTTTTGAAGGGGCTGTAAACGGCAAGCCAAATGATAGAGGCGGAGAACATGCTTACAAGAGCCGCGACCGCTACGCTAAACGCCTTCATTTTTTGTGCCTCTTCTTGCCCCCGAAGGCGAATAGGATCGCTTCGGCTTCAGGGACCCCAACCGAAGTAATACCCTTCTTAAATCTCGATTTTGAGCCCCGACCCTTCAGCGGCTTAGATAGAAGCGGCTTAAATATCCCCCTTTTAGGAGAGCCGGGGGGCGGGATATAAAAAGGCGTGAAAGGCGGAATTATGATAGGCTCTATAATTGTAATTTGCCTAGTATCGAATACAGGCTTAACATCGATTACAGGCTTAACATCGATTACAGGCTTAACATCGATTACAGGCTTAACATCGATTACAGGCTTAACATCGATTACAGGCTTAACATCGATTACAGGCTTAACATCGATTACAGGCTTAACATCGAATACAGGCTTAGAGACGGTAGTGGGTTTAGTGTCTAAGACGAGTTTAGGTGTGAAGGCGGACTTAATGCCGAAGACGGGTTCAGTATCTAAGGTGGGCTTAGTAACAAAGAGGGGCCTGCTTACAGTAATAACCGCCCCCATCGCCCCGACTCCCGCGAAGCTAGGAACTACCCTAGAGGTTTGAACTATATGGCTAATCGTAGTCGCCCCGGCTACGTTCAAAAGGTCGGTTTGTAATAATTCCGTTCTCCCACCACTTGAAAGCCACTTACCGAAACCAAATTCAGGTCCCTTGCCCGCCTCTGTAGCGGCTTTAAGTTGCTCCGCTAAAGTCGGATATTGTTGGCTCCATGCTTTCCACATGCTAGGCAAGGTCCCGCCGGGCTTGCTAAACGGGGCCGTTTCGGCTACCACTGAAGGTAGCTTAGAGCCTCCGATTACCTTGAAAGTGAAACCCTCTCCGCCTAGTTTCACGCCTCCCTTAGCTTCGTCCCAAAGGGACCCCGAGCCCACTTCTTTCCAAATATCTAAGCTTCCGGCTTTAGCCATGAAAATGTTAGGTTCTCCGGTTAAGCTGTTTTTACCTACGTCTGCGAAGCGGCTGAAGGATTCGGTTTCTCCCGCGACTCCCTGAAATTCGCTCTTGAGGTCGTCTACAAACCAGAATTTTTCAGTAAACGCCTTTTTCGGGTCTATCCCGAAAAGTTGCATAGGCGACTTAGTACCCATACCCTCATCAGCTAATCCGTAAATTACATCGAAGTCGGCGGGGGTAAGCTCTAGCGATTTTTCCCAAAGCGGGAATCCCTCCGGTAGCTTTTCAGTGCTAATTTTAGGCGTGACTTTAAAGGCGCTCGTAGGCATGATCTCGCCTTCGAGTAATGTTTCTCCCTCAAGCAGTAGGGCTTTAGGACCCTTGGCGCTTGCCCCGGGCAAGTCGGTTACGTCCGCTACCTTCTTAATGTATATGCCCTCAAGGGTTTCGAGGCTTAATTGCTTGCCCGATAAAACGTCCTGAGCCTTAGCCACGCTTGAGGAAAAGAGCTTACCGCCAATCACGCCGCCAATTAAGGTTGCGAATGTAAACGGCAGCTCGCCCACGCTAAGAACTCCGGGACCTATGCGCTCTCCCGTAGCTTTGTCGATTGGTCCGTTAAGGGCGGTATCCCAAGCGCCGCCCGGGTCCCGGGCTACTGAAACCCCGCCCTCGATCATGTTAATCCACTGAGCGGGGCGAAAAGCAAATGTATATCCGCTGAATACGCCTAGCCCGGTTGCGAATGTAAGGGCTCCCGCGTACATGCTCTTAGCGTCTCCCTCAGTAGCTGAAACATCGGACACGTCCATATCGGCTAAGGCGGCTTTCCGGGCTAAGTCGGCGTCGCTCCATGCTTCAGGCTCTCCCTCGAAAAGCCCTAAAGCCTCACTTGCCGCTCGCTGAGTTTGCATAGCTCCGTAAAGGTTCGCTTCTATGGCGAAGAACGGGGCGTCGAGCGCCTTCGCGTACTCCTTAAGCTGAGTAATACCCGCCTCTACGTCGGCGGCTCCCTGAGCCTGACTAAGATTCGGATCAACGTCGAATCCCATCTCTAAAAGGGCTTGCCGCCTCTCAGCATCTACCTTAGCCGAGCTATCGGTTAAGCGCGCCTTCTCCTTTTCTTGCTGAGTTGCCTTCATGCCCTCGGTCGGGTATCTTTCCGAAACGCCCCCGGAGCCGAAGCCCATGAGCCATGCTAAACCTACGTTTTGTTGGGCTTGAATTTGTGCATCAGTCGGGGCGGTTGATTCTGAGACACCGCCAAACCCTAAGCCCCGCCAAGTATCAAGCGCATCCGATTCAGCGGCTTTATACCGAAGCTGATTAATTTGCTTCTCGCCCTCAGTGGGAACCTCCCGGGAGCCGCCCGGCTGAACGCCTTGAGCCGCCGCGAACGCCTTATCCCAGTTAATCGTCGCTACTGAAACCCTGCTCGCCCTTACACCTAGAGCGGTTTGGAAATCGCTTTCAGTGGCTTTTCCGCTATCGACCGCCTTGGCCCACACGTCGAAGGGGCTAAGTTTGTTATCCGCTTCTTGTTTAGCCTTTGTCTTAGTTTCTTCGGTAATTCGGTTAGCCGCCGCAAAGTCCGCCGCGTCGTTTTTCGCCTTAATCTCAAGCCGAGCAAGCCTCTCAGCTTCAGCTTTCCTAGCCGCCGCATCAGCCTGAGCCTTCCTTAAAGCTTCAGCCGCCCTAGCTTTATTATTCTCGAAAGTGTAATCAATAACTACTTTATACCCGGCTTCTTTAGCCGCCGCTTCAGCCTGAGCCTTCTTTAACGCTTCAGCCGCGATCCGCTTACGTTCCTCGAAAAATCGTCTTTCCTCGAAAGTGTAATCAATAACTACTTTATACCCGGCTTCTTTAGCCGCCGCTTCAGCCTGAGCCTTCTTTAATGCTTCAGCCGTGATCCGCTTACGTTCCTCGAAAAATCGTCTTTCCTCGTCGCTAAGGCTCATACCTTAATGATAATTACTCAAGCGTATAATACTTTTGAATCGCTCGCCCATTAACGCTTTTAGGATAAGGCCACATGGTTGTAAACGTGGATTTCAGTTCTAAAGATCTTGCCCTTTTCTCCGTCGGCTTAACTATCTACATGGCTTTCCAGTTTTTAACGGTTCCTTTAGATTATTTTTTTATGCCCTTACTCTTTTCAACTGGAGCGATTATAACGGGCTTTATGAAGGGATTAATGCCTAGTCGGGCATATTGGGCGTTTTATTTAACAACCCGGATAGAATGGCTTACAAGCTTACCGGTAAAAGTTATCTCCTTACAAAATATTAAGTTTGGTTTTCCGGGCATTGAGGTTCCAATCCCCGATAATTGGGTAATGTGGGTCGCCGCTTACTGTATCGTTACTGAGTTAGCGGGACCCTTCGTAATGTATCGAGTCTTTAAACGGTTGGGGATTTACAGCAAAGTCCCGGGCATGTTTTTGGATTAACGCTTTTAGCGCCGCGAATAGAAAATATAGTTATGGGATTAATTAACAAGATACCGGATGCATTGATTAATGTCATCTTGGTTTTGATTGAACTCTTTGTTTACGGCTACCTAGTTTTTTATGTGATAGAGCGAACCCGAATAGCCGCCCCGCTCTACATGGGGCTAATGGCCACCTTGCTGTTTTTCTGGAGACGGATGCGGGGCGGAGCTTTCGCCGCTATGATCCCCGAGCTTACCGAGCAAATGAACGTACTTGAACGGAATTACAATAACGCCCGGAAAACAGCGGCTAAGGCTAAAAAGAAAAAGGTGACAAAATGAGTGAGATACTAGGTCAAAACATTAACCTGATTTACTTTTTCATTAAGCAAGCTGTGAGCCTCACTTTTGAAGGCTATTCATGGAAAGGGCTTGATATGCTTAGAACCGCCGCCGCCCTCTGCTATAAAGACGAGAAAAAGGCTAAAGACCTTGATAAAATAAAGGACGTGATAATTAAGATACAGCGGGAAAGTGAGAAGATAACGGGGGCGAGCGCCGAGACTAAGCAAGCTCGGATCGCTGATTATCAAAACTCTCGGGCTAGGGCGGTTTTTAATGAGGAATTAGAAGGCTTGCGGGATTACATGCAAGGCGTCGGCTACTATGCCGCCATGAATAAGGGTTGGTCGGACCCGAGTGGGGGGCGGAAAAGCGAGTGACCGCCGGAAAACCACCTAAGCATATTTTAATTGCTATGGATTACGGCTTAATGGTCTCGGGGTATTGCCTGAAAGACTACATACAAGAGGCGGCTATATCAAAAAGTGGTTATGAAGTATGCGTCGCTGATGGCGTACAGCGTAGCGGGAAAAGTAATTTTTGCCTTCAGGCGGCGGGTTGGGCTAAAGAAGCTACCATGCGAATTAAGAGGGGTGATAAATGGCTAAGTCCGGGTTGGGACAACCCCGAGCCGGTAGACGAAAAGACGCTGTGGGAAGCGGTTTTAGCGTGTATCGTTTTTAAGCCCGGCGAGTTTGTGGGCTACCTTAAGGCAGTCCCTGACGGTGATCCTACCGACTGTGTTTTATGGGACGACATAGCGGGGCATTACTCAAACATGAGTTTTAGGCTGGACCCTGAAGCATACGCGCAAGTCGATTCAGCTTTCACGGTGCTAGGAACCAAAGCCCGGGTAATCCTAAGCAACATACCGAATCTTAGCCGCCTAAGCAAGAACGTGAAAGATCACATCTCGGTAGAAGTGTTTATCGGGCGTAATAAATTCAGAAAAATAATGCGGGTCTTCAGGCTACCGGGCCTAGAGCATATCGATATGAACACCTTTAAAGCCGATATAGAATTGCCGAGCGGGTTTGACATATACAAAATTCCTAAGTGGGCGTGGGACCGCTACGAAGAGCGCCGATTCAAGTTAGCGCGGGACATCTTTAACGAATTAGGAAAAACGGTAGATTTAGACACGCCACCTGAAGGGTTTATTTCCGTACCTGAAGCGGTGCGGTTAGCCCGGGATCAGGGCGTCGGTTGGGGTGGAGCTACCGTACAGCAAGGGGCAAGCCGGGGATTATGGAAAAAGGCTAAGGTGGGCGGATACCTCTTCGTAGAGCGGGCGAGCTTCTTAACGCTCATCGAAGCTGAGAAGTATAAGCCCTCTAAGAAGGCTTAGCTATACACACACACACAGCCCCATCTGATACCATAGCTTAGTTATATGGGGTCTAAAACAAACCCAGAAAACACACTCGGAAAGCCCCTAAACGGGCCATTCAGGGGGTGCGGACTAGACCAACGTACATTATGTTAATAACGTATGTAGGAGCCTGATTATTCTAGATGTGCAAGCATGATGAACCGGAGACAGTTTTTTAGACGGGCGCTTTATTGCCTCTTAGTGTGCGATAACGACGAATGGCTGATTTGCCCCGTAAAGGATGCCTGTAAAGGGGCGGGAGATTATAAGGTAAAGAGGCTAGGGTAAATGAGCCTTAAACTAGCGACCCCTAAAGACGCTCGGTTAGCCGTGGACGCGATACCGGGCAAGTTAGAGATACCCGGAGCGTGGGGCGGAAAGGTAGACGGCTTCAGGCTTCAGGTCCTAGACAGACTCGCCATACTAGGCGGATTCAGGGTGTCGGAATTAGTGACGGTGCGAACAAGCAATAAAAGCGACAATACAAGCGGGAGCCTAAGCCTAA
>Ga0315293_10005350_pt1 | contig 12080 bp, 22 predicted proteins | sample YL17G13_20_MG_FD_203071 | JGI IMG/M metagenome (GOLD analysis project Ga0315293, IMG submission 203071) | Sediment microbial communities from Yellowstone Lake, YNP, Wyoming, USA - YL17G13_20 | ecosystem: Environmental > Aquatic > Freshwater > Lake > Sediment | place: USA: Wyoming | collected... | reverse complement strand
AGGTCCGTCATCACCTTCAGCTTACCCCTCGAGATCTAGACGGGCGAGAGTGAATGTCGCCTTGTCACCGTAACCGCTTTGAGCGAACAGGCGTCCAGCCTCTCCGACGACCCAGGCAGAGTGCAAAAGCCCTTCGGCGATGAGGTTTTTGGCGTATGCGATGGCGGCCTTCGAGTCGTCCCCGGCGAACCTCTGGGAGTACCGGTCATCTATCCGACCGTGATACCCCCAACCGAATACGTTGATCGAGAGTCGAAGAGCGTTGGAGCTCTGAGCGGCTGACTCTTTTCTGGCAAGAACGACCACTTTCGGCCAGGTGTAGCGAGTGCGCGACTGGCGCCCGAACACGAGCCCGAGCTGATACCCGGCGCGTTCTTCTATCTCCTTGACGACCCGAACTTTCAGCATAGTCCGGCGCCCTTCGGGGTGCGTGTCGTGGTCACCGGCGCTTTTTCCGCATCCGTCCGCCGAGCACGTCACGGGCGTTCACTTCCTTCTCGGGAGGAGCGGCAGGCGTTGCCGGATCCGATCTGTCATTCGAGCTTGCGCTCGCAGCCTTCGGCTCTTCTTCGGTGATGATCAGGTAATGCCCTCGCGCCCTCTTCCGTACAGCCATCACTTCAGTCCTTTCATCGCTCTTCGGACGGCGTCGTCAACGACGCTTCCGAGGCCATGACCGTGGATGATGTCATCCGCCGTGACTTGCTGTCGAGGGCGGCGTGGTTCGGGGGACGGTTTCGGTTTCACGGCGCCGCGAATGATGTCCGCGGCGCGGACCTCTGGCTCGTCCCCGACCAGGGGAAGCCGGCGGCCTTTCGGGGCCTGTTCCTGGCGCTCTGGCCTGACGTATTGCGCGACGAGCCGCGCGAGCTCGGCCGGGTTCCCCTTGGCCCGCATGGCGACGGCGACGGGGATGCCGGTCCACTCCTCGAGTCCGATCTTCTTGCCGCTCTGGTAATGGACCGTGTGCCCGACCTCCTGCTCGAGCTTCACGAAGTCCCGATACAATTCGGGGTCGTGCAGGGCTCCGATCTGAAGGTCGCGCTTGTTCCCCAGGATGCAGAGCTTGCACCCGGCGCGGGTCTTGCCGGTCTCGTAGACGGGATGCGCTTCGTGCCCCGACGATTTCACGATCTTCCAGACCTCGGCCTCGGTGAGGTCGTGGATCGGGTGCCAGACGTACCACTGGCGAACTTGCCCCGTCTGGTTGCTCTTCACGCCGTGTTCGCGGTCGCGCGTCTGGAGCTTTGCGAGTTTCGCGCGGTTTGGACTCTCTTGAGCCCGGAGACCGAGCGCATCGACGATGATGTGGAACCCGTGGCTGTCGGCGTACTTCTTGGTGGCCTTTGTGGACGGCCCTCGCTTGAGATCGCTCGTACACTGGCGGTAGGTGCTGTCGGGCCACGGAGACACGTCAGGACGTCCGTGAGGGTGCTTGGTTGACGGTTGAAGCAGCCCCGCCCGACGGCGCCGCACCATCTGGAGAAGGTCTTTCTCGGCCCGGCACACGATGCTCTTGAGCCCTCCGCTGAGCTTCTGGACGTGCTCCCAGGAGCCCGTGTCCTCGAGCCGACCGAGGTCAGCGTGGACGACCAGGAGCTGATCCGGGGGGATCATCCCGCGGAGCTTCGTGAGCATCGCCTGGGAGTCCTTGCCGCCTGAATGATTCACGGCGAAGAGAGCGCCTTCGTCGCGCTTCTTCATCGCGAAGCGGAGCGCCTCGGCCGAGTCTCGGATGGGCTCGAACGGCGGGAGTCTGCTGGATGCCATCACTCGATTCCGTACTTCTTCGTGTGGCTCGTAACCCAGTCGCCCCAGGTCGTGACAACGAACCGACCGGCGACGGTGTCGTAGAGCAACGTGGCAACGTAAGAGTCGCCCATGTTGACGTAGAGCCCGACGATGTCCTGGTAGTAGCTGTCGCCGTGGAAGTCCCCGCGGATGGCCTCGACACCGCTGGCGTTCAGCATCTCGTCGGCGAGCTCGAGGACTTTGTCGACCTGCTTGCGGGTGCTCGCGCTCTTGATCTCAGCCGCAAGAAGCTTGGCGCTTGCGATAGGGTCGTGCCCCTCGTGCTGGAAGTGCGGCCCGAGCCATTCGATGAGGTTCTTGACGTTGGGCGCGGGCATCAGTGGCTCTTTCTGGTCGTGAGCAGGCGTTCCCCGATCTCGATAGCGTACCCGGCACCGGGCATCCCGAGAGTTCGAGCCAGATGGTCGGCGTCGGGGTCGATCTGCCGGACGTTGGTCGTGACGGTCTTCACGACGCGCTCGCCCAGCTCGCCAGCATCGCGCATCTTCGTGATGATGAAGCCTACGGAGCTGCCGCGGGTGATCTCGATCCAGTGTCTGCTGTCAGGCCGCTCACCGAACAGGACCAGAGTGTTCGACCCGTACAGCGTTCCCGACTTCCAGGTGATCATCACGCGACCTTTCTAGCAGCCGTCATCGTCGCCACGATGTCCGACGCCCTGAGCTGTTGGCCTACCGGGACCGGCCCCGCGGCGTCCTTCGTGTAGGTCGAGAGCGTGGTGACCGTCCAGGGAGCCGACCGCGATTGGATCACCGAATCGAGTCTCTGGTCGGGCATTCGGTCGGCGAACTTCTGCTGAGCGACGGACAGTTCGAGCCAATCGAGCCGGCGGTTCACCGCGTACACGACCTCCCAGCGTTCGCCGGCCTTGGGTATCGGCGCGGGCGGCGCCGACGGGTGCGGCGGCGGTGGCGGCGTCACAGGATGGTCCTGGCCTGGCCCCCAGGAGAGGAAGTCCGGCAGCCCGGCAGGGGGCGGCGGGGGCGGTGGAGGAGGTGGAGGCGCCGGAGGCGGCGGGCCTGATGGCGTGGGGCCTGATGGCGTCGCGGCTGACGCGCTCGAACCCCCAGCAAGCAGCAGGAGCCCGAACGCGCCGAGTCCGATGATGAGCCCCTTGTTCACGGCCATCAGCCTAGCCCTTTCATCGCGCGCCGCACAGCCTCGGCGACGTCGGCGTCGAGCCCGCTCATGATGTCGCTGGAAGTCACCACGTCGCGATCCGTGGAGCGAGCTCTGGCACGAGGACGGGGCGGCGCATCAGCCTGGCGAGGAGTCGGAGCCGCCGGTTTCCTGGGGAGGGAAGCAGGCTCTGCGGCTCTCTTGACCCGCTGCAAGTAGCCGATGCGGTAGTGGCTCCGGTCGTATGTCGAGTAGAGCCTGACCGTACCTTTTGGCAGGGTGCTGGGGGAGCCGACGATGCTGTAGCCGTCCTCGTCCGTGGGCCGTGGTCGCTGTTCGGTGTTGAACAGCCTGGAGAGGTCGTGCTCGAAGAGTTCGAGCGTGTAGTCCGTGCCGTACACGGCGGGGCGTTTTAAGATCTTAAAGACATCGAGCACCGCATGAGACGCACCAAACGGCGTCCCCCTGCTGCGAGCGTCGGCCTCGGCGACGATCTGAATCGCCTGCGACAACACTTCGACGAAATCATCCAACATGGCAGGCCGATTCAATCGTGCAGGCTGATTCAGCATCATCTTTTTCTTGAACGATTCGTCCATGAGATCGTGCAGCTTTTCCTGCGCTTCATGCACGTCCAAGAGCGCCGTGCGCTTGGGCTCGTGACGCCGGGGAGGCTTCCGAGGCGGCGCGTAGACGAACGTGGGATTCGGGCGGCGCGGCATCAGTCGAGCCCCGCCATCGCCCTGCGAACCGCCTCCGCGACGTCGTCACCTAGCCCGGAGATCGCCCCCGAGACGATGTCGTCAGCCGTCACCTCGTTCTTGCGCCCGGCGGACGCAGCGCGCGTCGCGTGAGCAGCGCGAGGCGGCTTGGCAGGCGCCCGAACGGGAGCAGGAGCAGGAGGCTTCGGGGACGGCCTGGCAGGCGCCGCGGGGGCCTTGCGTGGCGCTTCTGACTTGCTGGACTTGCCGGGCTTGCCGGAGAGCGCGCCCTCGATGATCTGATCGGCCGTCACTTCCCGGCTGGGCGTCTTGGCCCCGTGCGCTCGGGGCTGCTTCACCGAGCCGTGGCTGCGAACCAGGGCCGGGCGGTCGTCGTCGCCGTCGTCGTCCTCGGGCTCCTCGTCCTCGTAGCCGCGCCCTGACGATGATGTGACCGGCGTATAGTTCTCGAACTCAGCGTCGAGCTCCGCTTTCGTCCATTCCCTCTGCGGCTCGGACGCCTTTCGGATCTGCTCCTCCAGGAACGCCGCTCGCTTCTTGTCTCCGGCCGCCCTGGCGCGCTCTAGATCGCGTCGCAGGTAGCCGGCGCGGTATTCCTGCTGCGATTCGGACTGCTGGCGTCGCGTGAGCACGGGTTTGCTGGACTCACGAAGGACCTGGGCGATCTTCCCCTCCGGGAAGTGGAGCCCCACCTCGGCATGGAGCGCGTCGAGCTCTTCGCCCTCGGGGCTCTGCCTGGCATCCTTTTCCCCGACCTTCTTGACCTTCCGGTAGTAAGTCGTAGCGGCACGCTCGAACGCTGCCCAGAGTTCCGCTTTCGATGGCTCTACCGGCTTCGGCATGGGCGGCATAGGCGACAAGCGTATCTCGCGGGGAGGGGGGTGGGGAAGGTGCTTGGCCGGACGGGCAGCTTTGGCGCCCGTTGCGATCTGCTGGGCCGTCACGGTCCCCCCGTTGTTCGTCGGCACGCCGATGCTCTGGAGCTTTTCGACGACCTGCTGATGCCAGGCGAGAGCCGCCGAGAGCGCGTTCGGCCCGCCCGTCTCGCGCCGATACCTGGCCCCTGCGCTCCAGGCGCTCGAGTCGGCGCTGGCGAGCCCGCTAGCCGCCAGGCGCTCGAGCCCGGCGAGGCTCATCCCGAAGCCGTGGAGCCTGAACCCGGCGTCCATTTTCAGCCGAGTGATGGTCAGGGCGACACGGGTGCCCGTCTGGCGGGTCTTGATGCTGCCGAGCCCGACGATGGGCGCCTTCTGCAAGTCCACGCCGGCCTTCGCGTAGGCTTCTGCGTGATCTAGGTACTCGCCGTGGCTCCAGCCCTGGAGGACGGGGATGACCGGCGCTCCGAGTGAACGGAGATCGAGATAGTTCTCGAGCGTCAGCCGCTGGTGCTCGGCGACGGTCTTGCCAGTCGCCGCAAGCGAGTCAGGATCGCAGAGCCAGTCCTGGGGCGCGGCCCAGTCGAGGTTTCCGACCTCCGACTTGAACCGATGGATGGCGGCAGCGTAGGTCTTCGCCGTCACGTCCCAGCCGCCTTTGGCCATCTGTGACCATGCACCGCTGTCGAGCGCCCACCGGTCGATGGCGCGCGGAAGCGCCTTGACCGTTTTCATGGTCGCGTAGGACAGGAAGAGCGGCACGCCGGCTTCTGCAAGCCACTGGGGCCGATGAACGCCGAGGTAGAACAGCATATTTACACCTTCGGGAAGTATGCCCACATGATGAGCGCGAGTGCTCGTCGTGTGGGATGGCCCAGCCTGTCGAAGAGCGGTTCGCGGCGAATCCTCACCTGGGCCATGTGCCGCGCGATGAACGCCCGGCGCTTTCGGTGCCACTCAGGCGGGATGGCGCGCGGATTGCCGCGAGCTTTCTTGTAGGCCGTGAGAAAGCCCCTTGGGCTTCGAGCCACTTCGGACACGCCGAGAGCCGAGGCCGTCGGCTCGAATTGCCGGATGGTGCTGAGCGACAGAAAGTCAGTCATCGGCTCTGTTTCCGGTGCATGGAAGCCGACACAGTGTAGTCTTTCCGCCGGCCCTTGTTGCTCACAAATCCGAAACGCCGATAAAACCGCCGGAGGCGCTCGACGGAGGTGCCCCCGAAGTCCGTCGCCGGGCTGAGGCTCATGCTGAGATCGTGATGGTCAGCGAGGTCGACGAGCTCGCTCATGGCCAGGGTTCCGACTCCTTCGCCGCGGAGTCGTTTGTTCACCACGATCCGGGAGAGGTGCAGCCATCCGCCGCCGCGGCTTGTGATGTCGGCGCCGATCTCCACTCCACGAGGAGCCCAGCGCGCTTCGAGCTCGATGAGATCATGACGCGCAGAATCGAGGTCGCGCGGCATCAGCATCAGGGCTCTTCATCCCAGAGCTCGAGGAGCCTGAACGCCGCGATGGTCACCGTCTCGGCAGGTTCGCTGGAGAAGTAGTGGTCGTGGTGAAACCGGCGACCGTCCTTCACCACCGTCTCCCTGGAGAGCACCGAGACCTGGTACGAGCTTTTCGTCATGCCAGGCAAGACTTCGACGTACTGCCCGGGGATGTAGAGCCGTCCGACGCGGTACGCGCCGCGCGTCCCATTCAAGATCTCCCCAATCACAAACGCCGCCGCCTCGTCGTGCGACATCGGCTGCAACTTCGCCAGGAGCTTCCGCCCAGACAAGACCTCGGGCGGCTGCCCTTTGCCTCCCTGGATGAGTCGCAGCTTCGGCTTCATACCCGGATCGTCTTTCGCCATCGGTCGTACTTTCCGGGCCGGAAGCCTAGACCAGTCAGGAGCGGAAGCATCGCCGCCTTGTTGACGACGTACCCTTCAAGGTCGACCTCTTCCCAGCCGTACTCTCGAGCCTCCCCCGCGGCATACGAGATGACCTCCTTCATGAGCTTCCGGGCGTAGCCCTGGCGGTGGCTCGAGGGCGCCGTGGCGAGCGAAAACTCGACGGTCGGAGGGTCTTCGCGGTCGTCCATGCTCAGGGCCGCAGCAGCCAGCACCCGGCGACCGTCCACGATCACCAGGAAGTCGTCGTAGTTGCTGTGCAGATGGATGCCCTGCGAGGAGAAGAGAGCCGACGCCGCCACGATCAGCTCGTCGTTGTCATCATCATCCGCGCCGGATGAAACGAAGCGCGTGTCGATCATGGCTTGATACTCAGCGGTCCGGCTAAGTCACCAGCCGAGTGGATTCTGCTCGCGCGCGAGCCTGTCGTGCTCCTGGCGCTCTTGGAACTCTTTGAACTTCTTGAGGGTAGCCATGTATTCGTCCCGGCTAACCCACCCCTTTTTCGGCATGGAGGCATAACCCGGTTCGTCGCCGACCGAGTAGACGAAGACGACGACGCTGGCAATCTGAGGATCTTTGTTCTTCGCCGCCAGAAAGAACCCCTGGGCGAGGGACATCGCGGTCAGATCGTCGGCGTAGAACGGTCCGACAGAAAACTTCGGTTGGGAGGCCCCTGGATTGATGGGCAGAGAATACGACGCGGTGATGAAGTACCAGAGCATGATTGAACCTCGGGAAGTGGTGAATGGTGTGTTGAAGCTGCCAGGGGTCTTCAGGTGCGGAGCAGCAATCGCTGGAACTCGGGATTCGAGATCGCGCGGACGCCGAGCGCGTCCTTCCGCCTGGAGCGCACGACCCGGAGCGCGTCCTTCGCCGGCACGCCGAGCAGCCGGAGCGCGAGCGCCGCGACGAAGCCCGAGCGGTTCCGCCCCATGCGGCAGGTCACGAGCACGCGCTTTCCCGCTTTCAGATCGGTGGCGACCTCGCGGGCGGCCCTGGCCGCGGCGACGACGTCCTGCTTCGCGGGCCTGGCGGTGTCGTCGAACGGGTGATGGCGTACCGACACCTTCGGGAACGCCTTTGCGTTCGGCTGGTAGTCGCTGGCGACGAGCACGATGACGTCGAGCTCGCGCGAGTAGTCCCCGGGCGGCGGGGCTGCGCCCACCCAGAGGTTCCGGGCGACGCGGCTGGCGTGGACGGCGGGGGCAGAAGACGCCATCATCGTCTCGATCCTCGGATGATGTCGTCGGCGGTGACGGTGCGGCTACTGCTACCTCCAGCGACGAACGGCGGCTCCTGGAACTTGCCACCGCGGACGTTTTTGCCTTCGGTGGTGATCTGGACGGCTCCGGCTTTGTTCTGTTTCAGGAGGCCGCGGGCGACGAGCGAGGAGATCTCATCCTGGGAGGGGCCGCCCCCGGGGCCTTTCCGCTCGAACTCGTCCTTCCTCCCTGCGCTGGTGAGCCCGGTGTAGGCCCAGAGGAGCCAGCGTTCGCGCGGGCTCACGTCGGGCGCTGTCGGGAGCCAGGCAGCGGCGTTGGCGGGGTTGATGTGGAGGTGCCAGATCTTCGAGTGCCCGCTCGTCAGCGCCGCGAACCCAGGCGGCAGCGGGGACTTCTCGTTCGAGTCGACCGGGTTCGACTCGAACGGGTTGTCGCCGCCGTAGGACCCCTGAGCGTATTCGCTCCTGCCGGTGGCGAGATCGACAACGAACACCCGGCCGCGATGCCCCGCGCCATACGACCCCGGCGCCGTGAAGGTCTCGCCGACCGTGACGTCGATGTCCGCGCCGCCGTAGCCGACCGAGCGGAGCGCGGCGCGGATGGATTCAGGGAGGTCTTTTGTGGGGAGGTACATCAGCAGCTTTCAGGAGATTTTCAAAATGTTCCAGGGGTCCATGCGCGACGGAGCGAATTTGTCCCGTCGCAGAAGAACGAACCGCACCGATGACATACGCGCCTGAGGGATCTTGGTTGGGACGTACTCGTAGGAGCCGCCTCGCCTGTAGTCGGCCATCGACAACATTCGACCAAGACTCTCAGCGTCTGCTTTCAACAGCCCGATCCCACGCATTTCGTCGAGGACCCACTTTGGCGAGCCGGGGCCGCCGTCGGATTCTCGGAACTTCAGCGTGTAGAGAACGTCAGGTTTAGCGAGTTTTTTCATGGGCGTGTCCTTGTGGGCCGTCAGGACGGAGTCACGTCTCCCAGGATGGCGGACGCTTCGTCCCGGACGCTCGTCCAGAATACATGCTCCCAGGCTTGGAGAGAAAACTTGAGCTTTCCTTCGGCAATGCTTCGCACTCGGTACGCTGCCCGGTAGACCTTTGAATACCCCTGGCCGAGCTCCGGGAGCTTCGTCTCGCCGCGCGAGAACTCGAGCAGGATCTGATCCACCATGTCGGCCGCCCAGCGTTCGCCTTTTCTGGCGCTCTCTTCATGGCGGTAGAAGGTTCGGCCACGCCCTTGAAAAGCCATCAGGGGCCTTTAGGTCTGGAAGTAGAACGAAATTTGGCCGGGCTCGTTGCTTTGGATCCTGATGAGCCCGAGCTTGATGAGACTCTCGATGTCTCGAACGAAGAGGCTCATGGCCCGTTCGCTGACGGTGAGCATGTGGACGTTCATCTTGTCGCCTCCCCCCGTGCCTGGAAACACCTTGTGGTCGATGAGGTTCGCTGGCCGGAGCCCGTCCATGAAGCGGCCAAGACCCGCGAGGCGTCTCGGCAGGGGGTAGTGTCCGAGCCCGTATGAATTGTCTTTTTCTCTCATCACTTTTCGCTCCGGCAACAGTGGGATTTACGGGATGTCTGGCGCGACGCATGGTCGAGACTGCGCGCCGTCTGCTACCTTTTTTGGCGCAGCTTCGCCGGCTTGATGAACCCTCGCACGGGTTCGCTCTTCGGCTTGTGGGTCCACCGCCAGCCGTGCATGTAGGACGCGGTTGGCGACTCGGTGTCGAAGGGGATGATCTTGCCGTCAATCGTCCGATGGTTCACGACATCGAATGCCCGCTCGAGTGCAGAGAGCTGCATGGGCTCATCGACGTACCCCATGAACGTGGACATGCCACGATAGCGGCCCTTCTGTGCCACGGCGTAGAACTCCCACTTGCCCGCAAACTTGATGAAGAGCGCGGGGCCGTCCTCGATTTGGGCCTCGTAGCGGCGGTCGTGGAGGGGCGTGCTGCGGTAGTTCCAGATCTTCATCTCAGCTTCTCCGCGCCCGCGCGCCTCTCACGATATCCTGGGCGGTCACATCGATCCGTCCAGCGTCGAACTTCTGGATCCGCGTGTAGTAGTGCGGGTGCTCGGCCAGGTGATCGAGCGCGATTTGACGTGCCATGCGACGGTCGCTCGTGTGCTCCATCTCGTGCTCTTCGCCAAGCATGAGCTCGCCCCGGTCGACGTCCTTCTCGGTGACGCCCATGCGCTCAGCCATGCCGCCACGGAGGCGTGTCATGGGACGACCACGCCGACGGAGTCCTGCCAGGCAGCCCCCGTCCACCAGAGCGCCGATCCCGCCGGGCTGACGCCGACGTAGTCGGTGGCGAAGTACATGCACCCGAGCGGGGGAGTGGCAACGAGCCCTGGCCGGAACGTGAGCGGCCCCGAGCCGCCCGATACGCCGAGCGGGTAGTTGAGCTCTGCCGCGAAGCTGTCGAAGGCTCCAGAGGGGCCGGCAGGTCCGCTGGCAGGCAAGAAGGCAAGCGTCCCGTCGTGGACCCAGATGGCGAGAGCTGTGTTGTCGCTCGATCCGAACGACTGGACCGGGAACCCGCCGTCCTCGAAATCGGGACCGTTCGTGCAGGTGAGGAGCAGCTTGCCGGTGGCCGTCACGTTGATGATGGGGGCCCCCGAGCCGTTCTCGACGCCGCTGAACCGGTCGAACACGAGGTAGAACTCGCCCGCGCCCGCGCCGTCGCCCGCGTACTGGATGAGCGGGACCGCTCCGTTGTTCTTGATCGCCGCGTTCTGGGTGATCGAGAACACCGGAGGGTCGTCGGGGAACGTCCTGGTCGTGAACGTCAGGCACGGCCCGGTCTGCGGATTGCCGGAGAGCACGAAGCCTCCCGTGATGCCGGCGAGGTTGTGCAGCACCGCGCCCGTCTGGATGCCGACCTCGGTGAGCCCGTGATTTCCGATGGGCGCCTGGATCGTGGCGTGGTTCATGTCGTACACGACCGCGCTCGGCGGGATGGCGTGGATGACGGCCTCCTCCACCCAGATCGTGATCGGCGCCTGGCTGTCGGCGACGGCATCCATGACCTCGCTCCAGGTGGCGACGTCTCCCGTACCGTCGGGCCTCCAGAGGATGGAGGTCGGGGGCGTGACGGGCTTGAGCTTGCCGGACGGCGAATTGCGGATGGTTTTCATGGGAGCTCTCCTGAGAGCGTATCAGACGGGCACGCCAGCAGCGTCGACCCAGACGGTTCCGTCATACCAGATCATCTTGGCGAGGTCGGTGTCCCAGTACGAGCAGCCTGTTTTTGGCGGCTGGAAGATGCCAATCGGGCGGAAGCTGGTCGGCCCGTAGCCGCCGTCCTGGCCAAACGGGATGTTCGCGAGGGTGCCGAATCCGGTGGTTGTCGGGAAGAACAGCGACCCGTCATGGAGGTAGCCGATGGTCGAGCCAGCGTCTCCGATGGCCCAGTCGTTCGGGACGGTGAGGGCTCCGCTTGTCACGATCATCACCGCGAATCCGCTGGTGGCCTGGACGACGGGCGCGGTGCCGCTGCCGATGACGCCGAGGCGCTCGACGATCATGGCGAAACCCTCCCCGGACGGCACCTGGATCATCGGCACGGAGCCGAGGTTGATGAGCTGGGAGATCTCAGCGATCCGAAACAGGATGTGAGGTATCGCCGTGCCGCTATGATCGAAGCTCATACACGGAGTCGCCGTGGAGGCTCCGATGAGCTGGACGCCGCCTTCGATCCCGCCGCATTGGTGGAGCTTCGTCCCTTCGTTCAGCGTGACGGTCGCGTAGATGAGCACCGTCCTCGGGGCCTGAAACACGAGCCCCTTCACGTCGTGGAACCCTACCGGGATGACGTAGGTCGCTGCCTCGACGAGCCACACCGTGATGGGCGTGTCGTTCGACCGCACGACGTCCATCACCTCGTCCCAGGTGGCGACGTCGCCAGAGCCGTCCGTAGCCCAGAGGATGGCCGTCGGGGGAGCGACGGTCTGGAGCTTGCCTGATGGAGACTTGCGGACGGTTTTCATGGTGGCGCTTTCAGAATCCGAAGCGAGCGTTGAGGTCTCGAGTGGGTGGGCAGCCGGCATCGGCAAGAGGGACGAGCGTAGTTTTTGCGGCGCTCGAGAGAGGCTTCATGATGAGCTCTTTCTGCGTCTTCAGATTCGAGCCGACGGCCCGATTGTCCTGGGAGCTGATCCCCCCGATACCGAACGCCGTCAGATCCATGCCCATGTAGGCATCGAAGTTGCTCGGGATCTTCCCGTCCCACTCGTAGGACCAGAGCACGTCGGACGGGCTCCAGCCGGTGAGCGTCATGACGTATCCGCGCGCTCGGGGGCGCATCTGCGCGATGAAGTCGGAGATCATGGACTTCGGATCGGCAAAGAAGCACGCCACGTCCCGGTCGCGGGTGAAGGACAGTGGGATCTGATGCTCGGTCAATATCTGACCCTGGACGA
>Ga0315293_10005349_pt1 | contig 12082 bp, 17 predicted proteins | sample YL17G13_20_MG_FD_203071 | JGI IMG/M metagenome (GOLD analysis project Ga0315293, IMG submission 203071) | Sediment microbial communities from Yellowstone Lake, YNP, Wyoming, USA - YL17G13_20 | ecosystem: Environmental > Aquatic > Freshwater > Lake > Sediment | place: USA: Wyoming | collected... | reverse complement strand
GAATTGTTTGTATTTTCTTCATAAATCACTCCTGTTATAATTACAGAATCTCTGCATGAAGGATTTTGACTAGTACACGCACTTACAGCAGAGATAAAAGCAAGAATTAATACAGAAACAAACACTGCAAACGTTATTGTTTTTTTCATTTTTATTTTATAAACATAAAATTTTTAATAATTTATCACTTCTAATTTTTAAGAATCACTTCTAATTTTAATATGAGTTTATTTTCTTCTCACCAAAAAGAAAACACCTACAGCACTTAATAATGTTAAGGTACCTACAAAAAATCCAAATTCTGGGATAAGCGCTAGATTAATAACTCCTAAATATAAATCGAAGTTTTTAGTATAGTCCTGAACATCTGCAGTTTGAGTATTGCTAGGAGGAAATCCATATTTTTCTGCATAAGCACTTGCCTTAGTATTACAACAACCCTCTTCTGATGAGTATTCAATAGAATAAGTTCCATCCCCTAAACTAGTTGTATTTTTTGGTGTACTATTGATAGGACAAGTTACATAAACAGTTGCATCAGGAACACCAGATGCATTTTCAAAATTAGGCGAATCATATATTTTTCCAGCTATAAGAGTTTTGTTACCACCACAATCTACTGTTGCACTAACCGCACTTATCATTAGAACTAAAGATAATAGTGCGATTGAAAGCATTAATGTTTTTTTCATTTTACTACTACCAAATTGCCGTTTATAAACAAAATTATACTCCTAGATATAAATTTTTTAACTACTGATTGGTGCTATTTTTTGGGTTTTTTATGGTTTTCGGGATTTTTGGTAATTTAATCTTGCTTTTTGGTAATGTGATAAATGATTTTAGTTTTGCAGATGAGATTAAGTTAAACTGCTTAAGCATTTCTTCATAGTTTTATGTTGCTTTTATCATTTTAACTTGTTTTATGTATTATTAAGATATTAATTTTTTAATAATCTATAAGATGATTTAATATGAGATTGAAAAGATTAGGCTTAATGCTGATTGTTTTAGAATTATGCTGGTTCTATTGCCCTTTTTGCATCACCAGAAAAGATTTTACTTGCCCTAAGAATTTCAATTGCTTTTATTTTTCCATTCTTGTCTAAATCTATAACTACTCCATTTGGAAGTTCTATACTTTTCCAATACTCTCCGTTGTTCAATTCAATATTCAATATATCTTCTTCTTTGTCATACTGTTCTTCCATTTTAATCAAGCCAAAAGGCAGTTATTATTTTAATTTTTGATTTTTCTTTTCTGTATATAACTTTCAAGATTCTTCCTGAAGGAGGAATCCTGCAAATTGCATTTAGAGCATCTTCCCAATACTTATCTTTTAGTTCATTGGAATTCTTTATAGCGTATTCTACAAAGTCATCAGTTATGTCTTTTCTGTATTTTCGCTTTTTCTTCCAATGCTCTGAATCAATAATACTCATAAACTATATAAAACTTTTGGCTTAATAAATTTATCCAGAAGGTAAAGTAGTTAGTTGAAAGATTGAGCTACTGTAAGAGATTATGCTGGCTTTTTGGGATTTTTGATAATTTTATTTTTTGGTAATGTGATAAATGATTTTAGCTTTGCAGATGAGAAGATTAAGTTATTTTATACATTACTAATATGGTTTTATACACTAAAACATAGAAAACTTTAAATAGGAATTCTAGCTATTATAATCATATACTCCCTGGTATTGCTTCGGCGAGACCAGGTTTTATATTCTATTTAATATGAAAAGAGTTGTTCTATTTATTGATGGTAATAATTTTTATTTCGGCTTAAAAAAGTTGTATGGTGAATCAAAAGAGCTTTCTAATTTTAATTTTAAGAAATTTGGAGAAGTTTTAGCAGCAGATAGAGATTTATTAAGAGTTTTTTATTATAATGCTTCTTTAGACTTCAGTGATAATCAAGAAAAATATTGGAAACAACAGAGATTTTTTGAAAAAATTAAAAATACAGAAAAAGTTAAATTAATTTTATGCAGGCTTCAAAAAAGAAAAATAAAAGGAACAGCGCAATTTCAATATGTAATAAAAGGAGATGACATTCATTTAGCTGTTGATATGGTTAAAGGGGCATATGAAAATGCATTTGATATTGCTATTCTTGTCTCAGGTGATGGAGATTTTATTAGGGCTGTTGAGGTTGTGCAGGAAAAAGGCAAAAGTGTTGAAAATGCTTATTTCAGATCCTTATTATCCTGGCACTTAAAACAAGAGTGCGATAAATCCATAAAACTGACAAAAGATATCTTGGATCAATGTTTTGATTTTGTTTCTTCAGCTACCCCTTAATCTCTTTGTTGATTGCCCTTATTTCTTTGTCTTTGGAGATTACTAATATGGTTTTATTTCTTATAAGCTTCATCATGATGCCCAAAAAATATAAATCTTACGACTTTGTTCGGCTCATCTATTTCAAACTTTAATACAAAACTCTTCATAATATGGACCCGCCTTTCTCCTGCTAAATCATATTTTAATGGCTTGTAATGTTGAGGATTCTGCATAATCTCATTCATCTTTTTTTCTAAAGCTCCTCTTAAAACAGGATTTTTCTTGCACAACCTTTCTACACTTTTTTCACAGGCATCGGAAACAAGCATAGAATAGATCATTTTATCTTTGCAAAAAATTCTTCAATAGAATTATATTTCTTAAACCTTCCTTTTTTTATTTCATTTAATTTTTTAATAAACTCTTCTTTCAAAGGCAATTCATCAACAGGGTGCCAGTCAATTTTCTCGCAAAATTCCCATTCTTCATCACTTATATCTCTAGTTTTTATATAATTTTCAAATATTAATTTTTTCATAGTCTCTTCTCTTGCTATCTCACTCCAATTAACCCATAAAAATTCTTTTAAGTTATTCTTAAAATCCTCAGGCACAGACAAGGTTAAACTAACCATCTTAAAGTTTCCCAGATTTTTTTAATTCTTCAAATTTTCTTAATTCCTTCATTCTTATTTCAAATCTTTTTTTCAAATATTCTGCCCAGTTTATTTCTGGACATTGGTCCATTCTTTTCTTTAATTCTTCAGGGAGAGATATTGTAAAGGTTGCCATGTTGTTCTAATGCTAAATTTAGTATAAACACTATAATTAGTGTATATATTTAAATCTTTCTTTTTTTAACCTCTACTTTCTTATGATTGCACAATTATTACTATAATATAGGAAAGGAAGGCAATGCTATCATAAACAAAAACAAATTCATGCACAAATTTATTGGAATTGTGAGCCAGATGTTTTCTGTTTGGTCGTAGATTAAGCAGATGATTAGGTTTGCTAGGAGCATAAAATTTGAGAACTTAAATCCAAAGCTTAAGCTAAAAATTGCAAACAAAAGAGATGTAGAGATTACAGCGAACAGAGGGCCAAATTCTTTTTTAGCATGGTTTTGAATCAACCCCCTGAACAAAAGTTCTTCTGAAAAGACTATGAAAGGAAGCAGGAACAAGAGTTCAATATGTTTTTCAAATCCAAAATACAAGCTTCCTATATAACTTAGCAAGAGTCCTATTATAATAGATATTGGAAAAAACCAGAGCTTGCTTTTTGTGTACCCTGGGTTTATTTTGAACTTTCTTGTGTAGAATATCACGAGAAAACAAATAACAAAATAAAACATAACTGTTTTCCAGAAAAAGCCAAACTCAATAAAGAGCTCTGATATTCTTGCAATAGGTATAATCATAAGAAAAATAAGAAGTTTCTCATTATTGTTTAAAAATTCATATTCTTCCAAATCAAACAAAACAACTAGGATAAGAAAAGAATAAATCAAAACACCAATATATTTGTTTATGCTTAAGATTGTTTCTGAAAGAAAAAATGCTAATAATAGAAAAACAAAAAATGGCTTTCTTAATCTGATAAATCTTCTGAGTTTTAAGAATTTTAAGGCTTTAAAGATATTAATGACATTCTTTTTTTTCATATTATTTTTATTTTTTGGTAATTATATTTTTTTATTAATTTATTAAACTTTAGTAATGTGCCTATTTATTAAGCTGTGTTGATGAGTAGCTAAGCTTAATCTCAGTTGTCTTAGCTTAACTTTGTGTTTTATATTACTGATATTTATATTTTCTTATTATTATTTTATATTACTGATATCTTTATTCCTATTTTATTCCAATATATGTTGAATATATGCTTGTTATTGCTATAATCAGGAAAACTATCCCCAAAACAATAGTAAACGGGGACAGGGCTTTTTTTGTTCTTGTATTTCCAAGCTCAATAATAATAAGATAGATTATTAACAATACAGTTAATATTATAGGGGATAAAGTTGTATTATTTGATATAATCATACAAAAATGAATATTAGAGTATATAAAAAATTATCTTTTTATGTTAAAGGAAAGTTTTTTAAATAACAGCTTTGTTTAATCTTATACTGAAAAAGAGTTCTGATAAATAAAATGTATGAAAGATTTTCAGATAGTGCGAGAAAAGTAATGGCTTTAGCAAATCAAGAAGCTCAAAGGTTTAATCAAGGATATATTAAACCAGAACATATTTTTTTAGGTTTATTAAAAGAAGGGGCAGGATATGGGGCTGCTGCATTACAAGATTCAGGTTTAAAACTTAAAGAGATTATTGCTGAAGTAGAAAGATTAGCTCCTCGCGGGCCTGAGATGGTTGTGATGGGCAAGCTTCCTCACGCACCAGAAGCAAAAATAATAATTGAAGCTTCAATAAATTATGCAAGGAAGCTTGGTCATAGTTACATTAAGACAGAGCATATTTTATATGCGCTTATTTCTCAAGAAAAAGGGATAGTTTCAGAAATATTAAAAAATCATAATTTAGGAAAAGAAGATGTTATTAAAAATTTAGAAGAAATATTAAGTGCAGAAGGCATGAATATGATGTCTTCTCAACAAATTAGAAAATTAGCAGAAAATTATTATATGGTTCCTAAAGAAAATATGGATGTTGTAGAGTTTTTGCAGAAGTCTGGTTATAAGGCTGTTTATGTTAATCCTAACTCTGCGCCCGTACCTGACAATCAATCTTTTTATGAAATCAGAAAAGAACTTGCTCTCGTTGCTAGAATTCCTTTTGTTGATAACCAAGTTGGAACTCCGACAATTTGTTATGACCCAGTTGATTCAAATCAAATAAATAAGGCTATTGTATTAAGACAAATATTAGATAATAATCTTGTTACTTATCAAGAAAATCCAACAAGAAAAGACGCTGCAGAAAAATTAAGAGATTCTGTAAGACATGTAACTTCTCTTGCAGACAGATTAGAAGGGAAATAATTATCTTTTTTTAATTTTATAATTTTTTACTTGATAGGTTCTGCATTCTATATCTGGAAATCTTCTTCGCAGTTGTCTTAATCTTTTTTGCAGTTGCCCTAAAGCTTCTTCTTTTATTCTTTTAGAAGCAAGAAAATACCCAAGAAAAGCTTTTTCTGCACCCCCAATATAGATATTAAATCTTCTTAGAGCGCCCGGATTCTCTTTAAGAACTTTTTCTGCTGAATCTCTATCAACATTGTTAAAACAATAATCTTTTTTTATTAATCCACTATCAGCCATACTTTCCACATGCCCCTCTAGTCTCATTTTTTCAAAAACAGCCATAAAACTTCTTGTTAAAAGAATATACAGGGATGCCATGGCTATATAATATGTATTGCCTGAATTATTTAATTATTTTTATACTGCAGAAACTATTTCTCTTTTTATACTATTAATTCATTAAATAATTTAAGCTTTGTTCGAGTAGATTAAGCTCTGTTTGAATTGCTTATTCTGATTGACGGTATTATCTTAGTATTTTTATATTACTAATATAACCCTAATTTATTAGATCATATCAAGAAAAAAAATTACTTTTTCCTTATAAAAAAGAAGACACCAACTGCACCTAACAAAGTTAACACTCCAATAATAGGAGTGAATTCAGGGATTACAGTGTAATTATCATGCTTGCTGTTGAAATTAACCTGATATTCTTTGCAATCTCCCTCTTGAATCTGATAAGCATTAAAACAAAAAGCTCCTGTTTCATCTACTGTTAATGAGCCTATTGCAACAGCCATGTTTGGGTCGCAACTCGCACTTCCTGGCTGTCCTGTTATTGCCCAGTCATATTCTCCTGGCATGAAGTTTGCACCATTTATATAAACATATTCTCCTATATTATACTCATTAACATTTTGCTCATAAACACCGCAATCGCTTCTTGTTGTCCAGATTGAGCCAGGATGGGCCTTAGGAATATGTATCCACCATTTTGGCTTGTGTAATTTTTCCAGATTCCAGTAAACATCCAGGAATTCAGGATATTTTTTAAGAAGCTGAACAACTTCTTCTGCGCTTCTTCCTTTTCCAAGAAGCCCATTATCTACAAGCAGATAAAAATTCTGCATTTCACTTGAACAACCAGCAGTAAAACTTGCTTCTAAAAATCTTGCCTGAAAATCTTTATCTCCTGTTCCTGTCATATCCACTAAATTCTTGGTTTTGTCAAGACTTACAATAATCTCATTAAAGTTTAATGATTTTTTATTTAATGTAGCTTCACCAGCCGCTCTAAAAACTAATTTATCAGAATTTGTTTCTAAAATCTCTTTAACATCAAAATCTAAAGTAAACTTGTTTTTATCTTTTTGTGATATCAGAACCCCCTGGCCAGAATCTCCAAGCATATTAAAACTTAAGCTATTTTTATTAAAAATTATTGAATCAATATTTAATGTTCCTTTTTCTGCTCTTAATGAACATTTTTCATCAGCAACTATTCCTTGCTTTTCCTGAATTTCAAAATCATGATTAAACAAAATCTCTACAATATCATAATAATCTGCTTTTTGCAAGCCAGCAGAAGTCTGGATATAAATTGGTATGTTGAAATCTTTATCAGAACTTCCGGCAGAAAGACTTGGGGCAATAAAATATGAGGAAATAATTAAAAAACTAAATACAAAAACTAATTTAGATAAAAATTTATTTTTCATGTTCCCCTTTTTCCTGTTTTTCTCCCCTATTTTTACTAAAATTTATTCTGATTTATGATTATACTAAACCCTTTTTTATTTATATAGATATCTTACTACTTTTGTTCGATGAAAGATTATACTCAAATAAACAATTATTTTCTAAAATATATTATATAAAATATATTTTAGTTAGAAATTTGAAAATTATGATGAAAAAATTACAAAAATAATTATTTTTAAAACCCAAACCTTTAAATAATTATTAAAACTAATTATATAAAGAGGGGAAAAAGAGAAGATAATGGATGCTATTGTAATCTCAGGATTATTAGGAGGAATTGGGGGTTTAACCCGCGGATTTATTGGATTATTAAAAGCTCTTTCTTTGAGAAGAAGAATTTTATGGAATTATTATTTTATTACAGTTGTTGTAGCTGCAGTAATAGGAATCTTTACAGGAATAATTTTTAGTTTTGATTATAGATTATCTTTGCTGGCAGGATACGCAGGAACAGATATTTTAGAAGGAATCTATAAATCATTTAAAGTTGAAAAGGTTTATGTAAAAAAAGGAAAATGAAAAATTATATTAAAAATTTAATAATTATTGTTTTAACAATAGGATTTATTTGGTATGTATATATTATTTTAACTAACTGGCAATTAACCACAGATGGAAATCTGTGGGTTGGAATTATCAGGATTTTAATTCCTTTTAGTGTTGATGTCCTTAGTTATCTTATTTTATATGAAAAAATAGAAATATATAAGTTCAAAAGGAGGGTGAAAAAATGAAGTGTTTAGAAAAAAAGATAAAAAATATGGACTGTCTGGATGTTAGTTTAGTCAAGTTATCTGTAGCAGCTTTTGTATTGTTTATAATCACAATCTGGCCTGCTGCAATGAACTGGGTGATTTCTGTGAATCCTTGGTATTTCCTTATACTATTTGTAATATTTGCTATAAGGCCGCTTTATAAAGTTTGGTTAAAATAAGAAAATGAAAAAGAAAATAAACTGGAAAGTTTTGATTTGGTGCTTTATAATTGTGGTTATTGTTGCATTTATTGGAAGCATATTTACTTCAGAAGCAGTTAAATCTTCTTGGTATCAATCAATAAAACCTTCAATTACCCCCCAAACTGGGTTTTCCCAGTTGTCTGGACAACCCTATTTTTTTTAATTGCATTATCTTTATATTTTGTCTGGGTCTCAAAAAAACAAAAAGAAAAAAATAAAATTGTTATTAATTATGGAATTAATTTTGTATTAAATATTTTGTGGAGTGTCTTTTATTTTGGATTAAAAAGCCCATTACAAGCTTTTTTTGTTATAATCTTATTGTGGATTTCTATTTCATATTTAGTAATATTTGACTGGAAAATTAATAAAAAAGCAGGTTATTTATTAATTCCGTATCTTTTGTGGGTTAGCTTTGCAATGATTCTAAATTATTTATCAATCTAACATGCCAGATAAAAATTTAATTGATTTTATTGTTGAAGCAAGGAAAAGAGGCTATTCTGACTTTCAAATAAAAGAGCCCTTGCTTAAAAATGGCTGGAGTGTGAATAAAATTGATGCTGCTTTTGATTCTCTTAATCCAAAATTCAAATCTAAAAACCAGATTTGTATTTTTCTTGATGATGAAATCTTAAAATTATTAGAAAAAAGAGGAAAAGCAAATATGCTCAGCATTTCTGAACAAATTGAAGATATTTTAAGAAGAAGCTGTGTAAGAAAAAAAACAGAAACAAGCGTCAGCAAAGAAAAAATAGATGATTTGCTTGTTGAGTGTTTTTCAAGAAGCAGAAAAGGAAGGAAAAAGAAAAATTTTTAAATAATTTTAATTAGCTTATTTTTTATTAAAAGATACATTGATTTTATTAGTAATTTGTTAAACAAAATAATATGAGACTTCTAATCAGAAAGCTTTAAAAATAAGAATAATAATAGAAAAGTATAAAGTTTAAAAAAGAGTTCTGATATTAAACATGACAGCTACACTTGGGATTTCACAACTAAGAGCAATAAAAAGAGCAGCAAGATTAGGAAGAACTTTGCAAACAGATTTTCCAGAAATTGCACAAGATTATAGAGAAGGGTTAAGCAAACCAAAAATTGTAAAAAAATATAGTCTTAAGGAAAAATATGGTGTTGGAGAAAATATTGCTCAAAATGCAATTGCTTTTGCATTAAGAGGACATGGGAATAACTTAGGGGTGAAAGCATATCAAGGGCTTATCCCTGATAGGGCTGAATTAGCAAGATTAGGTTTAGAACATCAGGTTGATGCAATGGCTAATGCTCTAACAAAAGAAGAAAGAAAGAAAAATGGAGAAAACCTATATAACCAAAGATTAGGGATTCATGCTTTAACACATAAAGAAAGAATAATTAATAGTACGGCAGGTGGGAAAGCTTCAAGAGATAGTAAATCTGGTTTTCATGCATTTACTCATAAACAAAAATTAGAACAACAAAGAGATGCAATGATTGCCTCTGGGAAAACCCCTTGGACAACTAAAGAAAAAAATAGAACTCTCAAATTAACAAAACATCCAGATTATCAGTCTGGTAAAAGGGGCCCTTGTTATAGAAAAATAGCTGACCAAATTAATCTAGAATTCCATAATAATCAAGGAATAAGAACCAGAGGTTCAATTAATTATTTATTATTTAGAATATCTTAATAATCAACTTTAAAATTTATAGGATATCCAATCATATTGCTGGCTTTATCTGTTATTTGGACAGTTATTGAATAATTCCCTTTTGTGAAGGATTTTTTTGTTTCACAAATATTATTTTTATCTAATTTTGAACACAATATTATTTCTCTTGTTTTGTTTCTGCTATCTAAATATGAATAGGTTATTTTATCTAAATTCTTTTCAGTTACATTAAACTTAAAGTAAAGATATCTTGAGTTTATTCCAACACCTTGAGTGTAATATGAGACTGGGTTGTTGAGAATAGGGAAAGTTTCATCAACTTTTGCCTTAATTGTTTTTGAAACTGCAATATTTCCTGCTAAGTCAGTTATTTCAAACCAATATTCTATAATCTGCCCATCATACTCTTTTAAAGAAAAAATTGTTGAACATTTTTGCTTTTTTCCACTTTGACAGTTTTCAAGAAATTTTGATTTAAAGCCAGTCAAGATATTTCCATAAACTAATTTAATTGAATTCACATTTTCTTCATCATAATCCACAGAAAACTCTGTTGAAATAAAATCTTCTTTTGGTTCTGTTTTATGGATTCTTGGAGCTTGACTGTCAATATTAAATATTCTTGTAACATATGACCTGTGACCAAGAAAATCAACAGCTTTGAAAGTTATATTATTAAATCCTTCTTTAAAGCTCTTTTTTTTGCTATAAACATCACAATCGCTGCATATTTTCATCCATTTATTTTTTCCATCAGCATTATCTGAATAATATAAATCTGCTTTTTCACCTAAACTAATATTAACTAATATTGATTTTGAGTTATATATCTCATTATCAAGGGGGCTGTTTAGTGTCATATTTGGGGGTGTTAAATCAATAGTTGTATTTCCAAGACTTGAACATGGTCCGCCTAAGGCACCACATGAATTACTAGGGCAATAAATCCCTTTTGATATTTCATTAACACATGAGTTGCATTTTGTAGCAGTACAAATATAATCATCCATGTGAGGGTTACATTTTGAAAATTTTATTTTTTCTCCTTTATTAAGGCAGATATTATAATATTCAGCACTTACTGAACTTATCAGCAAGATTGTTAAAATCATTAATGCTGTGAATATTATTGTTTTTTTCAGTTCTTTTTTTTTCATTTTCTTTTTTTTGCCTATTTTTTGTTTATGTTTTTTAGTAATTTGTTAAAAAATGAGTTTAAGCTTCAAGATTTGTTCACTAATTTCTTTCTTAGCTTTATGCTGTTCTATTTTAACTTAATCTCGTTTGATATTGTTGATTTCTCCTTTATTCTTATAAACATCAAAAATCACCTCATTTCCCCCTTAAGGAAAAAAATTAAAAATAAAAATAAAAATAAAAATTTAATTTTTAAATAGCTTCTCCCCAGAAGTAAATACTTCCAGTGTCAAAGTCACCATTACATGGCTCTGGCAAATCAAGTCTAAATGTTAATGCCATCTCACTGTCTGGAGTTAAAACATTACCAATATTATTATAAATACTTGGGCTGTATATTTCAGTTCCAATTATTTCTTTTGCATCAGTAATTCTTTCTCCATGTGGAATTCCCATATAACCTTCAGCATCTGCACTAAAAGGACCTATTCCTCCAACATTCATTGTTGAATAATATCCATTTGTAGCAAAATATCTGAAATTATCTAAGCTAAGCTGGTTTGTAGTTGGGCACATTGCCCCTGAACTACTAGAGTCATAAAAGTCAGTACCTGCAATATACATTTCAAGTCTAACTCCTGACCCAGAGTCAGCATCATTACCAACTAAAAGAGTGTCTGAATAAGAACTTGTTCCTGGTCTAACATCTTCAAATGCTAAATCTCCATCAATAGTTAAAGCTATTTCAGGATTAAGAAACCAGTATTCATTTTCATCCATTGTTCCATACAATCCATCTAAGTCGGTTGCTTCAACAGTTATCCAAGCTTCCTCATACATAGTAGGTTCAATAGTTAAAGTACATTCATAGTATTTCATTACTAAAGGATTAAATTCAGTAATTGCTTCTTCATCAATTCTTGCATTACAAGAATTAAGAATTTTACTTTCAGTTGTTGGAACACAATTAACTTCTATATTATCTGTATCTCCTTCACTCTGGGCATAACTAACAGTTCCATAAACATCTTCAACTTTGTTGATTCCATTTTTATCCATAACTAAAACTGTCCAAGAGATTTGTTCTCCTGTGAAAGCATAGTTCTGCTCTCTTTCTATTAAACAATCTTTTGGATTTGTTCCAGGTTCTACTGGATCATCACAAACAGCTCTTGAATCACACATCCATACTAAAGGAGCAAAGTCCTCAGTACTTATATCTGGATCTATGCTGCCTTCGCCGTCTGCAGCCATTACAAATGGAATTACAGAGCACACTAACAAAGCCATTA
>Ga0315293_10005346_pt1 | contig 12085 bp, 9 predicted proteins | sample YL17G13_20_MG_FD_203071 | JGI IMG/M metagenome (GOLD analysis project Ga0315293, IMG submission 203071) | Sediment microbial communities from Yellowstone Lake, YNP, Wyoming, USA - YL17G13_20 | ecosystem: Environmental > Aquatic > Freshwater > Lake > Sediment | place: USA: Wyoming | collected... | reverse complement strand
CGGGCGGGTCTTGTCGATGAAGAGCCGTCCTATCACCGCGCCAAGGGCCCGGGCGACACCCGGCAGCCGGAGGTTGGGAGCCAGGACGCTGAGCAGCAGGGCGAAGGCCTCGGCCGTCCTGCCCTCGCTCAGCAGCCTGGCGAAGTCGTGGTCGATGGTCTTGCCCTGTTCGCTCACCCGGTACCCGACGGAGGCGTGGGCGAGGTAGGCGAGGCGGTCGGGATGGCGAGCGGCCAGGTAGTAGCCGATCATGCCCCCGTAATCCTCTCCGAGAACGAGATCGACCTTCCCGTCGAACTCGTCGGCGATCAACCCGGCGTAGTCCTCGGCCATGTCGGGGATCGTGTACCCCTTCGGCATGTTCCGCTTCCGGTCGACGATCCAGGCGGTGTACCCGCTCTCCGCGAACGGGCGCAGCACGAACGGGATCGTCGCGAGGCGCAGCCCCGTGGGGAACCCGACCCCAGGTCCACCCACGATCCAGAGCAGCGTCCTCGGACCGGTGCCCCACCGGGCGTAGGCCATCCCGTTCGGGAAGATGCCCCTGACTGCCCTGGGGATCCCTCGGAGCCGATACCGAGTGAACGCGCCAGCAGCAACAGCAAGCATGCCGACAGCGACGAAGGCCCGTAGAACCACTCGGCGCATAGCGTCATCCTCCCCGGGGACGCCCTGCGCGGGTCGGTCTCGCCAGTGGCTCGGCGCGGTCCCGGCGGCCGGAGTGTGGGCCGCGCGTCAGAGCCTCCCGCCGGCGGTCACGATGCTTCCATGCTCGCGGCATGTCGAGAGGCGAACGGCCCTCGGACGCGACGGTTGATCGGGCGCCTACCGGACGGACTCCGTCGCCCGAGCCGGCCGCACGCCGGAGGTGCGTGGATCCTGGCGCCCCGGACGGACTCGAACCCCGATACCGATGCAGCGTCCTGGACTACTACCTCGAGGTCGGGTAGAGCCCGGATATTCCTCCGCTTCCATTGACACTGCTCTGGCGTCTGGTCGCCGGTCCCTCGGCTGGCCGCGGTCGCTCTGCGTTGGCCTGCGGGATCGCGCGGGACGGCCCGGAGCCGGGGCCGACAGGGACGGTAACAGCTGTCCTATAGGTGCGAACGGCCCGGACGCGGCGGTTGGAGCTCGCGGGCGATCTCGGCCAGGCGGTCCAGATGACGATGTGGTGTTCGGTCCACCGTGACACCACCTTTCTCGTAGAAGCCCTCTGTACAACCCGTGCGCATGTGTGCATGATGCACCCCACGGTGGGGTGGCGGGAGCTTCGGGGGAGTTCCGCCGGCGCGGCGTCCCAATCTCGGTCGCCTGTTCGTGCCGGATGCCAATGGCGAGACCGACCTCGGCCGGAGGGAGGATCTACTCATGGCGCGCCCACTCATGACCCGATTCGGGGTAGCGGTCTCCGTAGCCGCCGTTGTCCTGAGCCTAAGTGCTGGTGCCGTGTTTGGTGGTGAGATCACCGGAAACGGGAAGAGCCTCAAGCTCGACGACGGGACCCTACACGGTCGGTCGGAATGTGCTTTCTCAGGACAGGAGGACAATCAATTCCCCCCTGTCTCCGATCCAACTGCGGGTCATGCGCAGTCCTGGGGGCAGATCCCCAAGGAGACAAGGGATTTCCTCACCACGATCGGGTTGAATCCTGGCATCGCATGCAACCCGACCATGAGTGGTGGTGGGGAGTAGTTGAAGTCTTGGTTGGCCCCGACGATGGTGTCGGGGCCAACCGTCATCCAGATCCCGCGCGGTAGCGTTGTGTCTTCGCGGCGATCCCGCGGGGAAGCACGGACCGCCCGGTGCGAAGCCCGGGGCCGTTGTGAAGGCTGAACTCTCAGGCGCCGTTGTCAAATGACTCCGACAGCGCCTCGACGAACTCCTCTGGCTTGCCTACGCGGACGTAGCTGCTCAGGCGGGTGGCGTCTTCTCTAGGCCGGGAGAACGAGATGTATCGGCAGCTGCGCGCGAGAGGCTTCTTGAGCGCCCTGCTGAACGTGGGCCGGCTGATCTCTTCTCTCACCTTCCCGCGCCGCTCCTCGGGGGCGACGATGAACAGCGGGATGTTGAGGTTGGGCGACAGGGCGAGTAGGTCCGCCATCCGCGGCAGCCCTGGGTAGACAGCCGTCGTTGCCTCGACCTCGAACACCGCGATGATCGCGTCATCCCGCGGCCACAGGACGTCGATTCGCTCGATCCGCCGCACCATCTCGGGCGCTCACAGACGGGCAGCTCGTCGACCACGCCCGGGATGTCGCCAAGGCGCTTCCCGTGGTACTGCTGGCCCCGGTCGCTGGGGTCGAGCCAGAGTTGAAGGCCCATCGCGCTGCCCAGTTCCAGGAGCAGCCCCCTCGATCTCCGTCTGGGCCTTGACTCGGGAACGGGAGTGCCTGACGGCTCGACTGGCCCGGCTCTCCCAGATGTTCGGCTGGGCCACCTCACGGAGCAGTACTACCGAGCGCAGCGGTCGGAGGCGGAGGCAGCGCTCGCCGCCCTGCCCGACCACGAGAGCAGACTCATCGCCTTCGACGCCGCCCGTGCCGTGGTCCGCTCGCTGCCCGAGGCCCTCGCCGGCGCCAGCCCGGAGCGTCTGCAACAGCTCCTTGCCCTGACCGTGGAGCGCGTGGAGCGGCCGACCGCAAGGTGGTCCGGGTGGCGTGGCGTCCCGAGGTCCGCCCGTTCCTTGCCAGCGCGACGGGCGCGGCTGACGACGCGGGGTTTGGGCGGGTGCGCCCCCGGACGGACTCGAACCCCCAATACCAACGCAGCGTTCTGGACTTCTCCCTCGAGGTGGGTTGAAGCGGGCCTGCCAGCCCCTCGGGCCCTGCATCCGGTGTCGCGCCGCGATCAACGCATCGGGTGCGAAACCTGGTCGACGACGATCGCGACGGCCAGGACGAGCGCCTCGTCACGGCCGGGCGCTACCTCCGCGCCATACGAGTCACGCGGCCGTCTTGTTCGTTCTCGCCCTCTTCTTCGTCTTCAGCCTGCCCCAGGACGTCGGCATCTGGCCGCACTGGCCCGCGCAACCCGGAAGGCGAGAGCCAGGGGGCGCATTACCATCCGGTCAGGCCGCGTGCCTGCGCGGCTCGTCGCTGAAGACCGGAGGCGTTCGCCGTGACAGCAAGGACCGACTCGGCGCCGGAGGGCGCGGCCGGACGGGACCGGGATCAGCTCCCCGAGCGCGCGCGGGTCGTCATCGTGGGCGGCGGCGTCATCGGCGCGAGCATTGCCTACCACCTCGCGAAGCTCGGCTGGCGCGACGTCGTGCTGCTGGAGCGGCGCGAGCTCACGTCCGGGACGACGTGGCACGCCGCCGGCCTCATCACCGGGGCCGGCATGGCCACCGAGACCCTCATCTGGATGACCCGCTACACGCGCGACCTGTGCGCGACGCTCGAGTCGGAGACCGGCCAGGCGACCGGCTTCCGCCCGATCGGCCACCTCCACCTGGCCACGACGCCCCAGCGCCTCGAGACGCTTCGGCGCGAGGCCGCCTTCGTGCGAGGCTTCGGTGTCGACAACCAGGAGCTCTCCGCGGCCGAGTTCGGCCGGCTCTGGCCCGCAGCGAAGACGGACGACGTCCTGGGCGCCTTCTACGTGCCCGACGAGGGACGCGTCAACCCGGCCGACCTCACGATGGCGTACGCGAAGGGCGCCCGGATGGGCGGCGTCCGGATCGTCGAGCGCGTCGCGGTCACCGGGATCACCTCCGCCCGCGGTCGGGTCACCGGCGTGGTGACCGAGCGTGGCACGATCGCGGCCGAGTACGTGGTCAACGCCGCCGGGATGTGGGGCCGCGAGGTCGGCGCGATGGCCGGCGTCTCCGTGCCTCTCCAGGCTGCCGAGCACTACTACCTGATCACGGACACGGTCGAGTGGGCCCACCCGGACCTCCCGATCGTCGAGGAGCCGGACCGCTACGGCTACTACCGCGAGGAGGGCGGCGGGATCCTGGTCGGGCTGTTCGAGCCGGTGGCGGCGCCGTGGTCCCTGGACCGGGTTCCCTCCGACATCGCGTTCGCCAGCCTGGCGCCGGACTGGGAACGGGTCGGGCCGTACCTCACGCGGGCCCTCGACCGCTTCCCGTCTCTCCATGATGCCGGCGTCCGGACGATGTTCTGCGGTCCCGAGAGCTTCACGCCAGACCTGAGCCCGCAGCTCGGCGAAGCACCGGAGCTGCGCGGGTACTTCGTCGCGGCCGGGATGAACTCGCTGGGGATCCTGCTCAGCGGCGGCATCGGCAGCCTGACGGCCCAATGGATCGCCGACGGCGTCGCGCCCGTGGACGTCGTCGGGATGACGGTCGACCGGACGCAGACGTTCGAGACGAGCCGACGCTTCCGCGCCGACCGGACGGTGGAGCAGCTCGGCGCTTCCTTCGGCGCGGCGGCGTTTCCGAACTGGCACCCGCGGACCGCGCGCAACGTGCGACGCTCCGTCATCCATGACCGCGTGGCCGCGGCCGGTGCCTACTTCGCCGTGTCGTCGGGGTGGGAGTACCCCGAGTGGTTCGCCGAGGCCGGTTCGCACCCCGAGATCGTGCCGGGCTGGGACCGGGACGCCTCGTTCCCGCTCCAGGCGGCCGAGCATCGCGCCGTCCGCGAGGCCGTGGGCATGCTGGACTTGTCCGTCATGGCCAAGTTCCTGGTCCAGGGCCGCGACGCCGAGCAGGTCCTCAACCTCGTCTCGGCCAACGACGTGGCCGTGCCGGTCGGTCGCGTGGTCTACACCCCGTGGCTCAACGAGCGCGGCGGCATCGAGGCCGACCTCACGGTGACTCGCCTGGCCGAGGATCGCTTCCTCGTCGTCGTCACCGACCTCGTCCACCGCCGGATCGCGCCGTGGATCGAGCGCCACACCCCCGACGGGGCGCACGTCACGGTCACCGATGTTACCTCCGGCACCACCCTCATGACGGTCCAGGGACCCCGGTCCCGGGAGCTGCTCGCCCGTCTCTCGAGCGCGGACCTCTCCAACGCCGCCTTCCCGTACCTGGCGGCGCGGGAGATCGACGTCCACTATGCTCGCGTCCTCGCGCTGCGGGTCACCTACGTCGGCGAGCTGGGCTGGGAGCTCCACGTCCCCGCAGAGCTGGCGCTGACGGTCTACGACGCCCTCCTGGAGGTCGGCGCCGACCTCGGGTACCGCAATGTCGGCCTCGGCGCGATGGGCAGCCTGCGCCTCGAGAAGGCGTACCGGGACTACGGCCTCGACGTCGACAACACCGACACCCCGCTCGACGTCGGGCTCGGCTTCACCGTGGCCTGGGACAAGCCCGGCGGATTCGTCGGCCGCGAGGCGCTCCTTGCCGCGCGGGTCCCCGGCCCGCCGCGGCGACGGCTCGTCCAGGTCCTCGTCGAGGATCCCGAGCCGCTCCTGTACGGCGGCGAGCCGGTCCTGCGCGACGGCCGCTGGCTGGGCCACGTCCGCGCCGGCGCCTACGGCCACACGCTGGGAGGCGCCGTGGGGCTCGCGATGCTCGAGGACGAGGCCGGCCTGCCGGCCGAGGTCGTGAACGCGCTCCGGCTCGAGGTCGACATCGCCGGGATCCGCTACCCGGCCCGGGCCTCAACCCGCCCCCTGTATGACCCCGACAGGCTGCGCATCACGGCCTGACCACGGTTGCTCGCCGGGACCTTCTGCTTTCGCGCCCCCGGACGGACTCGAACCCCCAGCAGCAACGCAGCGTCCTGGACTGGTACCTCGAGGTCGGCTGGCGGTGACCGCGCCCGCTCCGTTCAACGCCCAGGGCGGGCTCGTGGCGGATCGTCCGGGCGGGAGCCAGATGCGGCGCCTCGTCGACTTCGTCGCTACCTGGCCGCTGGTCTAGATCCCATAGGGTCTTGTCAAGTCCCAACCCCCCAGTCGGGGTTGAAGTCCTGGCCGTTGCGCCAGACGCCCCAGACGATGGCCAGGGCCTTGCGCATGCAGTGGCCGAGCGCGTTCATCCATCTGCACAGCACCGGCGCGGACGAGCAGACCACGACCTGCTCAGCGCCCTGGGTCGGCGCAACGTACAGATTGCGGGCATTCAATCCATCCGCGTCGAGGATCACGGCAATGTCCGCCTCGAGTCCCCTGAGCAGGAGCGTGCTGCCAGTTGCGCTGCTACTGTGGCCCGATGCGTGTTGCCGACAGCCACGATCTCATCCGGGTGCATGGCGCCCGGGAGAACAACCTGAAGAACGTGAGTCTCGAGATCCCGAAGCGCCGGCTGACCGTCTTCACCGGCATCTCGGGTTCCGGCAAGAGCTCGCTGGTCTTCGCCACCATCGCCGCCGAGTCGCAGCGGCTCATCAACGAGACCTACAGCGCCTTCGTGCAGGGCTTCATGCCGACGCTGGCGCGGCCAGAGGTCGACGTCCTCGACGGCCTCACGACCGCGATCATCGTCGACCAGGAGCGGATGGGCGGCAACCCCCGCTCCACCGTCGGCACCGCCACCGACGCCAACGCGATGCTGCGCATCCTCTTCAGCCGACTCGGGCAGCCGCACATCGGAACGCCCAAGGCGTTCTCCTTCAATGTCCCCTCGGTCCGGGGGACCGGTGCGATCACCATCGAACGCGGTGCCGGCAAGACCGAACGGAAGACGTACACGGTTGTCGGCGGCATGTGCCCGCGCTGCGAAGGCATGGGCAGCGTGACCGATATCGACCTCACCCAGCTCTTCGACGACTCCAAGTCGCTCGCCGAGGGCGCGCTGACCATCCCGGGCTACAACGCGGGCGGCTGGAACTATCGCCTCTACGCGGCCTCCGGCTTCGTCGACCCCGACAAGCCGATCCGCGACTACACCGAGCAGGAGCGCCACGACTTCCTCTACCGGGAGCCGGTCAGGATGAAGATCGAGGGCATCAACATGACCTACGAGGGGTTGGTGCCGCGGATCCAGCAGTCGTTCCTGTCCAAGGACGTGGAGGCGATGCAGCCGCACATCCGCACGTTCGTGGACCGGGCGGTCACCTTCACCGCGTGTCCCGAGTGCGATGGCACCCGGCTCAGCGAGGGGGCCCGATCGTCAAGGATCAAGGGCATCAACATCGCCGACGCCTGCGCGATGCAGATCAGCGACCTGGCCGATTGGGTTCGTGGCCTCGACGAGCCGTCGGCGGCGCCGCTGCTTGCCGCCCTGCGGCACACCCTCGATTCGTTCGTGGAGATCGGGCTCGGCTACCTCTCGCTCGACCGGCCGTCGGGGACGCTCTCGGGCGGCGAGGCGCAGCGCGTCAAGATGATCCGCCACCTCGGGTCGTCGCTCACCGACGTCACCTATGTCTTCGACGAGCCCACCGCGGGGCTGCACGCCCATGACGTCCAGCGGACGAACCAGATGCTGCGGCGGTTGCGCGACAAGGGCAACACGGTGCTGGTGGTCGAGCACGAGCCGGAAGTGATCGAGATTGCCGACCACGTGGTCGACCTCGGCCCCGGCGCGGGCTCCGACGGTGGAACGGTGTGCTACGAGGGGACGGTCGAAGGCCTGCGGGCCAGTGACACGCTCACCGGACGCCACCTCGGGTACCGCGCCACGCTCAAGCCGAAGACCCGCACGCCCGTCGGCACCCTGGAGATCCGCAACGCGACCCAGCACAACCTGCGGGACGTGAGCGTGGACATCCCGCTCGGCGTGCTGTGTCTGGTCACTGGCGTGGCTGGATCGGGCAAGAGCTCGCTGATCCACGGTTCGATGCGGAAGGACGCGGGGGTGGTCTCGATCGACCAGGCGCCGATCAAAGGCTCGCGGCGCAGCAACCCGGCGACCTGCACCGGGCTGCTGGACCCGATCCGGGCGTCGTTCGCCAAGGCGAACGGGGTCAAGCCCGCGCTGTTCAGTGCGAACTCCGAGGGCGCCTGCCCGAACTGCAACGGCAACGGCGTCATCTACACGGAGCTGGGCTTCATGGAGACCGTGGAGTCGGTGTGCGAGGAATGCGAGGGCAAGCGGTTCGACGCCAGCGTGCTCGAATACAAGCTCGCCGGCCGGGACATCAGCGAGGTGCTCGCGATGTCGGTCACCGAGGCGCTGGCGTTCTTCGGCACCGGCGAGGCGAAGACCCCCGCGGCCCGCGCGATCCTGGGCCGGATGGCCGACGTCGGGCTCGGGTACCTGCGCCTCGGCCAGCCGCTCACCACGCTCTCCGGCGGCGAGCGGCAACGGCTCAAGCTGGCCATCCAGATGGCCACCGACGGTGGCATCTACGTGCTCGACGAGCCGACCTCGGGCCTGCATCTCGCGGACGTCGAGCACCTGCTCCAGCTGCTCGACCGGTTGGTGGACGCGGGTAAGTCGGTGATCGTCATCGAACACCACCTCGCGGTGATGGCGCACGCCGACTGGATCATCGACCTCGGCCCTGGCGCCGGGCACGATGGCGGGCGGGTCGTCTTCGCCGGCCTGCCCGCGGATCTGGTCGCCGCCCGCAGCACCCTCACCGGCCAGCACCTCGCCGAGTATGTCCGCTGATTCGCCGCACCCGCGGTCCCTCCACTGCTGGTGACCGAGGCACGGACGGCGGAGGGCGCCATCAGCGGCATCGACATCGTGCCGGCCGCACGGCCGTTCTTCGCGGCGGACGACGCTTTGCTCTTGGCGCCCCCGGACGGACTCGAACCGCCAATACCCACGCAGCGTTCTGGACGGGTATCTCGACGTTGGGTGAGCGGGCTCCCCTACTTCACGTCGAGGGGCACAGGCCCGAGCTCTCGACTTCGACCTGTAGCGCCCGACACACCGTCACCGATGCCAGTGATCCCGGTGACGAAGGTTCCGAGTGTGGTGTCTTGGAGGTCGCGCAGGCCGGCCAGCCGCGATTTGTCAGGCGGATTGCTACATGTAGCAACTACATGTAGCGATGCAGCAATCGGAGGGAGAAGGCAGGGGAAGTTCGGAACTCCGTCCAACTGACTCCATCCCCATGTCGCCGGCCGAGCCGATCACCTTGATGGGCACATGCACGAGGCTAGTGGACGGCGTCCTAGACTGCTCCTTCGAGGTCGGCGGACGAGCTCCGGCTCGAGCGAGAGGTCGCTCCCAATGGCAGGGAAGGTGACACTGCTCGACCCGCACGCCGAGCCCACCAGATTGCCCGCTCCCAGTCGTGCGCTTTCTGGTGCCGGATCGAGGCCTGTCGGTATACCTCGAGCAGGGGCAGCCCGCCGAAGACCTCGATAGGCGCTGGCGCAGTCGTCGACATCTCGGGCGCTTCATGACCAACGCCCCTTGGCAGACGCGGAGGATCGGGCAGACAGTCCGTCCTACGCGGGAGGCGATGACACGCGGCCCATGCACTGGCCGCCGGGACCGCGCCGAGCCACTGGCGAACCCGACCCGCCCACGCCGGAGATGGGTCATGCAGCATCTACAGGAGTCGATCCACATCGAGGCGCCGGTCGAGCATGACGGGCGCCTCGGTACGCAAGGCGCGCCGCGCGAGTGGACCGCCTCGGTCAACGGCACGGGCCTGCGGGTCGAGGAGGCCGGTGGCGGGGCCGAGACGGTGGTGTTCTCGCCGGCGCTCTTCACCAACCGGGGGCTGTTCGACGCGCCGTTCGCCGCGCTGAGCGGTGACTACCGGTGCGTCAGGTACGACCATCGCGGCCAGGGCGACAGCGGCCTCGGCGCACCTCAGCCGTCGCGCCACTTGCTGGGGACCGAGGGGCTCTACGACGACGCGGTCGCGCTGCTCGACCAGCTCGGCGTCGAGAGCTGCCACTGGGTGGGAGCTTCGGTCGGCGGGTTCGTCGGTGTCCGCCTGGCGGCCCGACTCCCTGAACGTGTCCGGTCGCTCGTCCTGATCGGGTTCAGCACGCGACGCGTTTCCAGCGCGGACCTGCGGCAGGTCGACCTGCTCGGCTGGATGGTGCGCGCCAGCCGTCCGCTGGGACCAGTCGGTGCCGCGGTCCGGCGGCGCGTGACCGAGCAGGTCATGCGCAACATGTTCGGTCCGACGTTCATGTCCGACCCGACGCGCGCAGCCGACCGCGAGAAGTGGCGGCAGCGGTTCATGGCCACGATCGTGCCCGAGGCGATGCCGATGCTCCGAGAGGTGTTCGGGCATCCGGGCAACCCGCCCGAGCTGCTCACCCAGATCCAGGCACCCACCCTGATCATCGCCGGTGAAGACGAGCTCGCGGCGCTCGGCGAGGCTCACAACGATCCCCAGCAGGCGCAGCGCGTCATTCCGGGCGCTCGCATGGTGACGATCCCCGGGGCCGGGCACATGGTCCTCGTGGAGCAGGCGGAGGCCGGCACCACTGCCATCACCACGTTCATCCGAATCGTCTCGGCGGCATAGCGGAGGGCGTCGCCGCCTGGGAGATCTGGACAGCGCGATCGACCGCGCGGTGTCCGAGATCCGCCTACGGCCGGAGGCCTTGCCGTTCTTCCGGTCCGCGGACAGCGTCTTGGTCGTGACGCCCCCGGGGGATCGAGCCCCCAATACCCACGCAGCGTCCTGGACTGGTACCTCGAGGTCGGCTGAGGTCGCCTCATCCGTGAGGCTTCATGCCGATCACCGATGGTGACCGTCCCACGGGTCTACGCACCCGTGTTTCGGTGGACCTGCGGCTGCCCGTGGCGCGAGTGGTGAGCACACGCAGCCGGCCCACCCTGGCCTTGGCGGCGCGCCACCTTTGCGGTCCGTCGCCGGATGCCGCGAGTACTCTTCACCGCGAGTCCCTCCTCATCCGGGCTGGTCCAGCTCCCCGGATTGTCGAGGGACTCCCTGGTGTCAGGAGCTGGGGAAATGTCCCTCATCCCAGCTCCACCTTCCAGTTCACCTTCTTCCGTTGCGCCTCAGGTGGCGGTCGGCTCGATCCGGAAGACCGGGTGGTCGGCCGGGTCGGGCAGCAGCTGCATGGAGCGCCGGCAGTTGCAGGTGATCGTGCTCGCGTAGGTCTTCACAACCGCGTCGCGCTCCGCGCCGTCGAGCTCGACCACGCGGACGTGCTCGAGACGACGACGTGTGCGCAGGTCCGCCTCACCGGCCGCGCGCAGGTTCCGCGCCCAGTGCGTCTCGCCGCGGGGCGAAACGAGGAAGCGGGTCCCGTTCCACTCGAAGGGCGGATCCATCGGCACCTTGAGGACCTTCCCGCTCTTTCGCCCCCGCACCAGGAGGACGGTCTTCCGGCCGAGGGCGACCATGATCGGGTTCAAGATCTTGTTCAGGAATGCACTGGGACGGACGTAGGGCGCCGGACGGCCGCCGGCGGCGCCGTGGGGATTGGCATCCAGGTGCCCATACATCATGCCCATCGCCGGCCTCCTTTCCTGGGAGAGAGGCACCTGGGGGACACGCGGGTGCCCGGTCCGATCTGACCCTACGCCGGCGTCTCGCGCTGGTCGAGGGCCGTTCTTCCCTTCGTGCCCGTAGGACACGAGGTCGCCCGAGGAACGCGAGGTCAGAGCGGAGGAGGGCGGCAGCACGATCCTGCGCCTCCGGGTCCCAGCGGAGGTGCCAGCGAGGGTCGTTTCCCGCCCGATGCGCGGCTACACCTCGCGGGATGGCCGGCCGTGGGAGGTTACCTGCCCGGTCGCCGCGGTCCAGTGCGTAGGGATGGGCCGCGGCGTCGAGCCTGAACTGGGCGATCACGCGGTGGCACGCCGGCTGCGGCACCTGCACCGGAGCGTCCCTGTCACGCGCCCGAGTCACCTCCGGGGGACGCCTTCCGCTTCATTCGGACGGGACCGCATCCGGCACCCCGTGCGGGCGACGATCGTGCTCCTGCGTCGCGATGAGCGGATGATCCGCAGCTTCCACCGGTTCAGCGTCGTGGTCTGGGCGATCTCGCTTGTGCCGTACTTCAGCCCGATGTTCATCCAGCTCGGCACGTGAGCCAGCCGGTGACTGCCCCGCAGCCTGACCCAACGCGGTGCGCCGGCGCCTGCGAGTTGTCGCAATTGGCGCCCCCGGACGGACTCGAACCGCCGACGCAGGCCTTAGGACGGCCTCGCTCTATCCACTGAGCTACGGGGGCGCGGACCTCGATCGTACTCCACCCGGTCGGGCGGGCTCCGGCAGTGTCCGCCGTACAATCCCCGGCGATGGACGCGCCCGGCACTCCCCTCCCCGATCTCGTG
>Ga0315293_10005345_pt1 | contig 12086 bp, 12 predicted proteins | sample YL17G13_20_MG_FD_203071 | JGI IMG/M metagenome (GOLD analysis project Ga0315293, IMG submission 203071) | Sediment microbial communities from Yellowstone Lake, YNP, Wyoming, USA - YL17G13_20 | ecosystem: Environmental > Aquatic > Freshwater > Lake > Sediment | place: USA: Wyoming | collected... | reverse complement strand
TCCGCTGCGTGTTGCTTTCATCGGCCATCCTTACAATCTTTTCGACATCGATATCAACAAGGATATTCTCACCCTGGCAAAAAGTTTGGGAATGGAGATCATTACCTCTGATTTCCTCTCTGAAAAAGAGATCGATCGAGAAGTTTCTGACCTTTCCAAAGAGATTTACTGGTCATCTGGAAGAGAGATTGTGGGGTCTCTGTTTCACTTTCTATCCGGTGGGGTAGATGGGGTGGTTTTCCTCACTTCCTTTAAATGTGGCATTGATGCCCTCCTTCAAGAATTCGTTAAAAGAAGGTTGAAAGTTCGGGGAGGCTCATCCATTCCCCTTCTCATTCTCTCCTTTGATGAACATACAGGAAGAGAAGGGCTGACGACTCGATTGGAGGCATTCCAGGATGTGATGGAGCAACGAAGAAAAGAAAATGGTTAGGTTGAGGTCAAGGTTTAGAAAAACAGGTAGGGGAGCCCCTCAGCGGGCTCCCGATAGGGCGGCCACAGCGGGCCGCCCCTACAAAATATAATTATAGACCTATTTTCATAGTACGTGGATGACGAAATCGTCATGAAAAATTACTTAGGCATTGATGTCGGTTCCATCACGACCAAGTTAGTGGTGCTGGGCGAAAACGATCAGGTTTTAGCCAAGTCCTATATCCGGAATAGCGGTCGGCCCATCGAAGCCATCCAACAAGGGATAGGGGATATCCTGGCTCAATTGGGGAAAGCCGTTCCCATTGATGGAGTTGCCACGACTGGCAGCGCCAGACATTTAGCCGCTTATTTGGTGGGGGCCGATCTCATCAAAAATGAGATTACTGCCCATGCCATTGCCGTGATTGATTTTCTCCCTGAGTCGAAGGCCATCATCGAAATCGGTGGCCAGGATTCGAAGGTGATTGTGCTCAGAAACGGCGTCGTGGTTGACTTTGCCATGAATACGGTCTGCGCAGCAGGCACGGGCTCTTTTTTAGATCAGCAAGCCGCCAGGCTCGGGATCTCCATCGAAGCCTTTGGGGATCTTGCTCTCAAGGCCAATCACCCTGTCCGGATCGCCGGCCGGTGCACGGTCTTTGCCGAGACAGACATGATTCATAAACAACAGATAGGACATTCTATTGAGGATATTGTAGCTGGCCTCTGTGACTCCCTGGTGAAGAATTATTTGAATAATGTCTGCCGAGGGAAAGAAATCCTTTCTCCCATTGTCTTCCAAGGAGGCGTGGCGGCGAATCGAGGTATCCACAAAGCGCTCGAAAGGGAACTGGAGGTTTCGCTCATCATCCCGAAACATTTTGATGTCATGGGTGCCATCGGTGCTGCCAAGTTGGTGAAGAAAGCCAAATTCTCCAAAACTCAGTTTAGAGGATTTGACCTTCCGCGAAAGTCCTGTTCCACACGGGGTTTTGAATGTGGTGAATGTGAAAATCAATGTGAGGTGATCGAGCTTCTGGTGGATCATCACGTGGTGGCCTGCTGGGGCGATCTCTGTGAACGCCATCGCCAAACAATGAATGGCATAGCGCATAGAGCATAGTGTCAAATCTTTTTACGCTATGCGCTTTGCGATTAGTAATTATCAAAGGATTTTTTCTGTGAACATCCTTTTAATCAATCCTGCTCCTTCAGGGACCCTCAAAGCAACAGGAGTTCTCTTCCCACCTCTCGGTCTTCTCTATATCGCGGCTTACGCAGAAAAGGAAGGCCATCAGGTCGTGATCAAAGACTTAGCTGTTCGAAAGGGGAAAGAAGAAATCGATTTTAAAAAATATGACGTGGTGGGTATCTCCACGGATACGACCCGTCATCGTCAGGCCCTCCAATTAGCCAAGAGAGCCAAGGTGAGAGGTTGCATGGTGGTCATGGGGGGTCCTCATCCTGGCTATGTGGATAAAGAAATCCTTTCGACCAAAAGAGTTGATTTCATCGTTCGTGGAGAAGGGGAGATTACCTTCTCAGAATTAATGGCTGCCTTACAGAAGAACGATGGGGAATTTCATTCCATCCAGGGGATCAGTTTTTTTTCAAATGGCCAACTTGTGCGAACTCCCCCTAGACCCTTCATGGAGAATCTTGACAGCCTTCCCCCTCCTGCCAGACATCTCATTCATATGGACGATTATCGAAGGACCAAATTGGGAGGGCGAGACATCACCCCTTTGGTTGCCAGTCGTGGATGTCCGTACCAATGTGCTTTCTGCGCTTCCTCTCATTTCTTTGGTGCCACAGTGAGGACGAGAAGTGTTGCCTCCGTTTTAAGCGAAATTGAAGAAATCTATCATCGATATCATTTTAATGCTGTCGCCTTTGTGGATGACACCTTTAACCTCTTTCCGAAGAGAGTGATTGAAATTTGCCATGGGATCATCGAAAAGAAGCTCGATCTGTGGTGGTGGTGCTTATCCAGGATAGATCTCCTCCTTCGAAATGAAGAAATGGTTAAAGAGATGGTCAGGGCAGGGGCAAAGTCGGTTTTCATCGGAGTGGAATCCTCCAATCCGAAGACCCTTGAAGAATTGAAGAAGGGGATTGATGTGGAAAACACGGTTCAAGCCGTGGAGATGCTCAAACGGAATGGCCTCGAGATCCATGCCGCCTATATCCTGGGAGGACTCCATGAAACGGCTGAGACGATTCATGAAACCATCCGTTTTGCTAAAAGACTCGATACCAATGTCGCTCAGTTCTCCATTCTCACCCCTTACCCAGGCACAGCGGTCTACGACCAGGTGAAGGACCGGATCTTCAAATGGAGAGCGCCGTGGTCCTTCTTTGATATGCAGCATTTAGTCTTTAAACACGGCCATCTCTCTTTCATCCGAATGGAGTGGCTTCTGCTCAAGGCGCACCTCCTTTACTATACCCGATCGAAAAAGGCGATCCAGGATATCGGACATCACATCAAAAAGCATCGTTTGGGCATCCAGACGCTCCTTCGTTTTCTAAGAGACCACTTCGGGGGTTAACCCTGTTGTTGAAAAAAGATCCGTTTGGATTTAAGCGGATTCCTTTATAAAGAGATTATTTATACCTTTTCGATGGTACCTTCTATATGTCATCATTGGTGTGATCCAGCGGATGGCTTTGAATGAAGGTTCATCCATCAATGGTCAGACGTTTAATGATTTCGAAGGACGAATTTAATGCAACAACAGGGTTAATATGGAAGAACGTCACCCCCGATCCATTAACCGATTTATTTACCTCTTTTTCTTTCAGTTCTGCTCGACGCTCATCCCCCGGTCGATCCAGAAATTTTTCAGCGTGGTGGTGGGAGATCTCTTTTACCTTTTGATGAAAAAAACGAGAGCCCATGTCCGAAAAAATATTGAAGGGGTGAGCAGAGGAAGGTGGTCAAAGGAAAGAGTGAATGCCTTGACACGGAAAACTTTTCAGAACTATGGCCAATATCTGTTGGATTATATGGTGATGCATCGGCTCCACCCCTCGAACAAAAACAGATGGATAGCGGAAGAAGGTGGAGGGGATTATATGATCGAGGCTCTTCGGGCCGGGAAGGGAGTCATCTGTATCACCCCTCACCTCGGGAATTGGGAAATCGGAGGGCTTCTCTTCGCGTTCAAGGGAGGAAAGCTCAATGTCCTCACCCTCGATGAGAGAGATTTGGATACTAGGTCCTTTCGCGAAGAGATGAGAAGGAGAAGAGGAATAAAAAATCTCTATATCAATCCAAAGGAAGATTCTCCAATGGCCATCCTGGATGCTGTCAAAGCCCTTCGGCGAAATGAAATCGTGGCCATGTTAGGGGATCGGGTTGAGTCTCAAAAGACAATGGTTTTCGATTTTTTTGGGAGGAAGACGGCCTTCCCCATCGGTGTGGCCATTCTTGCTATGGCCACAGAAGCTCCGGTTCTACCGGTCTTTGTGGTGATGGAAAAAAATCGGAAGTATAGAGGGATTATTGAACCCTCCATCTATTTTAATCCCTCTTCGAGAGAAGATCGGGAAACTGTCATTCGAGAAGGAATGGAAAGACTGATCAAAAAATTTGAAGAGTATATCGAAAAATATCCAGATCAATGGTATAATTTTTATTCTTATTGGAATGAAACACTTCGTCAAGCCTGAAGGCTTGAGTTACATTAATAGGTGAAGCATTTGTAACTCATGGCTTTAGCCATGATAATAATATTTTAGTGGAAGAGGAGAAGAATGGTTGAATCAAATGATCACCTGATCGAAAAGATCAAACAACTCATTATTCAAAGATTGAGACTCGTTGAAATGACCCCGGAGATGATCGAGACCGATTCCCCTCTCTTCGGCGAGGGCCTCGGACTGGACTCGATCGATGCCCTTGAACTCGTTCTAGGCTTGGAGAAAGAGTTTGGGGTCATCATTCCTGATGCAGAGGTGGGGAAAAAAGTCTTTCAGTCTGTGAGAACCATGGCCCAATATGTTTTAGAACACCAGGGGACAGCATGAAGGCATCAACAGGGAAAACAGCTTTTTGCTTTCCTGGCCAACTTCAAGAAAAGCCGATGTTCGAGGATCATCATCCCCTGAGGGAGGTTCCCCATTTTAAAGAATTGTTGAAGAGGGCTTCCAACCAGACGAAATTTGATCTCCTCAACTTCTCATTCGAGGGTGATGAAAAAGAGGAGGATCTCAGTCTTAAGCTTCAGATCTCGGCCTACTTCCTCTCTATGGTCCACTTCTACCGTCTTCGAGCCGCAGGATGGAATCCGGATATTTTTGCCGAACACAGTATGGGAATCTATTCAGCCTTAGCTGCCTCTGAGGCCATCGGTTTTGAAGAGGGCCTCTTCATCACCGAGGCTATCGGCAGGCTCCTAAAAAGAGAAGGGGCAATTCACCCGGGGGGCATGGCCAGCATCATTGGTCTTCCCTTAGAGGAGATTCAAAAAATCTGTCAAGACCTCAATGGCTTTCAACTCTCCATTGCCAATTATAATGGCTCGATGCATTTTGTCCTTTCTGGAGAAGAGCAGGGAGTGGAAAAAGCGATTTCTCTTGCCCTTTCTCGGAAGGCAATCTCCGCCACCCGACTTGCTTTTAATACGGCCCTTCATTCCCCTTCCCTTTATTCTTTAAGAGAAGAAATTATGGAAATCCTTCAAGACATTAAGGTTCAACCTCTCAAGGTTCCCATCCTCAATCATTGGACGGTCAAACCTTTGAGAAGAGAGGAGATCAAAGATTTTCTCTCCCAGGAGATCGGGCGACCCGTCTATTGGATTCGATGTGTTGAGAAATTGCTTCAGGAAGGGTTTACTCAATTCATCGAAGTGGGACATGAAACAACCCTTACGAAATTGATGCGATGGATCGATCGTGAGGCAGAGGCTTTTTCTGCTGGTGATCGTTTACCCCGTTAGAAAGCCCCGGTATTTTTGGCGGGGATGCTACGGGTAATAGTTGCATTCTTATAGAAAAGTGGGGGTAAAAACCCCGTCCTTTCTAACGGGGTTTATTGTAAAGGAAAACAAATGAAATACCATGAGACATCTCTCCAAGTTCGATTTTATGAAGTGGATGCTTATGGCGTGGTTTGGCATGGTCACTATGTAGGTTGGTTTGAGACGGGTCGAAATGACCTGACCCAACGATTCCAGATGGGTCCGCTTCAGCTTAAGGAGATGAATTTTTTGGCACCCGTGGTAGAATTAGACTGTCAGTTCAAACTCCCAGCCACCTTTGGGGATTCCCTCATTATCCAGACCACGATGGAGAGAACAGAGGTGGCCAAACTGATCTTTCACTATCGGGTCCTTGATCAAGAAAACCGAAAGGTTCTCGCCACGGGCTCCACAACACATGTCCTCACCGATCTTAAAGGGAATCTTCTCTACCGGGTCCCTCCAGAGGTGCTCGAAAGAATTGAAGCGATGCGAAGATATTTGGAGGTGTAAACCACCCCCCCCCTCCCTCCCCCCTCGAGGGGGTGGGTGAGGGAGGGGGGAATGAAAATCTTATGAGAGTCCTTCTCATTGATCCACCTCACAAACTTTTTCCAGGACTTCGGATGTGGACCCCTTCTTTTGGTCTTCTCCAGTTAGGCGCCTATCTGGAAAGAGAAGGGATCAAAGTGCAAATCGTTGATGCCACGGCTCTTCCAAACACGTGGAAAGATCTTGCCATCTCTATTTCAGAATCAAAGGCTGATGTCATCGGTATCACCTGTTCTGCCACCTGTCTTTCACCGGAAGCCATTCAGGCCATTCGTCTCTGCAAAAAACTTTCACCGAATTCCATCCTCGTGGCAGGGGGAAGCCACTTCACCCTGATGGCCGAAACCATCCTCCAGGAGTTGAAGGAGCTAGACTACATCGTCTTAGGTGAAGGGGAGATTGCCTTTTCTCAATTCCTTAAGGACCTATCCAGAGGTGGGAAGGGGAGAGGGGTAAAGAGCCTTGCTTATTCCGATAATGGGAAAGTAATTCTTAATGGAAGACAGCCTCCCATCCCAAATTTAGACTCTCTTCCTCTTCCAGCCTACCATCTCATTGATATGGAGAAAGAGGCTTATTACTGGCATGGAATGGGAAGAAGGGCTTTTGGTCTCTCCACCAGCCGTGGCTGTGGAGATCGATGCGCTTACTGTTCTGAGACGAAATTTTGGGAAGGGGTCTGGAGGGGACGGAGCGGGAAGAAAGTAGTAGAGGAGATTTCCTATCTACACCATCAATATGGCAAAACCCTCTTTGTCTTCAACGAGAACACCTTCAACTGGAGTCGAAGACGGGTGGAAGAGTTTCTCGAAGAATTAGGGAAGTCAGGCCTCCGTATCCATTTCTGGTTTCAGTCTCGAATCAAAGATATTCTTCGAGATGAAGATCTCATCCCCGAGATGAGACGCCTCGGTCTCTATGAAGTCATGTTGGGAATCGAGAGCATCCAGCCCGATGTGCTCAACCGATATGAAAAACAGCAATCCGGGGAGATGGCACAGAGGGCTATTGATATTCTCAGAAAGAATAAGATCATGGTCATGGCTAATATTATGTTCGGAGACTGGAATGATTCCGAAGAGACGCTCAAGGAGGTCTTCCAGTTTGTGAAGGCACAGAGTGACTTCCTCGTCCTCACCCTGACCACGCCCCTTCCCGGAACAAAATATTTTGAGGAGGCAGAAAGATTGGGGAGGATTAGAGAGAGGGATTTTGGTAAATATGATTTCATGCATCCTGTGATGGATACAAAATTCTTATCCGCAGAAGAGGTTCACCATCTTCAGCAGGTCTATCTGAAAAAATATTATACCCAACCGCGAATCCTCCTGGGTGCTTTCTTCAACCCGAATCCCTTCAAACGAATGGCCTACCGGCTCATCCTCCGATATGTTTGGGAGAATGCAACGAAAAGACCCTGGAGACAACCCAATTTTAATGAGTTAAAAAGTTCGGAGTTCGGAGTGTGGAGTCCAGAATGATAAATCCGCATTCCGAATTCCCTGCCCGTCCGGCAGGCGGGCGCAATCCGCCATGCACCACGCGGGGTGCATGGCAGCCCTGAACCTCGTTGGATTCAGGGCCAAAGCCCTGAACCTTACATGGTTCAGGGCGCAATCAACACTGATAGGTGAACACTGAAGATGAAAAAGGTCCTTTTGATCTTTCCCAGGGAGAAAGGGATTAAATTTTCTAATGACACGCTTTACCCTTTTCCTATATTAGGCCTTACGCTTCTCGCTTCTCTCTTTCCCAAAACCTACGAGGTCAAGATCATTAATGAGGCGATTGAAAAGGTTGATTTCAACGCTAATGTTGATTTAGTAGGGATTACCGGTCTGACCTGCGTGATCAAAAGAGCCTATGCGATTGCTGATCGATTTCGCGAAAGGGGAGTGAAGGTGATTTTGGGAGGAGTCCACCCCAGCCTTTTGCCCGAGGAGGCAAAAGAACATGCCGACTCTGTCTTCATTGGAGAGGCTGAGGGGATGCTTGAAAAAGTCCTGGAAGATTTCGAGGCGGGGGAGCTTAAACCCTTTTATAAAAATCGAGAGTGGTCGGATTTAAGGGGAATGCCTTTTCCAAGACGGGATCTTTTAAGCAAACATTATAGCCCCTTTTTTAAAGCGATTGAAACAACCCGGGGTTGTCCAAATCGATGCGAATTTTGCTCTGTTCCGACGATTAATGGAAAGCGTTATCGGATCCGTCCCCTTGAAGAAGTGGATCAGGAACTTTCCACGATTATCAAGAAGAAAGGAGAATATCTCTTTTTAGCTGATGATAATGTGACAGCCAGAGAAGACTATGCCTTTGGCCTCTTCGACATCTTCAAACACCACCGAGTCAAGTGGATGGGATTTACGACTATCAAGATTGCCATGGATGAAGAGCTTCTCAGAAAGGCTCGAGAGAGCGGTTGTATCTCCCTCTTCATCGGTTTTGAATCTCTTCTTCAGGAAAATCTGGACGGTGTTTCAAAACAATTTGTGAATGCAAAAGAATTATCGAATTGGGTCAAGAAGATTCAACACCACCAAATTGGAATTCACGGTTCCTTCATCTTTGGATTCGATGGAGATGATCCCACCATCTTTAGAAAGACAGTTCAGTTCGTCCAAAAAAATAATATTGAAATCCCTACCTTTTCAATTCTCACTCCTTTTCCAGGAACCCCTCTTCAAAGGCGACTGGAGGAGGAAGGGAGAATCTTTGACCGTGACTGGTCCCATTATGACATGAGTCATGTGGTCTTTAAACCCAAAAAGATGACTGTTCAAGAACTCCAAGAAGGATACCTCTGGGCACAGAAATATATCTGCGCCCCTCGGTCGATATTGAAACGCCTGCTCTGGGGGCCCCAACATCACTTCTTTTACTTCTTGATGTCAAACTTCGTCTTACGGGGTGCTCAGATGGAGGTGATCCGAAGGATCAAGGACAAAGAACTTCCTTATGAAAATCCTACTCATCTCCATCAACCGTGAGAGGATGCCTTTTCCTGTCTTTCCTCTGGGGTTGGCTTACATCGCCAAGGCATTAAGAGAAGAAGGCCATCAGATTGAGGTGATGGATCTCTGCTTTTCTCAAGAGGTATCGGTTGATCTTAAAAACACCCTTCATCGATTTCGACCCGACCTGATTGGCATCTCTTTGCGAAATCTCGATAATCTTACCTATCCAACCTCCATCTCTTATCTCAAAGAGGTAGAGGAGGTCGTTGGAATTTGTCGCCAATCTTCTTCATCGCGATTGGTCATCGGAGGCTCGGGATATTCTTTAGCCCCTAGAGAGCTTCTTCAGTATTTAAATGTCGATTTTGGGATTGTGGGAGAGGGCGAGGAGGTTTTTTTGCAATTAGTGAGGAGTCTCGAAAGAGGTGACCTGATCTCCCCATCTCCTTGTCTCCTCATGAAAGAGAAACCTTTTCCTCCTTTAATAGAAGGAGCAAGGGTCTTTCCCATCCAAAGTCCCGATCGGAGTTTTTTCGAAACGCACCGTTATTTAGAAGAAGGGGGGATGGGAAATATTCAGACGAAGCGAGGCTGCCCTTTCTCCTGTATTTACTGCACTTACCCTTTATTGGAAGGGAAAAAGGTCAGGCCGAGAAAGACGGAAGAAGTAGTGGAGGAAATTCACCACCTCGTGGAGGAGGGGGTAGATTATATCTACTTCGTTGACGATATTTTTAATTATCCACCGTCCTATGCAGAAGCTTTATGTCGTGAGATCGTTCGAAGAAAGTTCGATGTCAAATGGAGTGCTTTTGTCAATCCGGGTTTTTTGAACGAAACGCTATTACAATGGATGAAAGAGGCTGGGTGTGTTGGGATAGAATTTGGAACGGATTCAGGATCTCCGCGGATGCTTGAGAATTATAAGAAGTCATTCACTCAAGAGGATATCATCCAATCCTCAAAAATATGTTCAAAATGGATGGTCAATCACTGCCACTATCTCCTCTTCGGAGGACCAGGCGAAGATGAAGAGACGATTGAAGAGTCTTTTCATTTGATGGATCAACTCGATTCCACAGCCCTCATCGCCATGCTCGGCATCCGAATCTATCCAGGAACTGAGATGGAGCGGATCTCCCTTTCTCAGGGAGTTATCCATGAGGATTCCAATCTCATCAATCCTCATTTTTATATCTCCCCGGCATTGGGAGGGAGATTGGGTGAGATGATTCAGGAGAAGGCCCTTGCGAGAAAGCGATGGATCGTCCCCGGACTGGAGATCAACATCTCGCAGAATCTGATAGAGCAAATACGGAGATTTCGAATTCGAGGCCCCCTGTGGGAGTTGGTGGGAAGAATGAAGAAACCAAGAATAAAACCCTTAAGTGAGCTAAAGTGACTAAAGTTTAAAGTGAACTAAAGTAAAAAAATTTAGGCACTTTAGTCACTTGGAACTTTAGGCACTCTATATTAACCTTCTCTATAAATTCTGGTAGATTTAGAATACGGGGGAATTAACATGCAACTAAAGGATAAAGTGGCTATTGTGACAGGGGGAACAAAGGGGATTGGAAGGGCGATCTGTCTCCTCTTTGCTGAGCAGGGGGCAAAGGTCGTTGCCAATTTCTCAAAGGATGTGGGTGCTGCAGAAGCCCTGATGAGTGAGGCCAAATCAAAACGGTTGAGTCTGGGTCTTTTTAAAGCGGATGTCACACAGTTTGATCAGGTTAAAGAGATGGTGGAAGAAACCTTCGCTCAATACGGAAAGATTGATATTTTGGTGAATAATGTAGGCCTTGTCCGGGATAACTTTCTCATGTTGATGAGTGATGAGGATTGGGATTCCCTGATGAAGACGAATCTCACCGCTCTCTTCTATTGTTGCAAGACAGTGATTCGAAAGATGATTCCCCAGAGAAAAGGGAAGATCATCAATATCTCTTCCATCAGTGGGATTCTGGGAACTTCTGGCCAGGCCAATTATGCGGCAACGAAAGGAGGGGTGATCAGCTTCACAAAATCCCTTGCGCGGGAGTTGGGTCCTTTCAACATCCATGTCAATGCAGTGGCTCCTGGTCTGATCGAATCGGAGGTGGTATCCACGATGCCTAAGGAAAAAGTGGATACGATTATCAAATCATCCAGCCTTGGAAGGATTGGGAAACCAGAGGAAGTGGCACAGGCCGTTCTCTTCCTTGCATCAGAGGATTCAGATTACATCACCGGTCAGACCATTGTGGTGGATGGGGGAATCATCTAAATCAGATTGGAATGCGCCCTGAACCATGCAAGGTTCAGGGCTGCCATGTATCCTACGTGGTACATGGCGGATTGCGGATTTTGGATTTGATCAAGAAGTTGTGTCGGCATTCATTGCCGGCGAACAACCGTCTCCCTTTCTATTCTACAATTGCCTACCCACTCACACGAATGCAGCGCCACGCTCGGCGAGAAGTTGACGAAGCACTGAGCGATGGCAGTGTTGCTCGTCATTGCAATAACATCCGACTGAGAAATTCGCCTGGTGCGATAAGGCGGCGAGAAGGTCAAGAACCCGGCTGTTCTCCGCTCGACTCATTTCCGAGCGGTAGCGTTTAACGAAGGAGCGCCAAGCGGTCTCGTCTTTAACTGATCGTCCGGCCTTAAGAAGCTGCTCACTGGGGGCGAGGTTAGGTAGCCACACATCATAATAATTGCGTGAAACATATTCGCTCTTGGGCACACCTCTTGGTGGGCGTCGAACTGTGCCAATCCGAAGTCCCTCGTCGCTTGCGCGGGGACTTCCGAGCTGCACGATACGAACTGCCATGGATTCACCTCCATTTGAACTATGATGGCCTCTCTACTCGACCCTTAACGAGTCTGTAGAAAAAGCCAGATTTGGCCGAATTTTCGATTCTTAATTAGTTGATTTTATTGATAGCAGATTTATGAAATATGACTTTTCCTACAGACTCAACGAACCAAGCTCAGAAACGGCGCGGTTTTTTTCCGCCAGTCCGCTGGAGCGACGGGTTCAGCACTTATTTTGTGAATGGGATTCCGAGGTCCTTGCAAATTTTCCGGGCGAGCTTGTCGTTGATCTCGGCGTGACGGGGTACAGACGAGCGTCGGTTCTGTGACGGGTTGTTCCACCATGAGTGACTCCCGCCTTCGCGAATGAAGACACAGCCTTGCTCATGCAGGTGCCTGAGCA
>Ga0315293_10005343_pt1 | contig 12089 bp, 5 predicted proteins | sample YL17G13_20_MG_FD_203071 | JGI IMG/M metagenome (GOLD analysis project Ga0315293, IMG submission 203071) | Sediment microbial communities from Yellowstone Lake, YNP, Wyoming, USA - YL17G13_20 | ecosystem: Environmental > Aquatic > Freshwater > Lake > Sediment | place: USA: Wyoming | collected... | reverse complement strand
AGCAAATCGTACCGCGGCGCCACGGCCGCGAACATCTCGCGGACGTACCGGGCCCCTTCGGAGGTCGCCGCCGGCCTACTCAAACCCGTAGTCCTTCCACCGCCGCGTCACGCGGTCCGTCACCTCGGGGTCGGGCACGATCGGCTCAGGCCACGCCTGGCCGCCGACCTCTTCGGGCAGTTTGCGCGTCGCGTCGATGCCGAGTTTTCCCGCCGCTCCCGTCCTCGGCGCCGCGTGGTCCAACACGTCGGCCGGACCTTCAGCCAGGACCGTGTCGCGACGCGGATCGGCCTCCGCTCCCACGCGCCACAGCACCTCCTCCGTGTCGTGGACGTTCACGTTCTCGTCCACCACCACCAGGTACTTCGTGTACATCAACTGTCCGAGGCCCCACAGCGCGTGCATCACCTTGCGCGCCTGCTGCGGATACGTTTTCTTGATGCTGACGAACGCCCAGTTGTGGAACACGCCGAACATCGGCAGGGCCAGGTCCGAAAGTTCGGGCACGAACGTCCGAATCACCGGCAGGAACAATCGCTCCGTCGTCTTCGCAAGGAAGCCGTCCTCTTTCGGAAACCGCCCGACCACCGTCGTCGGGTAGATGGCGTCCGGCCGGTGCGTGATGGCCGTCACGCGCAGCACCGGGTACCGGTCCGGCGGCGTGTAGTAGCCCGTGTGGTCGCCGAAGGGGCCCTCGAGCGCCCGCTCCTCGGGGTCCACCGTCCCCTCAATAATAATCTCGGCGTCGGCCGGAACCAGGAGCGGCACCGTCACGCCGCGCACCACCCGCACCGGTTCGCCCTGCAGGACGCCCGCCAGCCCGAGTTCGTTCATGCCGTAGGGCAGAGGCGCCGTGGCGGCGTACGTCAGGACCGGATCGCCGCCGAGCGCCACGGCCGCCGGCATCGCCTCGCCCCGCGCCGCCCACGTCCGGTAGTTCCGCGCCCCATCGTGGTCCCGGTGCCAGTGCATTCCGCAGGCCCGCGGCCCGAACACCTGGAGCCGATACATCCCGACGTTCGCGTTCCGGCCGTCGGCGTCCGTCGTGTAGATTTGTCCGAGGGTGATGTACGGTCCGCCGTCGCCCGGCCAGCATCGCAGGATCGGCAGGCTTCCCAGGTCCGCATCGGCCGTGTGGACGACCTCCTGGCAGGGGCCCGAGCCCACGGTCTTGGGCGCCGCCGCGGCCAGTTTCATGAACCGCGGCGCCGCCTTGATCGCCTCGAAAAGACCCCCCATCGGCATCGGCGGCCTGAGAAGGGCCGCCAGCCGCCCCGCCGCCTCATCGACCGTCTCGCCGCCCAGCGCCCACGCCATCCGTTCCATCGAGGCCAGCGCCCCCACGAGCACCGGCATCCGATGCCCCGCCACGTTTTCAAAGAGCGCCGCCGGGCCGTTCCGTGCCACCAGCCGCGATGCGATCTCGGCGATCTCCAGGTCCGCCGAGACCTCCGCCCGCACGCGGCGCAGTTGCCCCGCCGACTCCAAACGCGAAATCCACCATCGCAGGTCCCTTGCGGCCATCATCCCTCCGGCGGCTGGCGGTCTTTCTCCGGCGGCACGACGAGCGGCCGGCGGATTTCCGGCGGCTTCTCGCCGATCCGGCGAATCACTTGCAGGAGCAGGTTCCGCCGCACGAACACGTCGTAGGCGAACTCGTGCGGCAACACGTACCGCACGTTCCGTTCGGCGAACTGCGCGCCGACGATTCGCCCCGTATAGTAGAGCAGGGGGAGTTTCCCCTGGTCGAGCGTCCGGCTGATCACCTTCGAGCCGAGGCTCACCGACAGGTCCACCCCCAACGTGTACTCCACGCGGCCGTCAGGATGCGTGTCTCCAAAAATGTAGATATCATAAGACCGCCCGTCGAAGATCATCCGGTTGTCTGTGTCGCCGTTTTCCTTGTTTTCAAAGAGGTTGCTCATCCGGTTGAACCGGTACTGCGTCAGTTTCAGCCCCGGCAGGACCCGCTGGATGTATTCCGGCGCCGCCGGCCCTTCCAGCAGGCCGTCCGTCGCGACGATTTCGCCGCGGCCCGTCGCGTGGGCGCCTTCCGCCAGGCGCCGCACGCGGTTCGCCCGCATGCTCAGCGTCCCGGAAATCTGCATCCCCGGAAACGTCGTGTCGATGAACGGGCGCAGGTTGTCCGCCATCTTCAAATCACGCACGTCGTAGGCGAGCGACAGCACCGGCACCTCGGGCCGAAAATCCAAAATCGCCTCGCCGTTGACGGTCCCCTCGTTCAGCAGGCACTGGAATCGCGGAACGACGAACTGTCCGCCGGCGAGACGAGCCTCGCCTTTCAGGGCCGACAGGTCGTATGCCGTTTGCCACTGCGGAACGGAGAGCGTGACGCGCGCCGCGTCGATCTCGCAGGACAGTTGCGCGCGCGTGAGCAGCCGATGCAGCCACCGGGCCGCCTCCTGCGACAGGGCCATCGGCCGGCGCTCCGCCGTCTCAGGTCCCGGCGGGCCCGCCTCGCGGTCGCCAGACCTCGCGGTCTGTCGAACCCGCGGGCGAGGCTGTGGGCCGCTCCATGACGCCACCTGCTCCCGGGTCCGCCGGATCATCTCCTGAAACTCGTCCAGCGCCAGCGCCCGGCTGCGCAGGATCACCGACCCCGTCGGCGCCCGGTCCGGATCGGTGATGTAAGCCACCAGCGTCAGGTCCGAGGCCCCCGCCGCCAGCGCGAGGCCCTCCGTCGCCAGCCGCCGGCCGTCGTACGACACCGGGCCGTCCACGAGCACGCTTTTGCCGAGCCACAGGATGTGGGCCTTGGTGAACACGAGGTCGCACGCCTCGATTTCCGTCCCGTGAGGATCTGCCGCCGCCTCGAGACGGAACTCCAGGCCGCCCGACGGCTGAAGGTCCGCCAGCCGCGCCGGAAACAGCGACTCGAGCGCCGCCGCGTCCGGCGCGCGGCCCTCCAGCCGGAAAGACCACGTCGTCGGCGGCGCAAACGTCGCCAGACGCGGATCGTCGAACAGGAACCGCCCCGCGCTCGTCGCCTCCGCGTCCGCCAGTTTCAGCGACAACGACTCCAGGATCAGTTCTCCGGGCACTTCGCCGTACCGCGCCTGGAGGTGCAGCGATGCCGGCGTCCCCGCCGGTTTGACGATCTTCTCGGCGTTCAGGATGCGGCAGGCGGTCGCGTCGGTGTCCATCCGAATCGTCCCGCGGATCGGCGTCCCCGCGAACGTCGCCGTCACGACGGTCTCGCCTTCCAACCCGCACCGGCTGTACAGCGGCTCGAGCCACGGCAGCGCCCGCCGAAACGAGGCGTCGTGCATCCACTCGGCCCGCCCCTCCAGGTCGGCCTCCTCGACGAGCGACACGAGGTAAGCCCGATCCCGGAGCGCCCCGACGGATTCCGGCGCGAGGAGTTTCACGCGGCCCTTGAGCGACGTCACCGATTTGCCCAGCCGCGATTCAAGGGTCGCGAGGACCACCTCCGTCGTCTTGTGTTTGGGCGGCAGGATGTCCGCCGCCAGGTCGAACGAAAGCGCCATCCCCCGCGGTTTCTTTAGAAGTCCCCCCAGGTCCAGCGCCGCGTCCGTCAGGTCCGCCTTGCCGCCCACCTTCAGGGCGTCCGGACCCAGCGAAAGGACCGTCCGGCTTTCCGCTCCCCCCTCGATGTGATAGTCGGCGAGGCCGGCTTTCAGGGCGGGCACAAGGTCCGTCGCCCGATTCAGGTCGTCAACTATCGTCCGCACTTCCGCCGTGCTGGGCGAGATGAGGCGGACCCGCAGCGACCGCGCGGAGGCCTCGGCGTACTGAACCGCTGCCTGGCCCTGGCCGACCGCCGTCAGCCGTACGCCCGGCAGCGCGACCTGGGCCTCCCCTTCGAAGCGATGCTCCATCCCGGCGCGCCGGGATTCCCAGCGCCCCGTCAGGACAATCGAGGCGGGTTGGCCGGCGGGTTTCAGGAAATAGTCCGGTACCGGCGGCTCCTCTCCCGGCGCGCCGGGACCACCATCGTCGGTTTTCGGAATCCGCCGCGGCGGACCGGGAATCCGCACGGTCATCGCCGAGGCGTCCACCTTGAGGCGACCGTTCAGCCGCCCGGCCCCCCCCTCGGCGAGAACCTCGATGGCGGCATCCCCCGCCAGCGGCGCTTCGCCCGCCGCAAAATCGCTCGGCGCCAGAATCGCCCCCGCCGCCTCAACGCCCGACGCCGCGAGCGTGCCGTTGAACGTTCCCGCCGCCGCGCCCCCCGTCTCGGGCCAGACCACCTGGGCCACGCCCTTCCATTCCACTTGGGTCGTCGCCAGTTGAACCGCGGCGCGGCCCACGTCGACGCGCCGACCTTTCGGCGAGAACGTGGCTGAGACCTCCAGAACGGCGGGCGTACCGGGGTGTTTTTCTCTCCCCGCGCCCAGCACGATCCGCGCGTCCGTCAGGTTTGCCTGAAGACGGGCGTTCCATCTGGCGTTACCGTCGGCGTTGTCGGCGGGCGTGCACACCAGCCCCGCCCCAAGCGCGCCGCTCGCCTCGATCGGCCCGAGCCAATCCGCCAGCGCCGGCGCCATCGCCGTCAGCGTCTCGACTTGTTTCAGGTCGGCCCGCCACTCAAACCGCGTGTCCGGCGGCCATCGAGTGGGGTCCCCCGCCGCCCGCAGCGGCACGTGGCCTTTAAGGCTCGCCCGCCCCGCGTCGGTCACCAATTCCAGCCGCGCGATGTCCGCCGCCGCCGGGTCTCCCGCCCACGTGCCTTCCATCTCGAGCCGCAACGTCTGTCCGGCTTCCTTCTGGAGGATGCCGCGACGCACCAGGATCGAATCCGTCAGGTCCGCCGCCGCCGTCACGTGCAGCCCCTCCGGCGTCGTCACGAGCCGCAGCGCCAGGTCAGCCCCTCCGCCGACCGATTCCAGCGGCTCGGCCAGCCGTTTCAGGAGCGCGACGTTCTGCCGCAGCGGCGCCCACGAAAACGTCCCGTGCGCCTCGAGGTCCGCGTTCTTCATGAACCTTTCCCACGCGCAAATCGCCGCCGCCGGTTCCTTCGCCGGTACGGCCGCCTGTCCGTCGGCGGCCCCTTCGCCGGCCGCCGCGGCGCGGGCAGGTTGGAACATCCCCGACCCGTGCAGGTCCACGCCGGGCGCGGAGAACTTCACAAGGTCCACCCGCACGGGCTGATCGGCCCCCGCCTGGCGCATCTGGAACCCGAGAATGGCCTGGGCGATCGCCAGGTCGGCCTCCGATTCCGGCGGAAGCCCCAGCCTCACGTCGTTGGCCTCCACGGCCCCTTCGAGCGTCCAGGCGCCTTGCCCGAACGTCGAGGTGATCCGCCCCGACGTCCGCCCGAGGATTCCCGCCAGCCGCGCGTCCCCCGCCACCGCCGTCACGGCGTCCGCCCACCCGACGTCGCTCCACTCGGCCTTCACGCTTCCGGCCATCTTGTTCCACGGACCCAGGGCCAGCATGTTGAGGTTGGCCGTCACGACGATCCGCCCCGGCGGCTCGCCCGGAAGGTCCGCCGCCAGATTGACGTACCCCTGGCCGGTGGCCGCCAATTGGCCCAGGCTGGCGTGGACGCCGGTGAGCGTGAGGCTCCGGCCCGTCCGCTGGTTTTCAAGGTGAACGGTGCCGTCGATGATCTGGATGGATCGGGCCGGAACGGACCCGCCCAGGAGGGGGCGCGGTTCGGCGGTCGGCGGCGGAGTGCCGGTCGGTTCGGCCGCAGGGCTTTCGCCGAGGACCAGCCACAGTTCGAGCCCTTCGATGCGAAGGACGTCCAGGGGCGTCCGGCTCCCGAGGGCGGCTCGGGCGGCTTCCACCGGATCGAATTGCACGATCACGCGCCGGGCCGTCGCCAGCGGCGCATCATCCTTCGGACCGCCCCGGCCGACGCGAAGCCCGCGGACCTCAAGGCTTCCGCCCCACTGAAACGCCGCCGACTCGACCGTCACTGGACGGCCGAGCCGCTTCGATAGGCCGCTTTCGACCTCCCGGCGCAGCAGGTTTTCCGGCAAGAGCATCGGCAGCCACATGACGGTCACGAGGGCGACCACCGCCACCACCGCCGCGGCCTGGAGTCCGATCCGCCACCGCCGCCGACGCGCCGTTCGCCTGTCCGATTCGTTCATGGGTCACGTAACCTACACGGGAACACGGCACCCGTTCTCCGCCATGATACCGCCCGGCGGGGCTTAAGGAAATGGGGAACCTGCCCCGCCGGCGGGCGGTGTGTAATTCAAGCCCCCGGCATTGCCGGGGGATGGTTTGGCGCGGGGCCTTGTGCTCCGCGCCACAAAACAGCATCCCCCCGCGGTGCGGGGGGCTTCAACGGCGGGTGGCATGCGTTATTTCGTGGTGCTACGGCTACATTACGCGAGTTCGTGCGCGACTTCCGTCGCCCGGATCGAGCGGCGGCCCGCCAAATCCTTCGGCGGTTCCGACATGAGGAACACCCCCCATCCGCGCCCATCTTCCGGCGCAAGACCGTGCGACCCGCGGATGCCCTCGGCCGACACCGGAATGCACTTCCGCGCCGGGTCGATCAAAAGTTCCGCCGCATCGAACCCCGGTTTCGCGTGGATGTCCACCGTCCGCGCAAACGGCGGGGCCTTCGCGTCATCGAGCCACCAATAATACGTAAAGTGCGCATCGGGTTCGGCCAGCGCCACAAGGTCGCCGCTTCGGATGTGGTCGAGGCCCCGCGCGGCCTGGGCGTCCCTGTCCAGGACCTCCGCCACGCCGTCGAGACCCTCCAGAAGCCGCCGGACCTTCCTCGTGTCCCCCGCCGGGTCCGCCGTCCGGGGAAAATAGATGTGGGCCACCTGGTTATCGACCATCGCGAAGGCCTGCGAATCGCCCGCGTGGAGATACTCGCCGCCGGCCACCTCGCGGATCGCCAACAGGCCCGCCTGGCGGAGCGCCCGGTTCGGCGCCACGGCCCGCCGCACCGGCACGAAGGAATATTCCGAGAGGATGATGACCCTCGCCCCGTCGTCCTCGGCCGCCCCGACGAGCGCCCCGAGGAGCGGTTCGAGTTCCCGCGCCGCCGCCCGGTGCGCCTCCGATTCCGGTCCCGCCCGGTGCCCGCTGTAATCCAGGTGCGGCAGGTACGTGAGGAGGAGGTCCGGCCGCTCCGTCCGCCAGACCTCCAGCGTCGCGTCCGCAATCCACCGGCTCGACCCAAGACCCGCCATCGGACCCCAGTAATGCATCAGGTTGAACGGGCCGCGCGGCTGGCCCGGTTCGAGCGCCGACTTGCCCGCCGCCAGCCGCTCGTACAGGTCGCCCGGCCGCGACCAGCAATCTTGGATCAACCCGCCGCCCGGCGCGTGAATCGGCTTGGGCGTCAAGATGATGTCCGCCGTCCCGTACAGGCTCTGCTGCCAGAAGAGCAGGGCGACTTTCCATTTCGGATTTCGGATTTCGGATTTCGGATTTTTCGATGGGGGCAGGTCCCAGATTCGCGGGGCGCCCACCAGGTGCGCTGACTGTTCCCAAAACCGGACCTCCGCCGTGTCGGGAAAGTACAGGCCGTTGGCGATGATTCCGTGCCGCGCGGGCGGCTCGCCCGTAAGAAAAGTCGCCTGCATCGGGCACGTGGTCGCCGGCAGGACCGGTTCGAGCGGGAGGAAGAGCCCCCGTTTGGCCATCGCTGCGAGCGTTGGGATCTCCGCGATGAGGTCCCGGCCGAGTCCCGCCACGTTGATGACCATGGTCCGGCGCATCGCGTTTCCTTTCCGTGGTGCGGACCGCCCATCCTACCCGCCCGCCGCACCGAAGGCAATGGAGCAACGGCTTGACTCGCCGGTGTGAGTGGCTAGGATGCTCTTAAATCGCCAATCTTGCGGGGATGTCGCATAAGGAACCGTGGCAATGCAGGCGGATACGATCGTGCGGCTGGCCGACTTGCTTGTGAAAAAGACCCGGCAAGTTTTGCAGTCTGCCCGTACGGAGGAGGAATTACGAATCGGGTTTGAGAAGATTCTGGAACCGGTGTTGGCGAGCATCCAGGTCGAGACGCATCCACGATACGAGCGATTTCAAGGAGAGCCCAAGACGGTTTATCGGGGTCGCCCCGATGCCGTGCATGGCCAAGTCGTCATTGAGTACGAGCCCCCCGGTGCGTTCTCGTCCGAAAAAAATATGCTTCATGCGTATGAGCAACTGATCGGCTACATGTCCGCGGGCGGCCAATCGGCAGAGACGGTCAAGATGGTCGGCATCGGATTTGACGGCCACGCCGTCTTTTTCGTCCGATACCGGGGCAAGACCAACGGGCAAGCCCAGAAGGAAGGATTCGTTCGGCATGGACCGCATCCGTTTAACGCCGACGCGGCCCGCACGTTGCTTACCTATTTGAGGGCGCTGGCCCGGTTGCCGCTGACGGCGGAGAATCTTGCCGCACGGTTTGGGCCGGCGGGAGAAGCGGCGCCGATGGCGGTCTCGGCCTTCGCCGATGCGTTGGAGAACTGGGGGGGCGAGCGGGCGCGAGTGTTTTTCCACGAGTGGCGGCGTCTCTTCGGCATCGTGTACGGCGAAAAGTTGCAATCCCACGAGCGCAATGAAGCCGAATCGCTGTCACAACTTTACAAAGTGGGAAAGCAAACGGGTTTTCAGGAACTCTTGTTTTCCGTTCATACCTATTTTGCGCTTCTGATGAAACTTATCGCGGCGGAACTGTTGATGCTGAGGGACACCGCCTTCGGTTCCTCCTTTTGCGGTCAACTGACCCACGCATCCAAGGATGGGTTGCGGACGAGGCTTGCGGAAATCGAGGAAGGCGGCGTTTACGCCCAACAGGGAATCACCAACTTTCTGGAGGGGGATTTTTTCCGATGGTATGTGGATTGCTTGACACCGCGGCTCGAGGAAGCCGTACGGGAAGTGGCGCGATCGCTGTCGGGATTTGAACCGGCCACGACGTCCATCGAGCCGGAATCGACCCGCGACCTCCTCAAAAAACTATACCAATACCTGGTTCCGCAGGAAGTGCGCCATAACCTCGGCGAGTATTACACCCCCGATTGGCTGGCCGAACTGACGTTGGATGAGGTGGCCTACGAGGGAAATACGCGCACGCGCGTTCTGGACCCCGCGTGCGGCTCCGGGACGTTCTTGGTGCTGGCAATCCAGCGGGCCAGGGAGTGGGCCGCGGCACGCAAAGAGCCGCCGCTCACGACGGCGAAACACATCGTGGCCAACATTTGGGGCTTCGACCTCAATCCGTTGGCGGTGATTGCCGCACGCACCAACTACCTCTTTGCGCTTGGCGACCTGGTGCACCAGTTGCCCTCGTTGGAGATTCCCATTTACCTGGCGGATTCCGTCCTGTGGCCGGAGCGCGGCGGCCAGAGGTTCCTCAATTTTGAGAACGGCGAACATGCCGTCGTGTCCAGTTCCGTGGGCGACTTTCACGTGCCGGCCATCTGGATCACGAACAAGTTCCTGATGAATCAGGCCGCTCCCCTGGTGGAACAGATGGCCAAGCAGAACTACGCGGTTTCGGAAGCCATGGCGCGCTTGAAAAAACAGGGTTTGGTTTTTCCGCCGCACGAACCGATCGTTGAGGGCTTTTACAAAAGGATCCTCGAACTTCAGAAAGAAGGCCGCAACGGCATCTGGGCGCGGTTCCTCAAGAACGCCTTCGCGCCGATGCTGGCCGCCAAGTTCGATCTGGTGGTGGGCAACCCTCCGTGGATTCGTTGGGGCTATCTTTCCGAGGAATACCGCCAAGCCACGCTGCCCCTCTGGAAGCAGTACGGCCTGTTCTCCCTGAAGGGCGCGGCGGCGCGCCTTGGCGGCGGGGAAAAAGACTTCTCCATGCTCTTCACCTACGCGGCCGCGGATTATTACCTCCGGCCGCAGGGCAAGTTGGGGTTTCTCATCACGCAAGAGGTGTTCAAGTCCAAGGGAGCCGGGGAAGGGTTTCGCAATTTTATGTTGGACGAAAAGAAACCGTTGCGGGTCCTCAAGGCCCACGATTTGGTCACGGTGCAGCCTTTCGAAAAGGCCGCCAATAAGACCGCCCTCATCATTCTCAAAAGGGGCGAGAAAACAAGGTACCCCGTCCCCTACACCGTCTGGACGAGAAAAAAGGGCGTGGGGAAGGTCCCGACCGACGCCTCCTTGAAGGAAGCCCTGCCCCTGCTGAAGAGAATGAGGCTGATCGCCAAACCCATCGGTTCGCGCACCGGCTCTTGGCAGACCCTCCCCAGGGACCATGGGCGGTTGCGGCTAATCGAGGGGCCGAACCATTATCTCGCACGCCTTGGTGCCAGGGTTGAGCCATATGGTGTTTTCTGGCTTGAACTTCTCCAGGTGATGTCGGATGGCAACCTCTTGGTCCGCAACCTCGCTGAAAAGGGCAAACGGAGGATTCAACGGTTTGAGGAAAGGATTGAGGCCGACCGCGTTTTTCCGGCTGTTCGTGGCGCCGACATCCGACGCTGGGGCGCAACGCCCGGTGTTTACGTCCTCATGGTTCAGAACCCCAAGAAGAAGGAGCCGTTTCCGGCGGAGGAGATGAAGCGGCGCTGGCCGCGCACCTACGGCTACCTGACGCGGTTCAAGGACGTCCTCTTGTCGCGCGGTTCACGCATGGTGCGGGAGTTTGCGGAACGCACCGAGTTTTACGCCATGTACGGCATCGGTCCCTACACCGTGGCGCCGTACAAGGTGGTTTGGAAACGCATGGCGAGCGACCTTGTGGCGGCGGTGATCTCCCAGCACAAGACGCCTTTCGGATACAAGGCGGTCATCCCGACGGATACGACTTCCTTGTTTGCGACCCACAAGGAGGATGAGGCCCGCTATCTTTGCGCCGTCATCAACGCCGCGCCGGTGCGGGAGTTCATCCGTTCCTATTCCTCCGCCGGACGCGGCTTCGGCGCGCCTTCCGTCATGGCCCACGTTGGCATTCCCGAATACGATGCGAAGAGTAAACTCCACGGAAACCTTGCAGAAGTTTCCAGGCGGCTTCACGAAGCGGTGGCGAAAGGGCAGTTGGAGGCCGTGGCGGGCCTTGAGGCAAAAAATGACGAACTGGTCCGCTCGTTGTTTGGCTTGCCGGTCCGCGGGCATCGCGGGAAGTCCCGGATGGGCGGGTGAGTTTGAGAGTTTTCGAGTCCCTCGGCGTCCCCGCCGCCCGGATTTTTTTGGCGGCAACGCTCGCCGGGCCGTATCATCTCGGCCATGGGCGATGTCCGCCAGGTCGAACCCGTGAAACTTTTCATCGGCATGCTCTCGGCCTATCCGGGAGCGTTCGCCGACGCCGAATCGCACCTCACGCAGATCCTCGGCCCCGTGGACCTCCGGAGCGACCTGTTTGCCCACGAGTTCACCGAATATTACCGCGACGAGATGGGCCACCCCCTCGTCCGCTACTTCGCGGCCTTCGAGAATCTCGTCCCGCCCGACCGCCTCGCCTCCATCAAGCGCCTCGCGAATGAAATCGAGCAGCGCATGGCGGCCACGAGCGAATGGCCCGTCGTTCGGCCCATGAACCTCGATCCCGGCTACATCGCCCCCTCGAAACTCGTCCTGGCCAGCACCAAGGACTATTCCCATCGCATCCATCTCGAAGAGGGCATCTACGCCGAAGTGACGCTCCTCTTCTCGGGCGGCGCGTGGCGGACGCTCGAGTGGACCTATCCCGATTACCGGACGCCGGCCTACCACGAGTTCTTCTCCCGGGTCCGCCGCCGACTGCTCGAGCAACGCGAGGAATCGACCCACAAATCGCGGAACCTGCCTACCGGCAGGCCCGCGGCCTCGCCCGCGGGTTCGACAGACCGCGAGGTCTGGCGACCGCGAGGTGGGCAGGCCGGAGGTGATGGATGACGCCCTTTGCCCTGGCGGCCTTTCTGCCGGCCCTCGTCCTGGCGGCCGCCTTCACGCCTCTGGCCCGACGCCTGGCGCTCGCCGCAAACCTCCTGGCCGCCGTTCGGCCAGACCGCCTCCATCGCCGCGAGCAACCCTACGGCGGCGGACTGGCCATCGCCGCCACCGTCGCCCTCATCGCGGCCGGCGCCTGGATCGTCGGCCTCGGAAGTGTTCCCGCCGCCGTCGCCGATCATCTTCCGCCGCACGTGGTCGCCCACCTCGAGGCCCGGACGCCCCTGCTCGTGCGCCTGGCC
>Ga0315293_10005342_pt1 | contig 12091 bp, 3 predicted proteins | sample YL17G13_20_MG_FD_203071 | JGI IMG/M metagenome (GOLD analysis project Ga0315293, IMG submission 203071) | Sediment microbial communities from Yellowstone Lake, YNP, Wyoming, USA - YL17G13_20 | ecosystem: Environmental > Aquatic > Freshwater > Lake > Sediment | place: USA: Wyoming | collected... | reverse complement strand
CCAGCATTCCGACAGGGTGCGAGAGGGCCAGGCAATCGTAGTTAGTGCCAAGGAATAGAGATGTATGGAAAGCGGAAAACTCGCTGCGATCGATATTGGCCGTGGCGGCCGGATTGGAAAATGCCGAAGAGGCATCGCCCGAAAGCGACACAAAGGCCCGGCCCATGGCCATTCCGCGGGCGCCGGCGCCAAGCGAAAATGGCGATTCGCGCCCGGCATCGCCCTGGGCGAAAACCACTGAAACTCCAAAAAGCAGAATCAGAATTCCCGCATAAACTATTTTACGACTGCGATCTTGAATTTTTCCTCCTCGCCTGTGCTTAAATTCCTGATCATACAAATATAGATACCCGAGCGGATTTCGTTGCCGATATCATTCCTGCCCTCCCAAACCAGCGCCATTTCCCCGGTATGCAAACCGGCAGCGCCCAGGGGATCAGCGGCCGCTACGGTCTTGGTCCAAACAAGATCTCCGAGCAGAGTGAATATCCTGATCTCCAGGCTGGCCGCCGTCGGCAGGTAATATCCGATTTTAGTGCCACCCTCCCTGGGATTGAATGGATTGGGATAGCTGGAAATCGAAGCCGCGAAGTTTCGCTCCACAATGGCAGTTGGATCAGTCTGCCAGCTAACAGGCTCACCGCGAGGCGACACCGGCAAGAGGTCCTGCGCGGTGATGCCATTCTCAATTACATGGGCGTCAACGAAGTCATTGGCAACATAAATCGAAAAGTCGCGGACGGGAGTGCTTTCCTTGATAGAAACGACCAATGAAAATCTGACCCTGCCGGCAGGCGCGATATAAACCGTATCGGCCAGGTCGATCGAGAACCTGTCTTGATTAAAACCGCCAAATACTGACGATGAAGAATCGGAAGATACCAGGGCGCCGGTAATTAGCTCGGAGGAGCCGAGCGCCGGATTGGATATGACATCGAAGGTGAATCCGGTAACTGCGATCGAGAAATTGCCGCCGAAATCATTATTGTGAAGTTCAAATGTGAGTAGCTGCACCTGCTGCCCTTTGTAAACAGAGCCTTGATACCCTGTAATGTCGGTCAGCACCATCTTAGGATAGAGTTCCCTGATCATAACCGATATTGCTGTCGAGTCGATGGTTACGAAGGATGCCTGCCCGGAGTTATCCTCGATAGGAACTTCACTGAGCACAGCAGAAATTGGGACCGGGAAATTAACCTCGATCGAAGGTATGCTTATGGTCCAGATGATAGGCACTCCCACAACGAAATCGCGGATTGGATTTTCCGATGGTATCATGTCGGGGCGGCCAACCCGAAGTCTCATCTGTCCGTCGCCAACCGCGGCCTCTCCGTTGTTTTGGACAACGGCCTCAAATTGAACCTGGCTGCCCGGCTGTAGTATTCCATCAATAGCGGTGGGTGGGCCGGCGATTCGTGAGGAGATGGCCAGCGATGCGGCTCGAGCTACAGTCACGTCGATGAAGCGGGGCAATGTTCCGATAGAATCCCCGGTATTACTGTCATATATCCAGGACGACAGCATAATGGAGGCATTTACGGCGACGGCAGGGGCGCGAAGATGCCAGAACGCTATGTTCCCCTCGGGGAATTTGACCAGGGAGTCGTCGGTGGTGAAACCCTCCGGCAAATGCAGCCTCACACCTTTGGCGCTATAGATGCCGTTCGCAAAAAGAGTGTCTGACACCACGAAAATTTGATTGGTAGACAATTCCCTATCGATTGCCCCCTCCGGTTCGGTGATTGCAGCCGAATGAGTTATATATGGCCTGAAATCGATCACAAAATTAATCGCCGATAATGTATCCGGCCCGAACGCGCTGGTGTAATCATTTAGATCATATATCTGGTTGGCAAAACCTACGATGAGCGTAGCCGAATCGTGGGCATCACCCGGTGCTGTCAGGCGCCAGGTGACCGGCTGGCCGAGTTGGAAATCTCTGTGCAAGGAGTCAACATCCCATCCGGTCAGGCCGGGATTGAGAAAAAGCCGCCGGTTGTCCGAAATGCCCGCCTGACCAAGATTATTCACGGTGACCGAAATCGTAACAGCTTGGCCGGTGGAAATCGTGTCATCCATGGCCTCCGGCGGGTCGGTGACTGTAACGGGTGATATTGCCAGCGTGGCCGGAATCTCCACTACCAGCAAGGCCGTATTGTCAAGAGGCTGGACGATAGTAGCTGGATCATGGCTAATAGCGCCTTTTCCGCCAACAACCGATGAGGCAAACACTTCTCCTTCGGTGGAATCGGGAGCGGCGTTACCATGGAACAAGATCGGCAGAATCTCATGCCCGACGATGCGAGGAACATAGATCGACTCGGGAAATGCGGACATATCCGCATGATCCAGGTGAACGAATAGCGATTCGGCAGCCTCGTCCCCCATGTTTTCTATCACCACTTTTATCGAACAGGCCTGCGCAGTATTCACCATCGGCGCATTGCGCGACATAGCAAAAGTGGAATCGAGGCGGACGGCGGCCGGCGTCAGGATTTTGACAGTATCTCCGGTGATGAATGAGACAATCTCCTGATGTCCGTTTTGATAGCCGCTCAAGACGACATTCGGCCGGTAATGTCCCGTTGTGAAATCCGAGGGCACCATGACGCGGGCAAAATTGAACGTGGTATCGCCCTGGCTAATGATGTCGACCCTGTTCCCTGCAGATGTATCGGAGAGCGCAATATATTCGCGCAAACCATCGCCAAAGAACAGCCGCGTATTCTGATGAATGACGACAAAATCTGCATCGCCGGAATTATTGATTCGAATGGAAAATGCCACTCTTTGACCGGTCACCAGGCTGTCGATGTTAAGACTTCCGGCGAGATAGGTCAAAGATGCCCTCGCCTCAATCAAGACGGGGTCTGTAATCTGAATCTCACCAGTCCTAAATAGGCCATTTTCTATGCCATAAAAACGAAAAATGCCCAGGTAGGAACCTGGCACGAATGCCTGATCCACAACTATTGAATCGAGCATGGCGATAACGCCCGATGGTGAATTGGGGGCCAGGTATAATGGAGACGACAGGTTTGCCCTTATATTGTGTACGCCGTCGGTAAAGGTAAAATACGAGGTATCATACAATGCCACTCCGGATACGCCGGTGTTGCCCAACCGCATGGAAAAGCCATATGTCAAACCCGTGGAAAGGGTTTCGGGACTTAGCGTGCCTATCACGTAGATAGGAACGGAGCCGGCCGTCACAGAGAAACGGTCCGGGAAACCCGGAATAGTATCGGTCACCATGACGGTATCCAAAAGAATCGTGGAATAAATTCCGCGGGCGCCCGCCGTGATGGGGTGTATGCCAAGGGGAACGGACGTCGGCAAATCGAAATTGAAATTGAATCCCCGGGTTTGGCCGGGGCCGATAATATACGGAAGCGTCGGGTTGACGGTATAGTTGTAGACTGTACCGATACTATCGATGATATCGAGCGCCGTGACCTCGAGGTAGATCCCACCCAGGTTGGCAACGGATACACTTCCAGTTATCGTATCGCCATGGCGAACCATGTCTTGATCGATGTTCAACGACTGGACCATCATGGCGTCCATTTCGATAGTGGCGGAATTTGCGATGATTCCCGATTGAGAAGATGCCCGGAAACTCATCGTGCCACCGCGGCCATAAAAGGTAGTGCCTTTGGCCACCAGGTCGGCAATGCCGTTGATAAAATCCGATTGCAGCCTTAGAATATTATTATCCATCGCGCCACCGGCTGATGATGAAATTACAACCGTGTCGGTCGCGGCATTATTATCTGTTTTCAGATTGCCATATCTGTCGAAGGCAGTCAGCCGGGCTGTCCCTGAAAATGGGTTGCCCTCAAACTGCGGTGATGAAAGCTCGAAGTTGAAGCTGCCCAGTTGCGCCGGCGTAACATTGATAAGGCCGGTCGTTCTTATGACTGATCCCGCCATTCCTTTCAGGACAGTCGGCACAACGTTGAACAACGTCTGTAAGGCGCTGCCGACACCCGAAACCACCTGGATTGAATTAAGAACCGGTTCTGTTCCATTAGGCGACGGGCCACCGCCTATCGAATCGGAAATAATGACATTGCCATTAGCAAAATTATTCCAGATATCACGAGCATTGCTAACATTGGCGGCGAATGGCTGCCCGGCAATGGTGCCGCCCGGGGCGATCAGTGTAAATGAATTTATGATATTTGGCGAAACCTGAATAAGCGGCGAAGAAACCTCGCGGGCCCCATTTCCGAATGCTATCAGGCGACTGCCTGAGCTGCGCAACGAGAACTGCTCTCCAAAAACGTGCGTTCCTTGATATTGGGCGAGAAAATGGAATGGAGACGATTGCGTATAGGGCAGGAGAGCCTGGGGATCTGTGCTGGTGAAATAAACGAAATCGTCGAAATTAGTCTTTATATTGCCAAAAAGGTCGAAGACCGAGACACTGATGCTCTGGGGGAATATATCGCCTGCAATGGTGCTGCCGGGATACCCCGAAGCCGTGAATCGTCCCAGAGACCCGGGCTGAACCTGGAAGAAATCAGTCGCGACCCTGACGTCGCCTCCTGCCAAGACACCCTTCAATCGGGTCGGCACAGCGTTTGTCGATATTTGCTGGGCTTGCCCATTCCCGCCACTGACAACAATTTGGTTGTAAGACGGCTGGTTGCCATCGGGAGAAGGGCCGCCGCCAACAGAATCCGATACCATAATAATGCCATTCGACGCATTATCCCATTGATCGAGTGCATTGCTGACAATTAATGGATATGCCTGCCCGGCCACTACCGTATCCGGGGCGCTCAAAGAAAACGTGACGATCATATCCGGCGACACATTGATGGCCTCCGAGACAGTCTCAATATCCCCGTTGGTTACGCTGACACGCCTCCATCCCGCTGTCGGAAGCACGAAAGGCCCGGCGAAATTATGGAAACCCTGATCCTGGGTCGTAAAATGATATGGCGAACCCTGCGTATATGGCAAGACCGCCCGCGGGTCAGTGCTTTCAAAATAAACGGATTCGACGAAGTTGGTTTTCACATTATCGAATGGATCATAAACCGTAACACCGACGCTACCTGGAAAAGTATCGCCGGCAACGATGCCTGATGGTATGCCTGTCATTGCAATATGGGCCAGAGGGCCGGGCATCACTATTATGGTATCTGTGACAGCGATGATATTTCCACCCGTAAAAACGCCCTTCAGCCTTGTCAGGACAGCATTTGTCAGAAGCTGCTGAGCCTGGCCAGCGCCATCGGAAACTACTATCTGATTCAACGTGGGCTGGTCGCCACCGGGCGATGGCCCGCCGCCGATGGAATCCGATATGGCTATGATTCCATCTGCGGGATTGCCCCACTGATCAAGAACATTAGTCGCCATCAATAAAAATGGCTGGCCGGCAACAACTGTGTCGGGGGCCATTAACGTAAAAGCATTGATAAAATCCGGCAAGACCGAGATGAAATCCGATTGCTCCTCGATGGTGCCGTTGGTGATGGAGACGCGCTGCCTTCCAGCGGTGAAAAGTATAATTGGCTCGGGGAAAACGTGCGCGCCATGATACTGCTTGAGAAAATGGAACTGCGAGGCCTGCGTATAAGGCAGATCGGCCAGTGGATCCGTGCTCTCGAAATATACAAAATCGTCGTAATCAGTCTTAATATTCCCCAGAGCGTCGAAGACGGTAAGGGTGATGCCGTTGGGGAAAACATCTCCAGCGGCAACTTCATCGGGATACCCCGCCGTCATAAACTGAGCCAAGGCGCCCGGCTTAACCTGGATAAGACCCGTACCTTGCCGCAGATTTCCACCTTCCAAGACACATTTCAGCCTGGTCGGGACAGCATTAGTCAAGGTCTGCATGGCCTGCCCGGAGCCGCCGCTGACGATAATTTGATTGTATGTTGGCGAAATCCAGCCGGGCGATACACCTCCACCAATGGAATCGGATACGGCCATGACGCCATCGGCGGCATTACCCCATTGATCCCGAGCGTTGGTCACGATCAGGGCAAAAGCTTGACCGGCCATAACGCTATCGGGAGCGCTCAGGTTGAAGCTGGTCATTTGGTCAGGTGAGACGTTGATGGCATTCGAGACCATCTCGATAATTCCATCGATGACCGATATATATTGCCGGCCGATGGTCAGAAGCGAGAATGATTCATTAAAGCTATGAACGCCCTGGTCCTGAACCGTGAATTGATAGGGCGATCCCAGGATGTACGGCAATACTGCCCGAGGGTCGGTGCTGGTGAAATAAACACTTCCAGTATAGTTCGTCTTCAGATTTCCAAATAGGTCATAAGCTGTGACGACCACCGCCTGCGGGAACATATCGCCCGCTACGATGACATCCGGATAACGGGCAAGGTTGAAGCGGCCAAGAGTCCCTGGCTGAACCTGGATCATAGCGGTATTTGCGCGGGCCCCCCCTCCAACCAGAACACCCTTTAGCATGGTCGGAACAGCGTTAGTCAGGGTCTGTAGAGACCTTCCAGTCCCGCCACTAACAACAATCGGGTTGTATGATGGAGGGATGCTATCGGGTGAATTTCTGCCACCGATCGAATCAGAAACGGTTATCTCACCCGATGACAAATTGCCGAATAAGTCGTTGGCATTGTCGACATTCACATAGAATGCCTGCCCGGCGGTCTGCGTAGATCCTGTCGACATGGAGAATGTATTTATGGCCGCAGGCGAAACCCGGATAGGGCTGGATGATTGACCGACCGAGCCATTAGTAGCTAATATCGTGCGATTTACACCGGCCCTCTTAAGAATGAAAGATGGGCCTGGGAATTTGGCCCTGCCGGAGTCGGCGATGGTGAAGGTATAAGGATTTTGGACTCTGTAGGGCAAGACATCAATGGCGTCGCTGGTCGAAAACCAGACCTGCCCGTAATAATCGTATTTTTTATTATTCTCAGAATCGTAGGCCACGACAAAAACGGTGTCTGAGAACGGCACACCAGCAGTGCGCGACGATGGGTAATTCGAAATGGAAAATCTGTCGAGCGGGCCGGGTACGATTGTTATCAATCCAGTCGAATCGACGAGCCCGCCAACCGAGGCCGTTGCATAACAGGTGCCAAGCTTGGCGCCTTTTACGCTGCTGTTGACTATCTGGCCGCATGAATCGACGGTAATATCATAATTGAATGGGAGGCCACTGATTAAATTCCCATAGCGATCAAAGCCGGATGCCGTCAGGTCGAGAAAGGCCCCGGCTACCAGGGATGTCGACGTTTGGGGTAGCAGCAGGATATGGTCAAGCGTATCGGCTGTTAAGACAAAGGGCTGCGACTCGACCGGGCTGTTATGTATTTCGCCGTTTGCCCTGGTAGACATAACCAGGACAGTATAGCCTCCGGAGACGGTGTCGTTGGCAACAGGCCAAAACCTGAGCCAGATTCTCGATCCAGGAACGGCTTGCTGGCCGTCGTAGCTGAGATGCAGTAAGAGGGCCTGCCCCTCCTTCGTTATTTCGCGTATGGTCGGCTCGCTCCCGTCGTTAGAAGGGTCATCATCCGAATAGACAGCGCCTCCGACAGAATCGATATCGAAGCCTGATGGAAATATTATCCATACGATTCCGCTATCACTCAAAGGAATGGTGGAAGTCGTGAAAGCAACCGTATGCGTATCGAACGCCCCTACCCGGAAACTCGATAGGCTGTCGGTGATGTCCAGCAAGAGGCCGGTCGTCAACAACGCGGGGTCGCCCCAGACTCCATCGATCTTGGTGTTATTGGAAAAAACCCTGGTCCTGGCGACGAATTGCTTCTGGGAACTGGTTTCATAATAAAGTTTGAGCGAGGCAATTTCAAAGGGGACCGGTTGGGGCAGGAGATCAATATTCTTGTGATCAAGTTTGAATCGTACAGGGAATTCCCTATTGGAAGTATCTTCGGCGACCACCAAAAGTGGGTCGATCGCGTTATTTTGCAGCCGCATCCTCACGTTCCCACCAAAAGAAGCCTGGGGAGTGAAATTTGAGCTGTAGATGGAGTTTGAATCCGCGGCGTATGCCCCAATTGCAGATGAGAGTATCAATGCAGAAAGGACGGCCGCCTTGATTGAAGTTGAAAATATCATCTATAAGTAGCCTCGCATAGAAAATAAGCGTAATTACAAATATGTCAATAGAATTTAGTTGCCGATCTCGGGCAGGCTCACGATGCCGATATCGGTTTCCCAGCGCGAACGAACTTGAATCGTGTCAGGCAGAAATGAAAAACGCTCCGCGAATCTTAATGGCCTGGCAAGGCCGGGAGTCCATTCACCGTTGGAATCGGCGTCCTCAAAGAATTCAAATCTGTAACTTCCGGGCATGACGCCCACCAGATTAAGGCGACCGGCGGAATCAAAATGCCCTTTATAGGTATCTCCATGCATCATGGAGGCCAATACCCCCATAAATATTCCCGAACCCATTGACTCCATCGTGGCTATCACACTTCCGACGGTATCGGGGGGGGGAAGCCTGAAAGCAAAAGCCACGGAGCTATCCGGCATCCGATTCCGGAAAATATCGTAGACCATTGCGGGATCGAGGGTAACTTCTATGTCACGCTCCCTTGGAATCTTGCCCGTAATCCTCAGCCGCGCCACATTTGGCGCGGGCCAGACTTGCACAAATTTCAGGGTATCAGTGGAGTCGGCGACAACCGTGACGGCATCCTGAAATGGCAAGGTCAAGAGCCGTTCGGAGAATGTCATCTCAATAACGCTATCCTGATAGGTGCCATTGGAATGGTTCGGCGGGAATGTTAAAAGGAGTTTCGGCCCGCTGGTATCAGGCGTAGCAACTCCGGTAAACCGTGCTCCGGCGGTATCGAACGAGGTCCCTCTGGCCGTCCGCAGATTCCTCGGAATGAGGCTATAAATTACACCATCCCGCATAGGATCGGTCTCGAGCATCAGTTGAGCATTCTCCCCGACATAGGCGACCCCTGTTTCGAGAATGGAATCGCTATCGACATATTTGATGAGGTAATTTTGGGGAACGAGCTTTTGTGATTCATCGGGTGGCTCGGAAAACTCGATTGTAATCCTATGGCTGTTTACAGGCTTGATCCCGGACAAGTAGGCTGCGACTGTGTCCATGAGTGATGGCTTGAACACGATACCGTCAATACGTTCTCCTTTGGATAGGCCTAATATTGAGGCAGGAAGACCAATAGCCTCGGCCGAGGGATCCCAGAAAAGATCATCATTCTTATCATCTACGCAGACCATCAAAAATCGTCCGGGACCCAAATGCTCCAACGAGAAATTTCCGGCTGAATCGACCTGAGTGGCGTAGTCCGGAATCCCGGACATGAAGTCCACAGCCGAATCTGGAATGGTATAAGCCCAAATATCGTAAAAGAGACGCTTGTCATTCTCATGAAAAACCATACCCGAAATCGAGCCGCTGTCTATGGTCACTCCGGTGGAGAAGGCGAAGCTTCGCGATTTGCCCATCTTCACACCGTGAGCATCGCTGGCATCAGCGCCGATCGTCAGAATATAGGTGGTGTTGGGACGGAGGTTTTCTGGCGGGATAATCGTCAGTTCCCGGCCTGACCATTCCAGTCGCGGGTAATCCCAAAACACCGGCGACAGAAATACGGCGCCCTTAATTTTCTCGCGGTCCATGGATTCAGAGAATCTTATCTTGAATTCGGAGCCGGCGGGCAAATTGGTGCTTCCACCGTCGGGGCTGATACTGACGATCGATGGCGGTGTCCTATCCTCGGGGCCGCCGGGCGGAGATTCCCTCACGGCACAAGACGAGAGAATCAAGATAAGGGATGAAATAAGGGGCTTTAGAGATCTCACCTTTGGTTTAATTTGGCGCGAATCGCTTCATCATCGGGCGTAAGTTCCAGCGCCCTGGCCCAACTCTGGCGTGCAAGTTCTCCTTGATTTAAGGCCAGGTAGATATCCCCTTGATGGTCGTATATGACCGGGTCCTCGATATTGCTTTGAATCGCCTTCTTCATTTGGGTCAGGGCTTCCTCATATTTGCCCATCTTATACAATACCCAGGCGTAGCTGTCAAGATAGGCGCCATTTTCCGGATCGATGGCCAGCGCCCGCTCGATCAGCTTTTTGGCCTCTTCCAATTTTACCCCTTTGTCGGCATACATATAACCCAGGTAGTTAAGCGCCAAGGCGTTCTGTGGTTCCTTCTCGATAATCCACCTGAATTCACGCTCCGCTTCCTGGATTTGGCCCAACCTTTCATAGGTCGACCCCAGATTGAACCTGACACCGAGGTTATTCGGGTCGGAGGCGGCCAGTCTCTTGTATCCATCCCTGGCCAGTTCAAAATGATCGTTCTGGGCGTGGATAACCGCCGTAAAAAAAAGTATGGCGCTCGAATCCTGCGGCAGCGTGGACATGGCCTCGCCCATAATCTGGATAGCCTCGCTATATCTATCCTGCTCATTGACCACGAGGGTCAGGTTCACCCAGCCGTCGATAAGGGTGTCCGATAGCGCCAGCGATTTTCTGAAGTAATTTTCGGCGGCCGGGAGGTCATTCTTTTCCTGCTTGAGACGGGCCAGATAATAATAAATCGTAGCGTCGGCTCCTCCCCCGCTGTCCAGGGCTGTCATCAACGATTCGGCCCTGTCGAATTTCCGATTACCATAGAGTATCATGGCATATCTTTTAAGGACGATAGGATTATCGGGTAGAAGTTCGGCTACTCGTTCCGCGAGTGTCTCGGCCTTCTCATAATCCTCAATATTATAGAAAGAAACTATGATGGAATTGAGGAATTCGGGGTTATCCCAATTTAGTCGGGCAAGCGTAAAGTAAAGGCTGTCGGCTACGGTGGTGTCATTTTTTGCCAGGTAGATAGCCGCCATGCCAATCAGCGGCCGAGCATCGGACGTATCTAAAGACGCAGCGCTTTGATATGATTCGAGGGCTTTATCCAATTCATTGATTTTGGTGTAAAATTCGCCGAGATCGAGATAAGCATCAAGTTTGCTGGGGGAAATCTCAAGCAGGCGGTTAAACTCTTTTTCGGCCTCCTTGTTCTTTCCCAGGAAATTCAGAATTTTGGCGAGATAAAGGCGCGTGAAATATTGAGTGGAGTCAAGTTCAAGCGCGCGGCGATAGAAACTGGCGGCGCTTTCCAGGTCTTTGTCGTTGCGCAGGCAATCGGCTATGAAATTATAATCCTCAGCGTTTTTTTCGTCGATCTCGGAGCGCAAAATCGCGGCCTCGTCGAATCGACGCTGCTGGAAATAAATCTCGGATAACGCGCGCCTAATCTCGACAGAACCGGGATCGAAGATCAGAGCCTTGCGATATTCCTCCACGGCGGCGTCGAAATTGCCCGATTGCTCATACAGGTCGCCCTTTACGAAGTGGTCGTATGCCTTGTAAGATGCGAATTCATCGGGCGCCTTCTTGACGCTTTCGGGAGCCTCTTTCCTCCCGGTAACGCCGCAGCCGGCTCCCAGAATAAGCAACGCCATAAGGAAAAATAGAGAATTAAATGCAGGCGATTTCCTCAAATTGTGACTTCCTTTATTTTAATTCCTTTTGTATCGTTGGTGCCCAGCCCATAAACAGCGGCGGTATTTAGATAAATTGGTTCTCGTCGTGAACCCTTGATACTTTCCAGCCCGGCCCGGCTCCTCAAGCCCTCGATTATTTCATATCCTATGGTATCGATGGCAACTGGATCGGTTCCAAAAAGGAGCATACCGCAGTCAGCGGCCCATCGTTTCTGATAGGCCGGCCCACCGTGGAACTGTACCTTGAGGGCATCCATCACGATTAAACACTGCCTGGATTTGATCTGTTCCAGAGCGTTGAGGTCGGCAATGTATGGATTGCAGTTGCCACCATGATATTTGTTCGGATTGTGAATACTGCCATAATGATTCTTGAGTGCCCCGGTGATGCCGGCCACGCCATGATCCTTGAGTACCGGCACATTTATAATGACCTCGGAATAATCAACCAGTATTCTGCTCAAGAGCCCGCCGATTTGCCCGTTCGATACGAGATCTTGCGAATACCCAACACCGACATGATCGGTACCGAAACAGTAGGGGCCGTCGCCTCGCGATCGTACGCCAAATCC
>Ga0315293_10005339_pt1 | contig 12097 bp, 10 predicted proteins | sample YL17G13_20_MG_FD_203071 | JGI IMG/M metagenome (GOLD analysis project Ga0315293, IMG submission 203071) | Sediment microbial communities from Yellowstone Lake, YNP, Wyoming, USA - YL17G13_20 | ecosystem: Environmental > Aquatic > Freshwater > Lake > Sediment | place: USA: Wyoming | collected... | reverse complement strand
CTCGCCATAGGGGGGCCACATGACTTCCAAACTCACCTCTCCCAATGGAGGTAAGATTTTCGTATCATCGATAGACTGATGATGCTCAATGGAGGGTGACAGGTTGCTGAAACGGACCAGATCCACTAGGGTGCTCCAGTTGACCGATTTTGGGTACCAGAACTGCCTGGAGCCAAAAGCCCTCAGAATCGCCTTCAGTCCTTGGCCGTGATCCGCGTGAGCATGCGTCAGCAGGACAAAGCTAAAAATGGGTTTGCGGCCATCGATGTTCATTCCCTTCCGTTCGAAATACCGTTTCAGAAAAATATAAGAAGAACGCAAGGTATCGCTATCATTCGAATCAATCAATCCAAAATGAGGTTTTAACTGATTGTCCTCATATTCGATGAGGATCGAATCCCCCCACCCAACATCGATGAGCGTCACGTTTAAAGTGCTCATGATTTATCCCTTATTCCCAGGAGCCTTTGGGCGCCATTCCAGTTTTAACCCTTTGTTCTTTGGGTAGGAGTCTCTGGCCCTCTCGATCTGTAATCTGCTCCAGCTTACAAAGGAGCGGGTCTCCTTTTTCGAAAAACGGATATGGCTTTTTAGCTCACTGCACCGCCGAAGGAATTGGCCTTCAGAAATTCTCTCCTCCCGATAAAGATAGGCAACATGAAATAGTTTGCTTCCCATCCGATATACGTGGCCTCGACGATGAGCGCCTTGAAAGAGATGATTGGGTAACCAAAAGTCATTGATGTCTACATACAGCGAAGGGTGACTCTCAATGGTGTTGAAAAGCTCCTCTATAGAATCGGAAGATTCAAAAAGGGATCCATCTCCTATGGGTTTGATGATTAACCCTGATAATCCAACCAACAGAAACGGGATCGACTTCTTCCCCAGTTCCAACACCCAGTTGGAAGACGGGGCATCGCATTCAATGGTAAAATAGGTGCAGCGCGTCATTTTAAATTTCCCATATCTTTTGATATCATCAACGACCACAGGCACGTCAAACGTCACGCCTTTGGCCTGCGCCTCATGGGAAAGGACATTCATATCTTTTCTCATAAAACCCTATCCTCTTTCTAAGACGGATAACCGTTTATACCCTCTTGGCATCCTTTGTTAAAGAGGCAAGATGTTTTCCCTTTTCCACCAACAACCTTGGTGACAAGAAATTCCTGAAGAATACACTAGGGGACTATCTCCCAATGTCCTCTCTTTTTCTCTAGGAACTGGTTTCGCCAGGAAAGTCACCGCTACAGACATTGTCAAAAAATGTGGATCCGTGCCCGATGACTCCCGATTACTTTAGGCACCGTAAGAATGTCTAATCGAACAGAGACTTCAGATTCGTTGCGAGGATTGCGAACCCCTAGCCATTCTCCGTTCGTTGCAACAGATAATTGATTTCAATGTTGGCATAGCGATCGTGGCTGTCCTTCACCTCTGATAGCTTGCCAAAAATGGCCTCAGCCTCATCAAAGAAAAGGATGGCCTCACTTTGTTCGGCCGCATCCAATAAACGATGCAGGTTTTTTTCAGTCTCGCCGATATACTTGCTGACTGCAGCCGAAAGGTCGATGCGGTAGAACTCCAATTTCAAATGGGACGAAGGAATCTCTGCAGCCCTGGTCTCGCCTGTGCTGCCGGGGACGGGAAAAAGGGCGCAGATGCCACGACCGCTCTTGAGCTTGTCTTCTTAGTCACTAAAAGAAAATAATCATTCAAGATATGATCCTCTTTGACTTTCCCTCGTTTCAGAGGCACGGTTTAACTTATCCGGCTGCAACCTTTACTTAGCTGGCATACGCCTCAGCGCGAACCCTAATATCACAGCCCCCACTAGGCCCACAAAAGCCCAGCCAAGTACCCACGCAATGGGTAACGGAACACCTCCACCGAGTAATACAAAACCAAAGGCCGTCCCCAGCGTTCCTGCCACCAGCCATCCAACCAGGTTGGCTGGCACCCACCAAATGGCTTTAGCACGTACCCGCCTGAGGATGAACCACTGGAGGACTCCAACACTTATACCCACTGCCGACCAGCCTAAATGGGCGGGCATCTTAGCAGCCTCAAAGAACGACCAGACTGACCACCCCAGAGCGCAAAAGACCGACCAGAAAGGCCCCATATCCACATATCTCCTCAGCACCAGCCATTCGCTGATCCCAATGGCAACACCGAAAGCCGTCCAGTTTGCAAAGCCGCCCGGGGTATGCAAACGGCCAACACCAAGAGCCGCGCTTATGAACCCTCCTACTCCTCCACCGATGGTGAGCGCCACACACCACCTCACCCAGGGAAAACTCTCCTCAAGGGGCTTAAGCCCTTTTCCCTCCTCCTTAGCCTTTGCTAAGAGCCTGTCGAGTATCTTGGGAACCGCCCAAGCTATGACTGCACCGATGATTGCCAGAAAGATTTTGTCCATCATCTTTCCTCCTAATTGATCCCTGTCCTTTCCTGACGATTATGGGATGTTTCAAAGATTTATGGGGGACACCCCATCATGACACTACATTCCCTATCCTTTTATAGATTCAAAAACTATTACCTTCCAAAATCAAGCATGGGCAGGTGAGGTTTGCCCAAGTCCAGACATCAATATTCCAAAACATTTCTTATATACTCATCTCGGTTGAAAATTTTGCTGATAGACTCTAACTTCTTCACAAGTCTCTTGCCATAAATCACAAATAAACCTAGTCTGTGGATTTTCACTTACGCTTTGAATGAGATTATAGATCCCGATTCGATCTTGACCAAGTTTTGTCGACATGAGATCAGCATGAGATCAGCTAACTGTCTTCCTACTTCACGTTTATTTTCGTCCGGATCCAGCATTAAGCAATGGACTTTAACAAGATCAATTGCAGATCGAATACCAATAGCTCGATGTTCTTCAATCTTGTCCCCTATGAAAATGTAGAGAATAGCTTGACCGATCATGTCGAGTATAACTGTCCATTGAAGGTTAGGTTTTAGTAATAGTAATATGGGGTTAGCCAAGGCTAAATGTTGTGTTGTGGTGATATCTTCTTCTTCAAGTCGTTCGATAGTCTCTTCTGTAAGACCCTGCAATTTATGTAAATTCGGCTTTTCAGCCATCGCGGCCTCTACGCTCACATCTATCTTTTTCTGAATCATCTGCTTCATTAAATCGCGTAGCTTATTAACAGGAAAAGCACCAAGGCAGAAGGCCGTGAGCATTTGAAATTGTGCCTGCAGGATGGAACCGACCAAATAACCGAGCGTACCCCCAACAAGTAATCTCAACCATAATCTGTAAACTATAGTCGATGTTAGATCCATTGTTGAAAAACGCCTGACCATGTCATAATGCGAAAAAATATAAGCTCCAATAAAACCAGCGGCTGCAGAGTAAGGAAGTTTATTAAATATTGAAAGCGGATTTGATCCTGATTTTATATAACCACTCCCTTGTAACAGAAGCGCAGCGGAAATACACGATACCACCATAACATTTAGCGCCACCGGCAATATGTAATCCTTCCAGTTGTGATATAGATTGAAAAGATCGTTTGGACTAAGTCCACCATATGCCCTTGTATATTTTTCCATGAATCTCCCTTGCAATAGTTTCTCGATCTCATTGCGCCTCCGTAAGAGGGTTTTGAAATAGATTGCACAAATAAGTGGATAAGTAAAACCAGAAAATATGATCGTTATCGCAAACAGTAATTTCTCTAATGGACTCATCTTATCCTCCACAAAGGAAGAAATGTCGATTCATCGTAACTCGCCACTTTGGGCCAACCTATGAACCCTGAACTGTCCCCAATAGAAGAATCGTGCCGAACTCAAATAGATACTATTGGCTCTCCAGTTCTTTTCCGGATAGACGAAACCCTTCCTTATTCCCCTCTTATCCATGTGTCCCGCTACCCTGTCTTTTTGATGGCGATGGTGATGTCGACCGCTCCTCCACCCAAAATTGACGTATCCCGTATTGGCGTTTGGTTTACTACTTTCCCGACCATGTTTTCATCCTCATTGGGTTCTTCAGAAATCTTACACAGTTTCAGGATGGTTCTCATTGAATCCAAACCTATTCACTCTCCTGCTTTTGCTGGATCAAACGGGGGCCGACCTTCCCTTCCCCTTTTTCATAGAATAGGACGTAACTCAGATTGATGATCGTCTTGAACTTGTAACGATAAACGATCTGCTCTTCATAGAATTGGGTTCCTCCCTCTTGATAAGAGGGAACCATGACTCGCTTGGTAAATCGTCGCCAGGGCTCAATAAATTTTCTCCATGTCCCGGTATTCAAGTGTTTTCTCCCCTTCTTTAGATCTTTCGACAAGGCGTCGTGGGTATGCCCAAAGATGATGTACTTTCCGACTCCCTCGTCAGCCAATTTTTTGGCTGCCTTCACCAGATCGGGTTGGTATTTCCCTGCGATTAAGTCTAACACCAAATTCCCAACTTCCCCGGGATGCGTCACAATAAACTCGGTGATGGTGTCATAGTAGATCTGTTTTAGCCTTCCTTCCTCGTCGATGGAATCCAACCAATTATCAATAGCGGTTTGGGGCCTGACATTGTCAAGATCGTTCATGATCTCTGGATCGATCCCCAGTTCTGCTTGCTTCTTTCTCACTTTCTCATAGAATTTATCGACAATTTCTACGACAATTTTGTCTCCAAGGCAGTAAGGGTTCGGAGTCCCATCATTGTTGAAAGTATTATTGACAGTGTCGTATCGGTGACCATGCTCGGCCCAGATCCTCAAACGTTCATCACGGTAGTAACTTTCCGGGGTAAGGACGAGTCCGAATTTCTCCCGAACCATCTCCGGGAGTCTTGGATCAAGATAGGTTCCAAAATCATGGTTTCCTATCACATATCTCAACTGTTTGTCTTTTTTCTCTGTAAAATACTTGAGCGTTTCAAAGAAAGGACCGTGTTGCTCCAAAATGTCTTCCATGACTCTGAACTTTACCTCGGAATGAGGCAAGCCTTCAAATTCATAGTATTTCTGCGTCCGTATCAAATCAAAGATATCCCCTAATAGGATCATTTCAATCTTCTTGAATTCTTTCGATAACTTCCGAACCAGTTCATCAAACTCTTGGTGAAACTGGAAGTCGTCTCTTTCCTTTCCATCACTTAAATGAAGATCACTCAAAAAAGCTTTCATCTCTTTCTTTCCTTCCAAAATCATTATGGATTTGGGTGAAAGAGCTCGTAGAGTTTGTGATTGAGATCGCGATCAAAGATCCCCTCTTTTGTCTTCTGGAAAAAGAGATCGGTAATGGGGTCCGTAAGCAAACGGAGAAATCTCTTAGCCAGGCTCGGATCTTTGTACTGGAATTTAGGGTCCATGGTGGAAAAGATCGAGTAAAATAAATTGCCGAAGTAGTAGTGCTTATCAATACCTTTAAATAGAAATGGAGGGAAAACATCCCATACGTTCACCCAGTCCGGATAGATCGATCGGTCCCCGAGAAGCCTAATAGCAGGTTTGCCAAATTCGCCCACTGCTTGTTTCATGTAATCGCTGACCATTGGGTCTAAGCCCATTTTTTCAGCACCCACCCAATCCGTCGCAACAATATCTTCACTGCCGATAAGGGTCTCTGTCTTATTTGGATCTTTATCAGCAAAAATTCCGAATGGCCCATCAGCGCTCACGTAGGCATCAATGAAAGCAAAATGGATGGGAAAATGCTTGATAAATTCTATGGTCGTTGAAAAGATGTCCCTCTCATGATGGTATTCGTAGAATTTATTTTCCATGGGCAATGCGCCATAAATGTTTTTGATCGCTAAGGTATAGTAGGCATAGATATGCGTCTTATTCTTGGCGAAAGAGATACGAAAATCTGCTTTTTTCCACTCCCGGTTCACATAGTGTCTGCCCAGTTTCCCTGAATATTGAAACTCTTCGAGATCTTCCGAGAGATCGATCATGCGATAATTCTTTTCTGTTAACCCGATGTATTCCGCTACTGTTTTGACTTCTCGATTTGTAAAAAACGTACCATAAGTGCTCCTTGCCTCACCCACGGCGAGGTTCCGATAACCGCGCTCATACATGCGCTCGATTAGATATTCAACCAACTCTGGGTCTGTGTAGGTCGTGGAATCCTTGGTGGAATACATAAACATGAAGTTTGGCTTGACGATAATGGCGAAATCCTCTTTCCCCTTCCCTGAACGCTCCCGGGCCATATCAAGTTTAGCGAAAAAGTCAGTTGCCTCGAGAACCCCTCTCAGGGCGTTGAATTTATCTTTGTCTTTGACAGCGGCCACGTTAACCACCCTGTCTGAGTGGATACTCCTTAGAATGTGTGGATCCATATCCTCCTCTAAGGCATAGAAGAGCTTCCCCTGATCGTCGGCCATGGCAACGATTCTCCGTTGGAAAGTTGCCGTTGGAAAATGGTCATTATTGATCTCGAGGAGATTTTCATCCTTTATGTTGAACGATAGGGCTTCTTCTCCAGACAGTATTTTCGAATGACCCTTCTGGATATCCAGATCCAGCGAGGCAACATGGCTGATCGCCTTTCCAAGGAGTTGCCCCACGTAATCCTTTACATACTCTGTCCGGTTTTTTCTGAACACATCGGAACGGACCTTCAGACAAATGTGATTGGAAGCAGCATCCAGAGCGCAAAAATAGTTATAGTATAGGATCGGCCATCGAACGTTCTTAAAGGTTGAGATCTCAGCCTCTCCCATTGTCTGATCCGGCAGAAAGGGATAGGTCTTTTTAATCGATTCACCCCTTAAAATGATTTGCCCGTCGGAGACATGGATTTGATGAGGTGTTAAATGAAATCCCAGAGCGCCCATTCGGCGAAGCAGGTTCTTTATGGACTCTAAATATTGCCTTGGAACGATCTTCTCAATTTTCGAGATAGGAGGAAAAGGTACATCCACGAGTGGATATGGCTCGGCGTGGAAAAGGATCTTTATTGCAGCATGCCTCTTGCGTAAATGGTTGGGAAGTGGTGATTTTTCGAGATCGCTCTTCGATACCGCATACCCTTCCATCAACTGGTAGAGGGGACCCTCATACTGATAAACTCCTTTCTCTACATCGAGTTTCAAATTCTCAATCAAGCGGTCGGTCAGGACGTATCTCTCCCAGCTCCCATCCTCCTTCTGAATGATGAGAGCGATGTCCCAGAACATCTCACCATCTCCCCAAGGGAAATCCTTATCATGGATTCCTGAAAAGAAGAAGAAGCTGGAGTGTCCTCCTCCTTCAGAGAGGAGCTTTCCGCGGAGGACTAAATTCTCATAGTGTGTCTTGTAAAAGGGACCTGGAAGGTAGGTCTCCCTTATCTCTCCGAAACAGAATTTCACAAACTCGGAAACCGTCCGGAGTTTCGTGATGGGCGATAAGGTGTTCGTGACCTCAAAGGAAGAAAGCATCGAAGGCAGGTCAAGCATGTTGAAATATAATACCCCTGAGCCTGCAAGGGTCCCATCTTTTCGCCTCCCTCGATAGAGACGGGTAAAAAGTCTTGTCATATCCTCTAACACATCTATCCCTGGATCATCGTGAATAACCTTATAGCCATGCAGGAGGTAGTCGTTTCCGTCATTACCGGTAAACCAAAAGGAGTAAGCCATCTGTCTTTTCCCAGTTGCTGCATCCGGCTTGAACAGGGAAAATATACCCTCCTGAATGGGCAGGCGATCTCCCAATGCCTTATAGGAGACAGTTCCACTCATCTTGGCTTCTTGACCTGACAGTTTGATAAAGTCGGAAACGCTCTCGATCTCGATGGTGACATCAAAGGATAGGGTGTTTCCTTGTTCTTGACCCCTCTTCTCACCCTCTTCAAAGTCTTCCACCCCTTCAGCCAGAAACCCTGACATCGTTTCCGAAAATCGGAGGCCAACCTTTTTTGCTTTTTTTCGCTCCTTGGGCATGAACCATCCTCCTCAGGTTATTCGCTCCGGGGCAGACGGAGCACCTTTTCGGCATTCTCGAGGATAGAGTCCGAAAATCCGTGAGCTCTCTTTATTCGCACATCCCGGTCCAGGGGGTTTTTCGTCTTCTTGATCTCCCTGTACTCTTCCAGGGTCACTCCATGAGTCACCCATGGAAGATGAATCCATCCGTCGATCGGTATCGGAAAATCTGAACCATTGACAAGCCATTTTGGAGGGAACATCTCCAGGACTTGCTGCACGATTGGAATCCGTGTGGATAAAGAAAAGGCAGAGGTATCCCCCCAGAGCTGCACCTTTCTGCCCAGGTTGGCACTTTTCATGAAAGCATAAAACTCTTTCACCTCATTCTTATTGATGGGAGGTGGAAAGACGGGCGTCGCGCAATGGGCCCCTATGACAGTGACCCCGCACTCCAAGGGCCGATCGAGGTACCTAAAATTGTCCAGGCGCCATTCCCTTATCCCTTCCGGGAAGGAATATTCCGGCCCCACATGGCAGAGTAAGGGCAGGTGGTGATCCGCCAAGAAATTGTAAAAAGGTTTGTGTTTCGGATCTTTGAGGTGAATATGCTGTGCAGAGGGAATCAGCTTGAGGAGTACCGCATTCTCGTCCCCCACGACGAATTCTAATTCCTCTCTCCAGTCTTTTCGGTTTGGGCTTACCGAGGCCCCATAGAAAAATCTCTTTCCCCTGTTCTTCGGATCTTTTCCCTTTCTCAGCCGGCCATTCAATTCTTTCACTTTTTTCGCTAAGAATCGATTCGACACCCAGATGTCGGTTCTTTTTTTGTCAAGAACGCCTGTTTGGGGGTCATAGACAGCATCCAGGCCGAGCAGGACGATCCCCTCCAATTCTTCAGAGGTCTTGAGAAATTGATAGGCCAGGTTCAAGTACTCTTCTGTATCGACCGACCCGCTCTGGTCCACATCCGCTCCCAGCTTTTCCAAATCCTTCTCCACGAGACCGTAAAGGATCCTCGTGAAAAAGAGATTGTTGTCATCTGGATAGAAATAGACATTTTCGTCCACCTGATCGATCTCAGCTCCTCTGCCAACGACATGAAAGTGCATATCCAATTTCATGATCCCTTCCTCCTCTTCAACTTAATGGAATTTCGTATTCAACCAGTGTTCCTACGCACTTTAGCGATGACAGATATCCCGTAAGGCTTTTTATGACGATCCTTCTTTTTTCTCTTCCTCAGATCCCCTTGGTTTCATACCAGCCGAACGAATATTGATAAACTTCGTGAGCAGATCAAACCAGAACGGAGCCCCAAGGGATACTGCAAAAGCGGTGACGATCCAGCCGCAAATTCTACTGATCCAATCAAAGAGAGTGGTTTTTGATTTGGGCTCATCGAGGGCCTAATCCGTCCCTTCCGAAACACCTCTGATCAGGTGTTCCATGATCCGAGGAATTTAGATTGTGAATGGTCTTTGTGTCTCAAAGGTAACGTCTTGCTGCCCCGCCCAGAAATAGTTGGGAGTCTGATCAGGAGGCATGCGACGAATGATCGCCTTGTGAAACCCCTTATAGTTTCCCTTGAAAGTACCATTCTTCCATACCCGCAGTAGTTGAGCGGTAAAAAGGCCGTTGAAATCACCGTCGGAAGACAATTGGTTGTCCTGACACCCCGAGATCAGCAGAACTGAAGCCTTGACAGCGGCCTTTGCATCTCTCAGTTTAATGTTTTTTAGCAATTTGTCATAAAACTTCCTGTTATTACGGTAAGTGCGGAGTGCCACATCGGGTGGCATGAAACGGTATCTTACAGCCTGTGAGCCGATGCCAGAACTCCGGACAGCTGCCGTTCCCTGATAATAAGCTATTTTTACAATCGTCCCGCTGTGACAGCTATCGGAGAAGACTAAAATGCGGACACCTCTTGCAAACCTTCCAAACAATGCATAGAGTTCGTCGTCCACGAGTTCGCCATCGTAGAGACACCACGTTTCATCTTGTGCATCCGGTTCGTCGTTGTTGAGGTCCGGCAACTGCCCGCCGTGACCTGAGTAGCTCAGCATGAAAATATCTCCTGATTTCAGTTTCTTGGCAGCGTTAAGAATGCTGCGTGTCACCTGGGTCCGGGTCGCTGCCCTTGTCAGTAAGGTCTTGACCTCAAATCTCTTCGATTTGGCAATGGACGCCATATCTTCCGCATCCGCTTCGCAGGCATTGAGTTCACCTGACCAACCACCGTAATGTTTAGGATCAACCAAATTGAGACCCATGGTTAAAGCAAGGCCTTTTGCCATCACCCTCCCTCCTTTCTCTATTCTCCCTTCGTTGAAAATCCAAAAGGTTACTTTTCACTCCAATCTATTTCCCAAACGCTCCTGTATCGACCCACTCATTCTTTAGAAGGGACCACCAATCGACAGCCAATCCTTTCATCACATAGACGTAAGGCAACCACCCATAGCCTCCATCGCCCCACCCTGTGCCCCAAGAGTTCCGGATCAGGAGAGCTCCCGTTGTCTCAGATTCGCCGGCGTTGGTATTTTCTATTTTGAGTTTGTCATCATAACCTACGGCATTCACTGCATGGCCACCCAGGATCTTCTCCCCTGGGCTTGGATAGGGGATCTTGCCGGTCTTCGAAGCCTGAGAGATTGAGGTAAAGACAGTAAAACCGAACATCAGGGGGAGACCGGATGATAAAAGTCGTTTGATCGAGTTGAGGAGGTCTTGCTTGAGCGTGCCCGGCGGATCAAGACGATAGTAACTGATCGCCTGAAAATTCTGAGCGAAGGAGTAGAGAAAAGCTGTTGGTTCTTTTTCAAAATCAGCAGTGACGTATGGCCAGTACTGTTCTGGAGGAACGCCAAAGAGGACCATTGCCTCCATGGTCGTACGGAGAAAGGCACCTGTATCACCCGTCCATTGCAAGAGGTTCCTGGTCGTTTTGTATAGGAAAAGTCTCGAGGCATCGAGATGCTTGCCAAAGGATCTCCTTTCGAAATACTCCACAAGCCCGATGCCGGCTTGGGCGGTGCAGGAACCGAGTTCTTCCTGATCCTCGATCGGAGAGCACCATTTCCTCAGGTTGACATTGGCCGGAAGGGTTGCTCTTTTTGAATCTTTCAGGCCAACCTTCCTAAGCATGGTCTTCACAGAATCCTTTTGTCCCAGGGCTTTTAGTTTGGAGGAAACGTCATCCCGTTCTGCTGTATAATCCCGGAAACTGGGATAGTCGGGAAGCCATCCCATCTTAAACTGACGTGATTCGTCACTCATGGCAAACCTCCGATTTTGATATTCTGAAACACTTCACAGAAACAAAAGCCTGGCCTCCTATTACGAAGACCAGGCTTGTTGATCTTGTCCATGGCAACCCCCACTGAGACAGTTCACATCATCTTAATTCTTGAATCATCAAATCACAAAATCATCACGTGTTAGAGAGTGAATAGGTTGATAAAAAAATATTCTGATGATCTATTTCCCCAGGTATTGTTCTACGACCTTTTCTGTGACGGGATTACCCAGGAAATCTCCGTTGATGATCGTTGTGGGGGTTCCTCTCACACCCATTTTATTTCCTAAGAGAATATCCTCTTCTAACCTCTTTCTCCCCTTCCCCGTCTCAAGGGCAATTTGAAAGACCTTCTCATCGTATCCTTTCCCTTTCAAAATTTCTTCTATCTTCTGTTTGAGCACCTCCTTCTCCTTATTGACAAAGGCTTGGCCTTCTTCAGAGAAGAAGAAATCATGGATGACCCAGAAGGCCTCATTGCTCACTTCTTGTGTCGCAGCCACGATCTCTGATAATTCGAAGGGTTTTCCCTGAAGCTGTAAGGGAAAGTGCTTGAACACATATTTGATATCTTGAGGATACTTATCCATTAACTCCTTCATCTGTTTCCACGACTTGACGCAGAAGGGACACTGAAAATTTGAAAATTCAACAACGGTCATCTTTGCATGGGTAGGTCCTTTGAATGGAGATTTTTCAATTTCGAGTCTTCCCATATCCATTTTCCGAGGTTTAGGTTCTCCTGCTTCTTTTCGGGTCACATTCTCCCCTTTTATGAAAAGGCTCCCGAGGATTACTTTCTCACCCACAGAGTCGACATAGAGGATTACCGGAATCTCCCTGTTCTGAGCCAATATGGATAGCTTCACTGAAAAAAAACCAGGAATGGGAGTCTCCTTCTTCTCA
>Ga0315293_10005336_pt1 | contig 12098 bp, 12 predicted proteins | sample YL17G13_20_MG_FD_203071 | JGI IMG/M metagenome (GOLD analysis project Ga0315293, IMG submission 203071) | Sediment microbial communities from Yellowstone Lake, YNP, Wyoming, USA - YL17G13_20 | ecosystem: Environmental > Aquatic > Freshwater > Lake > Sediment | place: USA: Wyoming | collected... | reverse complement strand
TTGAACTGTTTTTTCAAAAAGTTTTTCAATTCATTTTTCATAGAATTAAGTTCTCCTTTATTTATGGTCGCCAACTCGCTAATATTTGTACTATTATCAGCACTATTATCAGCACTATTACTGTCATTACTATTATTATCGGCAATACCAGTTATGCCTAAAATAGTCGATGCTGTGGATTGTGATGAAATAATGTCGAATATATGATTATATTTTTCGGCAGGTGCATTTACTAAATCTTTAATTTTTGGAACGGTTAATGTTTTGGTAAAATAAGCAAATAAATTATGAATAATCATGATCAGAACAATCGATATAATTGTTGTTTGTATCGTCCAATATATCATGTACACCTTTAGGTTATTATATTACAATACTATTATGCTATCAAAATAACGCCGTCATTAATTCAACGAGTTCTTCTTTAATTAATAAATGATCAATATCTTCTGTCGCTAAAAAATAAATATTCGTTGCTGTAAAATTGGTAGGTGGATTGGTGTCCACTAGATCAGAATATATCCCATCAATAATTAACACGAGTTTCGGTTCTTTCACTTGCACGACACAACTATAATATAATGATACTGTAGTAATAACCGTATGATCGTAGGGTAATTGAGATAATACCACTTCTTTTTCATAAATACTGGGATCAATTAACAGCGTTAATGATCCAAATGATTCGGCATCTGTTTTCCTAACAATTGGTAAATCGGTAACTTTCATTTTGAAAATATTATTTCTATTTTCTATTCTAAACAATCCATCATGAGAGAAAATATCTATATTTGTCATTGATTTACGATAGTATGGGGATAATTTTTTCATTTGATCGGGTGAAAGTCGCGACGGTAAATATTTGTCGATGTACAGACGGATCGTTTTTTTTGGAGTTGCCTTAATATATTCATTCATTTTTGCGGTTTTTGTTGATTGAATATTTTTCATTTTGTTTTGTTTTGTTTTTAGGATAATATTATTGTAAAAAAGGGTTTAAACCTATTTATTAATTAATATTACTAATTAATAAATAATAAGATGGCTACAGTACAATCCCCAATACTGTCCCCAATACTGTCCCCAATACTGTCCCCAATACTGTCCCCAATACTGGACCCAATACAAAATGTCGGGATAATTATCGTTGATAAAACCGGAATATTGAAAACACTTACCGTAAAAGATTACAAGGAAGAGGAATTGTTTAAGAAATGTGGATTTAAGAAACCCGATAATTTTTCTAAGCAACATGAATGGACCGTGAAAATGGATAAGAAAAAGTATTTGATTGCTGTATTTGCAAAAACAGAAGGAAAGGCGAATACCGAAAATAAATATGATTTTCCGCCACCTATCGATACCACCCTTTTTTTTGGGAGTTGTGCTATTGTATGCCGCATAAATTCCGAAGAAAATAAGACGATATTCACATTAATGTCGTGCACTATTGCTTTATGGGATAAATTGTACGAGAAATTGTTTGGTGGATTCGAAGATTTAGTCGCAACGAGTATAGAGGATGAACATGAAGTAGATGAATTGGCAGGGGTTCCATCGGATAAGAAGACGAAAGATGGATATTTGAAAGACGGGTTTGTCGTTGATAGTGATAGCGGCGATGATGAAAAAGAATATAATTCGAGCGAATCTAGCGATGAAGTTGATGGAGTTGGATCGGATGATGATGACGATGGTGCAGCGGGATTGGCGGTGGAAGATATTGGATCCGAATTGAGTTCAGAAGAATATGATACTGATTCATCTTTATCTTCGTCGAAATAAATTTTATTTTTATGTTGAGATGATGTAATAGATGCCAGAAGATCTAGAAGAATAAGACGCCGCCAATTTATTTTGTTTTTATTTTTACTCTAAACAAAATAAAATTGATTACGAAATTACGATATAAATGTTACGCACTAATAATTCATAATACAATCAACCAAGCAATAACAATCAATATGCGTAAAATTAATAATCCCGATACATTCCGCGCAAATATTCGTGATAAACTTAACCTCATTATAAAAGACGATAAATATTCCAAAAATCTGGAAATAGGGATCTATAATTATTCTCTGAAAGAAGCCACTAATCTAAAAGTCGTGAAGAAATGGGACAATCCATTTTATACCCAACTTTATCTTGCCCATCTTCGCAGCATTCACATAAATCTACAAAATCCGATTTTCCTTGAGCGAATCAAAATGGAAGATATTAAACCGCAAATTGTGGCGTATATGACACATCAAGAAATGAAGCCGGAAAAATGGGATCCGCTTATCAAAATAAAAATGATTAGAGATAAAATGAAATTTGATACAAAAGTAGAAGCGTCAACTGATACATTCAAATGTCGTAAATGTCATGGAAAAAACTGCACCTATTATCAGGCGCAATGCAAATCAGCTGACGAGCCCATGACCACCTTTGTGTCGTGTATAGATTGTGGAAATAGATGGAAATGTTAAATTTCATATTTCATCAAAAAATAAATATATAATTTCCAACAATTCATTATTCTCTTCTTTCTCAATCCGGACCATTTGTTTTTCAATTTCCTTATATAGCGCAGGTAATCGCGATTCTATAGATGGATTTTCACGATCATTATTTTTATTTTTATAGCTATCTGGATTGAATCGAATAAATATGAATTTCCCGCCATGAATCATCGACAAATCATTGTATCTAATATCTTCGTCTTCCAAATCATAGCGTTTATGTTGATGTTCATCGGTTTTGATTTTCCACAATTACATCTTTTATCTGTCGTATTTATCATTTCGGGTAATTTGCACACCATACAATAATTAGCAGGTATTCCTTCATAATTATATGTTGGCCTAGAAGACCCGCAGCTACACAATTTACAAATCAAATTTACCATATCTGGAATCTTATGTTTCGAGCAACTGTTGAAGCCCTTCCCCTTATAACCAAACGACGCTATCAAGGTACACCCATCTTCAAACAAACATTTCTTATGCGGCATTTATTTTATTGTTATATATAATATACATATATTATATTTAAGTGATTATAACGAACATATTATTTAATATTCCTAAATAACAGAGGATTCGTTTTTTTCTATTTTATTTTTTTTATTTAAATATGCAATTCTGTTGTATTCTTTCTTTTTTTCGGGAGAAATATTTGCAACATAATTTGTTTTTTCTCGATATTCTTTTACTTTTTGTTTTACCGCATCTTTATGTTTTTCGTAAAATACCTTGCTCCTAGTAGGCGCAGTATATTTTTTCAAATGTTCTTTTGTTTCGACTAATTCATCAATCAACTTTTTATTTTTTTCTTCTAGCATAACAATTTTTTGCAATAATTCATAAACAGTCAATTCATCTACCTGGTTCATCGTCTTATATAACATAATAAAAATGTTTATATGGTTTGCATAAAATATATTATATTATAAAATCTATATTTTATTCCAAGAATTGGAACCCGGATTTAGGACATTTTTGTAAAATCCATTCGGGAAACGGGATATGGTGAATACCTTTATTAGCGGAAGTATGATGTTCTTTACACAAAACAATCATATTGAAAATTGAATCAACGAAAATATCGGGATTTTTTTTGACTTCAGTCCAATCGAATTTATTGCCGATATTTACACCCGTTTGGATATTATAACAATGTTGCGCAAACTCCCCGAATTTTATCCAATCAATTGCATTTTGTGCAGCTTTTTCACAGTAGAAATGATGCGTTTCTAATGAAAGACCGGACGATTTATTGGTTATCCCGCAAATAAAACATGGCATATCTTGAATATGGCATAATTCATGGTGGGTTTTTTTATAAATGGCCAAATCGACACGTTTTTCGTGATTGGGGTAATGGACGGTATAGTGATTAGATGAATGAATAGTATGAAATGGAATGGCGTTATTGTGCGAAATATGCGACGGATTAGGAACGGTGTTAGGAACGGTATTAGGAACGGTATTAGGAACGGTGTTAGGAACGGTATTAGGAACGGTATTAGGAACGGTGTTAGGAACGGTATTAGGAACGGTATTAGGAACGGTATTAGACAACGACTCGATTAATTCATCACTTGAATTCGCCTCAATATCGACAGATGATCGGCGACCCATAAGTTTTGTATAAATGCATCCCATTATTGTGTGTTTTATTGTATTGGTTATAACAATTCAATATTATAAAAAAATAATCAATTTTTTTGGAAAGGATACCAGCTACATTTCCGACATAATATATTCGCATACAAAATGCGTGGAAATAGCAAAAATAATACTGACTCCAATCATTGCTAAACAATCAGGAGTACAAATTCGTTTATATAATTGTGCAAAAAACATTTTCCAATGAAGACGGTTACACCGTGACATAATAACATCATCAGCATCAATATCTTGTTCCATCATTAAACTTTGTATTACATTATCAGGAAATTCGGCATGAACTTTTCGAAGAAACATAGCGTGCCGATTATTTTTTAAAAAGGTGCGAATATATTTAGTTTCTAATGAATTTCCGCTGATAAATAGATAAGGACTTGTTGAACTAGTCATTCGTGACCAATCGACGACGTGACTTGATGAATTAATGATATGTGTTCCCGATTCGGTTAATTTACCAAAGGATTGCAATATAATTGCAAAAATACTTTCATTGGCTAATCCTCCTTTACAAATAAGATCATAAATGATTTTATTTACATGCGCATATTTCAAAAATCGTCGGACATCGGGACGAGTTACAACAAACCAAGGATCATTGGCAAGATGATATTCTTCTTGCAATAATCGTAAATTTGCGCGCGTATGATGATTTAAATCCCACCATGCGGGCGACCATTTGAAAATACTGGATTCGTAATATGTCAAGAACATTTCCCGAAATTTCAGTGGACTGACAATGGGAATACATGAATCGGTTAGAAGACAAAACCATTGATTTTGTTTATCATGGTACGCCGCATAATTTAATAAAGACATGTATGCGGGTACAACATGGAAATAAGATGTTCTGGCGATATATTCGATGGGGATGGTATGATCCCGGATCCACGGTGACGCGATTTTTTTATAATCGGTATAATGAAAATAAACATTGATAATATCTTTATTGAATTCTATCCATTGAATCCACTGTTCTTCTTTATTTAAAATATGTTCATAACTGATAATAAAACATAGGGCAATTTTCATATAATTTTATCGATTATTATACATTATAACGAATAGTGTATAATATGTTTTATAATTAATATATAATTTTTAGAATAAATTTTGTCGTAACCCGTTATTTTTTGTGTGAATTTGTGTATGACCTCGCATTGCGGGCGGCCACATCGCGGGAAGTACCAAGTAACGAACCACACTGGCCGGTCCAGTTACATTTATTACACTTACATAAACCTTCTCCTAATTTGCCGCTACCAGTGAATTTGATATCATTTTGATCACATTTAGGGCAAAAATGTGTGGCCTTATTACCACCCCGTCTAATACGGCGTCTCATAGTCCTTCGTTTTACTACTCTTCCTTTTCGGCGGGTCATATTTCGTCGTCTCGTTGCCATTATATATATTTGCCAAGAAAAAAATAAAAAGTATGAATCGTATAAATAATAAAATCAAATATATAGTGAATCTAAATAAACGGCTAATATCATTGGAAATTGCCATGTATTGAAAACATTGCTCCTCTCTGCTTTTTTAGTGAGCAATGATTTGACAAAAATATAAAAACTCAAGAAAAGCGCAAATAATAAAGTCATTTGAAAAACATATTCTATCGTTTTATCTGTGGCATGCATCATTATAATATAGTATAACAATTAAAATCCAACAATCTCTAAATCTTTCAAATTCCAATATTCACATCCTCCACCGAAAATTGGACGTCGAATTATAAAAGGGACACGTTTTTGAACTAATTCAAGTTCGGCAACTAAATATCCGTCGATCACGTGATCGGGTACTTTTACAAATGCTTTTGCGCCCGTATTAATTTGTTTTGCGCGTTGGCCTAATACACGCGCTTTTTCATATTTGGTTAGATATGGAATGGTTCGATGAAGATCGTCGATGATATTATTATGATTATCGCGGATTACAGTAGTAAGTGCACTAATTTCATCGTAATTATGGATTTTACATTCGGGATGAAAATCCAAAATATAATTTTTATTAACTTCTTCATTAAATTTCTGTAAATAATGTTCATCTAAATCTTCTTCATCATCATCATCATCATCTTGATCAATTTCATCATCTTCATTTTGGATAATAAGATTGTTGGGATTACCGGTGTTGGGATTACCGGTGTTGGGATTCTGCTTTTTTATGTCTTCTGTTCCTTCTAATTCTTCCTCGTCTCCACTACTATCGCCTTCATCATCATCGTCATCATCGACAATACCAAGATCTTCATCGCCGTCATCTCCTTCAAAAGGGGGTGAAAATGATGGCGTTTTCATTGTAAATACTTTTTCTTTTGGTTCGATTGCATCATCGTCATCAATTTGCGAATTTACAGATACGCTATCATCATCATCTGTGCCGCTTAATTCGGCACCATCATCGGAATATTCTTCATGATCTTTATCCATTATTATTTTTATTATTATTAGTTGTTTAGTTATTTAGTTCTATATAATTATACATAAAAAATATTATAATTAAATTATTCAATTTTTTTATGGTGTAAAATATTGCACACCATAAAAATTTTTGTATGTATATAGTATATGTCTAAAAGAGCCCTAAAAGATGAAGGTGGAGGTGGGGGTGGAGGCGAAGGTGAGGGTGGAGTAGGAAAAAGAAGAAGGCTCGAGTTAACTATCAGTTTTGTTATATTGAACAACTTAGTCGAGTCTAAATCAACATTTCAACCCCGAGAGTATGATTTAGACATAGAATTGATTAAAGGTGTGTGCGATGAGACTGTAGATGCGTCGATAGAAACAAAATTAAATAGTGAACGCATGAATATGGGCAGTTTGTCTCATTTTTTGCAAAATCTAGTTTTGCCTGACAATGTAACAAAATATGGTAAAGATAGTAGGATACCTAATAAAACTATAAATAAAGCCCCAGTAATAATACTATATAGTTTGACATCGACCATGGCAAACGGCATGGGCAACGAACAGTTTACGGGAACATCATTTAAATTTCCAGATGACCGGGCGCGAACTTTGTCTGGAATTTGTGATGAGGTTTTTAATTTTTATCAACTTAGATATCCAGACTATAGAATCGTATTAAAAGTAAATAACCTAACTTGTTCAAAAGAACCAGAGGCAAAAGAACCGTCTGTAAAAGGAACAGAGGCAAAAGAACCGTCTGTAAAAGGAACAGATGCAAAAGAACCGTATGTAAAAGGAACAGAGGCAAAAGAACCAGAGGTAAAAGGTCATGGCAGATCAAAACGAAATAAAAAATCAAAACGAAATAAAAAATCAAAACGAAATAAAAAATCAAAACGACGGCGCGTTTATTAGTGGTAAAATTATACAGGATCATAAAATATTCGATATAGGTTAAGCAGATTGGTCGGCTTTCCAAACGGTATCGCATGTAGAGCATAGATAAATATATTTCATATTTGTATTATCGTAGCGAATATAAATAATTTCGCGTTCATTGTCTACAGGATGTACATTTGTTTCACAATCGTGGTTAGGACATAGAATTTTACTTACACGCGGTAATGTGGGATCTAATTTGGTATATTTATTAATAATGTGCGCGAATGATTGTTCGCCCTTATTCATTTGTATTTTACTGATGGATACATTATCGACAGTCAACTCAGTATCTTCATTCCCGCAATTTCTACAATAATAAATTAATTTGTTTGCATCATCATTATCGATACGAATATAATATTTGTTGTCGCAAACATTACAAAAATGCATTTTATTTGTTGTTTTATTATAATTATGTGTTTATTTGTTTATTTGGTAATAATACTAATAAATATAATAATATTTATTTCAATTTTTTATTCAGTGATAACGCAATTGATGCATTTTTCATACAATTTAACGTATTCCAATGTCGTATTCATGCAATATAAATGGGTAATAATATGCTGTAATGTTGGAAATTCATTCTTTTTTTGTTCTAAATAAGCAATAATCTTATCGCGATTCTTTAAATATTGTTCCTTGACAATATAATAAAACATTTCAAATTTCGGAGGATAAACGCCTGAATGTTTGGTAACTATTTTTAAAATGGCAATTTCGATATTTTTATATTCAATAATTTTCGTATAATTCGCAACATCTCTATGTGCTGGCGTAACTCCGGGTTCGTTTAATAATGGATTTTTACAGAGTAGAGTACATAATGTTAATAATACAGTGGTTATGGTTTGACACGATGTCCATTGTTCCCCTCGCCACGTGTTTAAAATGGAAATACATACTTTCCCGGTACTATATAAATTCGGATTAAATCTAATATTATCTCCATTTGTACAATATTTTATTACAGGTGGACTACTCGGATAATCTTGGGGAAACGTGAAATCGAAAAAATAATTGCCGTATTGATATGGCGTATCCTCCGGACCAATTATCAATGCATATCCCTTGAGCATATTTGAATCATCGTGCATATAATAAATTCCGTTTTCTGTTAATGGATTTTTAATAAGTTGTTTAACGTCGTTCAATAATCGTTTAATAGTTGTCTTGGAAATAGTGATGATCTCATTATTATTATCACTAGACATTAATACATGATATGAAAAAATGTGTTTATATCGATTTGTTACAATAATAAAAACCATTGTTATATTTACAAAAAAAATGAAATAGAAATATATTAGTATATATTATCAACAATAATCCACTCCCTTCGCTATAATGTCATCGCTATCTGACTTTTTAGCTAAGCATAGTACAAGTAAAAGAAATGAAAATAATAATGATAATGGTGCAGCGGTGGCAGCGGTGGCGTCAGCGGTATCATTCGATGCAAACATCGGTCCAACACATACAAGAATAGCAGATAGAATGTTGCATATTTATGGAGGAGCTTATGCAATACCAAGTACAGACTTGCCTGCATTTTATAAATTGTATTTCGAAGAAGTGTTTGTGAAAAAGAAGATGGAATATTTAACCGAAAAACAGTTACCCGTAGGTGGTGCAATATTAGTTGATTTAGATTTTAGGTATAGTCACGATGTAGAGATTAGACAACATACTAAATCACATATTCAAGATTTAATAAATCTCATTTATTTGGAAACACTTAAGGAATTCTTCATATTCGAAGAAAACAAATCATTCCCGATTTATGTAATGGAAAAACCAGACGTGAATCGTCTGGAAGATGGATCATTGACAAAAGATGGTATTCATTTAATTATTGGAATTCAAATGGATCATAATTTACAGCTTATGTTGCGGGATCGCATCTTAACCAAAATCACCGATATTTGGGATTTACCGTTGATTAATAAATGGCCTGCTGTTTTGGATGAAGGTATTTCAAAAGGAACAACAAATTGGCAAATGTTGGGATCGAGGAAACCGGGGAATTTGGCATATGAAATAACTCAGTGTTATACCATAACATATGATAATACGGATGGCGAGTTTATGATGGACGAACATGATCCAAAGAAACTCGAATTATCAAAAATTTACCATAAAATATCGGCACAGTATCCAGATCATTCTAAATTCGAAATTAATCCAAAAATTAAAGCGGAAATTGAAAAATGTAAATCCATAAAAAATAAAAATAAACATACGGGTATAAAAAGAACCGCGGGTAAATCTAAGCCGAAATTATTGATATTGGGTGGTAACGACGAAAATGATAGTGAAACGGAAGAAATTTGTACAATTGAAGATATCAAAACAAAAGAAATATTGCAGTTGGCGGTGGATAATATGTTAAGTTCATTGAAAAGCGACGAATATGATATTAAAGAAATACACGACTATACCCAAATATTACCCGAAAAATATTACGCACCTGGATCACATGAAAAAAATAGATTAGTCGCATTTGCACTAAAACATACAGATGATCGATTATTCTTATCGTGGGTTATGTTACGGAGTAAAGCCGACGATTTTGATTATGACACAATTCCGGATTTATCGAATAAATGGCGAAAATATTTCAAGGAGAGACCGGATGGGGTGACGCGACGATCAATTTTATATTGGGCAAAACAAGACGCGTTTGAAGATTATATGAGGGTGAAGTTGACGACACGCGATCATTTTATAGAAGCAACAATATCAAGTCCATTAGAATACGATTTTGCGGTAGCATTGAAATATATGTTTAAAGATAGATATGTATGCACGAGCATTACTGCGGATAAATGGTACATGTTTAAAAATCATCGTTGGATAGAAGATAAAGGCGCGACATTACGTCTTGCTATTTCAAAGGATATGTTTGTGGTTTATATGGATTTGCAGGAAAAGTATTTGGAAAGTATCCAGAAATTCATGAATGAACAAGAGGATGATGCGGATCTCGCCACAAATCAACAATATAAAACATTATTAGCAAGAGGATCTATTATTGCATCGAATATGGCAAAAATGAAAAAGAGTGCAGAAAAGGATAAGATTATGCGAGAAGCTGCGCCGCTATTTTATGACGGTGAATTTATTAAACAAATGGACGCGAATCGTTACTTGATGTGTTTTACAAACGGTATTGTTGATTTTAAAAACAAACAATTTCGAGAAGGATATCCTCAAGATTATATTACCAAATGTACGAATATTGCATATCAGCCATGCAACGATAATGGAACGATGTGTGAAATAGTGACGTTTTTCAAACAATTATTTCCTATTGAAGAATTGAATACCTATGTATGGAGTCATTTGGCGTCTACTCTTATTGGTGAAAATATTAACCAGACATTTAACATTTATAGAGGAAATGGAAGTAATGGGAAATCAATGTTGACCGATTTAATGACGCATGCACTTGGCGATTATAAAGGAACTGTACCAATTACATTAGTTACAGATAAACGAAATGGAATTGGTGGGACATCATCCGAAGTTATGCAATTAAAAGGAGTGCGATATGCAGTCATGCAAGAACCGTCAAAAGATGCGAAAATCAACGAAGGTGTAATGAAAGAATTAACTGGTGGCGATCCAATTCAAGCTCGTGCATTATATTGTGAAAGTGAAACATTTATACCCCAATTTAGTTTAGTAGTTTGTACAAATACCTTATTTGAAATTAATAGTAACGACGACGGAACGTGGCGAAGAATATGTATCGTCGATTTCATGTCTAAATTTGTTGATACTAATAGTAGTAATAATGGTATTATTACTGACGACAATCCATATCAATTTCCCAAGGATAAGAATCTGAAAGAAAAGTTACCAAAATGGGCGCCGATATTTATGAGTATGTTAGTAAATTTGGCGTATGAAAGTCAAGGATTAGTTCAAAGTTGTGATTTAGTGACTGCGTCATCGAATAAATATAGACAAGGTCAAGATCATATTGCTGCATTTGTAAATGAAATGGTGGCGGTTAAAGAAGGAAAGAAGATTGGGAAACAAGCATTATGTCAACAATTTAAATTATGGTTTTTGGATTCATATGGATCGAGAAAAGCACCCAAAGGGATTGAATTGTGTGAGTATATGGATTTAAGATTCGGGAAAAGTAAGAAAAGTGAATGGCGAAATGTTGAGATATTATACCCAGAAACGGAAGATGTTACACAAGATGAGATGACAAGTTATTGAGGTTGTGACATTACAGTATTATCGACATAATTATTTTGTGATCATATATGGTCACAAAATATTCAAGTATTTGAATTATATATTTTAGTTTATTGTATTCAGTCAATACGAAAGAAAAACAAAAGAAAAGAAAAACAAAAGAAAAACAAAAGAAAAAAACAAATAAAAATAAAAGTTGGGCCCAAAAGTCCAAAAAAGCCCAAATCCACAGAAAAAAAGAGAAAAATGAAAACCCCATGAATGGTAGACATTGGCATTTTTTGGTAAATCGTTGACATGTTTTGGTAAATCGTTGACACATTTTGGTAAATCGTTGACACATTTTGGTAAAT
>Ga0315293_10005335_pt1 | contig 12099 bp, 3 predicted proteins | sample YL17G13_20_MG_FD_203071 | JGI IMG/M metagenome (GOLD analysis project Ga0315293, IMG submission 203071) | Sediment microbial communities from Yellowstone Lake, YNP, Wyoming, USA - YL17G13_20 | ecosystem: Environmental > Aquatic > Freshwater > Lake > Sediment | place: USA: Wyoming | collected... | reverse complement strand
TTCAGTTCTTAGAATTAACCGAAAAGCCCGGTGGTGCAGTGGTCAAACATGGCGGCCTCTGGAGCCGCTGACGAGAGTTCGAATCTCTCCCGGGCTACCACTGCCTAAGCATGACTTTATACTTTTTTCAGAGCTATTTTCAAGGATTTCCTTGAGCATCTGCTGTCGCAAAGCAGTGGTCAGTTGAGCCAATTGCCCTTGTTCCACCTGTTCCGGTCGATCATAGTCCTATGAGGCTGCATCATCGCATCGCGGGTCAAGATTTCATCGGGGTTCAGATCCCATGCACGAATGATTTCCTTCAATGCATCGATCTTGCTGATGCATGTCTTTGGCCTTATGCTGAGTCCTGATGAAAGGTAGATTCCTCTGAGGACTTCTTTGCCTTTCATCTGTATGTCGTGGTAGATGCTTATTGTATGACCCATCACGTATTCGATGTAGTCTCTGTCAAGCGCCCGCATTTGATAGCCCATGGAACAATATGAATTTCGTGTTGATAATTGCTTCATGTCCAGGTTTTCCTCAGCTTCCCAGAGACCCCTCGCGCGGGCGAGTATAATTAGTCTCCTCAATACAGTCCCCACAACTCCGTAGGACTTTCAGATCACGGACGCGAGCTCCGTGCGCATTTCGCAAATACAGGTTCACCAAAAGGCCTATTTGCTTTGCATGTGTTACTTTAGATGAGAGGAGAGGGTGACGTGAAGGGCCTTATCATTGTATCAGTTCTTGTAATGCTGCTTCTTTTTTCCTCAATACCTGCTGATTCAGTGCTGAGAAACGTCGTGTCTACGCCCGATATTTATGGCGTCAGTGCAAGCGAAGACACGACGTTGGGTTCGGTCAGGAAACTTGTGGGAGATTTGGAAGAGGTTGGTTTTGGCAACGCCCTGGATGGCTTGATCGACAAGATTCTGTCTCTGAGCCGCGTGGCTTTTCTGTTTTTCTACGCAGATTGGTGCCATTTCTGCACGAAAGAAAGACCCATAATTGATGAACTTGAGCCTTTGTATTCTGATAAGATAGTTTTCATTCAATTGAACAGCAGCAAGAACTCTGAAGCTATGGATGAGTTTGCTGTTACTGGTTTTCCGGCAATGTTTTTGATTTATGGCAAATCTGGAGATGGTTACGCTTATCGTGACTTGAGCGGGTTCCAGGAGAAGCTCTTTCTGCAGGATGTGTTTGACATGATCGCAAACGGAAATCTTTCAACTCTAAACCTTGGCTCACTAGATGAAGATTTCGGAAGTTCAAGCTGCTTCCCGCACCACAGCTGCAGCCTTTCAAAGTGTCTTAAGAACTGTGTGAAGGAGGCACTTGGCGATCTGTCACTGGCAAAGGTACTTTATGAACTGGGCGACTTTCTCAAGTCCTGTGCTGGATTGAAGGCGGCCGAGGCTCTGGAGGCTGCTTTCAAGGCAGCCAAGGCCGGTATTTGCGCGGCAGACTGCAAAGAAGTTGAACAGGACATAACTGGGGGGCACGCTGATGCTCAAGATATCGGCACCTGTGTAAGATGCGCATTGGCGCGTCTAGGAGCCTTGCCCGGCGCAGGCTGTCCAATTTCGCTAGCTGACAAACTGGCAAAGCTGCTGGCCCCCGCGGCCGATTGCCTTGCAGTGTGCAGCGCTCCTCCGAGCACGTGGAAAGAAGAGTATGGAGTAGGTCATGAGTGTCTTGACGCTCACACTCCAGCTCAGGACGTGTGCATCGATGGCTCAACTATAGGGATGCGCACGTGCATCGACTGTGAATGGTATCTTTCGCAGGGTAGCATTGAAAAATGTCCGATGGACGCGCCTGATTGTGTAGAGACATCTAGTGGTGCAAAGTGCCAAAATCGGTGCACCAAGCTCAACTGTGATGATGGCGATCCATGCACCTGGGATTGGTGCGACTATAAAGTTGGCTGCAAACATTATCGGACTCCAGGCTGCGACAAGCCTGATGACAATTATGGAGTTTCAGACTACTATGTGGATACTTACAACATTTCAGCTCCTGAACCTAGAGTCGGGGTTCTCTTGAACGGATTTGCCCCGTTTATCCTAGATTTGTTGGCTAGGCTGGGAATCCCTGCAGCTCGCGTCGAAACAACGTTAGAAGGAATAGAAGAGTACCCGGTTTTGATCTTACCTTCAGGTGCCATTTCAGGCTTCGATTCGTCTTCTACGTTCAGAACCAGACTGGAACAGTACGCAGATCAAGGTGGGACACTGCTCGTTTTCGCTCAACAGAACGGATATGAATATCAGGCGCTGCCGGGTCATGCGCTTTCGGGCTATGGTTGGCTGGAAGACATCAGTTGCCAGCTCGATTCAAGTGCCATATCAACATATCATCCGATGTTTGCCTCTCAACATTCAACCGTTCTGGACCTCAACGTGGACGGATTCTTCACGTCAATTTCCAAAAACAGTTCGATATTGCTCACGAGAACAAAGAACGAAATGCCCGTCATGATAATGTACAGCTTCGGAGCCGGTCGGGTCATTGCTTCCACGCTCTACTCAGACATGGCGTCGGCACTGTATCTAGAAACAAATGACGAGGAGACGTTGATCAAAGAACTCGTAACGTGGGCTATCGAGGCTCAGGATTCGCCGACCTTCCAGCTCGGAACAGCCAACGTGTCGATACCCATTGAGAATCCATATCTTTCTCCGCTGGAATATCCCGTGCAAGAATTCAACATAGGAGACACCGTGAACCTGTCCTTCGCCCTGAACAATGGCGCAGACGTGCCAACTGACTTGGTGTCTTTTCTGTTGTATGACCCTTTAGGCAACAAGTTCACTGTGAATGTATCAAGAAACATCCCGGTCAATCAATCAGCCACGGTTGCCTTGAATTATCCGACAACGAATCTGTCTAGTGCTGGAGTGTGGAGCATATACTACTTGCTATCTGCCAGCAGTTCTCCAGTATATTTGGCTTATGCCGGCGAGTTTGCCCTCGGCTACAGCATAAGTGAGCACTCACAGTTTGATGCATACGTGACGGTTTTCAACCCTGACCAGAACATCGTTCAAGAACAAAACTTCTCATTGTACATACTTCCAGGTCAGACTGGAAGCATCAATCTTACCGTGAATGCTGACAAGTACGGATTATGGACAGCGAGGTACTCAGTGTTGACAAGGAACGATACCGTAGTTTTTTCTGAAAAGTATATTTTCGCAGTAAGCGGATTCCGAGAAAGCTCCAATGGTTTCGCATACTTTGATTCGCAATTAGTCTTCAACATGACAAGCGAATCCCGAGAATATGTCTATGGCAAGGATGCTAGTTTCACAGTGACAGTCAAGAATGAAGCAGCCGCCGACAAGAGCGTCATAGGTAAGTGGATGCTTCCTAATCCGAGCTCCCAGACTGTCATTGTGCCAGCCGGAGGCACGACCAATTTCACAATTTCTTCGCCAGTCTATGAATCTGGAAGACTTATTGTGCGATTCTATGATTCGACAGATCCTGGCAAGCTCTTGGGCGAAGTCGCTTCACCGTTCGAAGTCTATCATCCCGATGTTAATCTGGGATTGGAGTTGGACAAACCATGGTATAGAGAAGGAGAAACGGTCACGATTTCTGTAAACCTTGAAAACCTCCAACCTTTAGATTACAGCCCGCAGACCACAGTGCGTGTCTTCGATCCAAATGGAGTGAAGGTTTTTGAAAGCGCATTCTATACTGAGTATTTGCCAAAATTCTCGTCCACAAACAAGATGCTCACGTTTACTCTGCCTCTAGACTCGAGTTTCGGCACATACACCTTGACATCGGAAGCCTATAACGGAACCGAGAAAATAGGAGGCATCGTTCTCTACTTTGACATTCCTAAGCTGCCAGTAAGCGTCCGATTCAGCGAGCCATGGTTCAGAGTGAGGGAAAACCTTGATTTCGAGATTCTACTACGCAATTATCTTCCAACGCGCTGGAGCCAAACCGTAAACATCGCAGTGTCTGACTTGTCGTTTTCAGATTCCATCAGCCTCAGTCTGGAAGCAGGTTCGACAAAACTGTTCAGCTACAGTCTGCCGCTGCTTGAATCGCTTCAGCCTGGTAAGCACCTGCTGGTTGTCAAGTATGTTGAAGAGAACACCATGACAGAATTTTCCTTCTTCATAGCGCAGGCAAAACTCCAGCACAGATCAGACAAGACAACGTATATCGCAGGCGAAACTGTCAACTTAACGCTTGAGAACACTGGAGGAGTTGATGCTGACTACGCTTTTCATGCAACTCTCGTGGACACCCATCTCCAGACTGTCGTTGACCAAACCTGGTCAGGAATTCTTAGACCTGGAGAAAACACGATACTAGCATTTCCGATTCCGACTGGAGCAACTAAAGGCATTTATTACCTCTGGCGCCAGGCCGAAAACACAGGCAACAATGAAGTCTCAACCGCAAGTGACATCCTGATCGTGGACGGGTCAGAAGCATCTCTGACTTCGGAAACCAACGAGAAAGTCTATTCCATAGATGAAGTAATCACGATACTGTCACACATATTCGCATCAAACCAAAACATCACCAACGCCGTTCTCAACCTTCAAATATCTGCAATGCAGCAATGCGTGGTTCCCCAAGATAACCTCTACATCACTGAAGACACTGTTCTTTGCTCAGGCACTTATTACGTCGACGACGTCGGATTGGATGGAGTGCTGATTGTAGGCGCCGACGGCGTGACGCTGGAAGGAAACAACACAATCATCGTTCAAACTGATCCGGCAAAGCAAGCGATCGGGGCACGGATTGAAGGTTTCAATGGAGTGAACGTGAGAGGCATAGAATTCAAAGAATTTGCTGCAGGCATATACCTGTCAGACTCACACAATAGTCTAATCGAAAACAACGTCATGAACACAACTGGTCATCCGTGGGCTGAGGGAATCGCTCTTGACAATTATTCTACGAATAACGTTATCCGTGGTAACTGGATTAGTCTCCCGAATTTTAGGCAAGGCACCGCTATTTCTCTGACCTCGTCTATGGACAACACTATCTCCGGAAACAATGCCACCAATAGTAACGAAGGTGTCTATCTGTCACTCTCAACTGGGAACACTATTGCGAACAACTTTTTCTGCAACAACGATGATGGCGTGTGGCTGGACAACTCTGCGAACAACAACATCATAGCAAGTAACACGGTGAACAACAACAACGTAGGAATCGACATCGAGTCGGCATCTCAAGGCAACATCATAGCAAACAACACGGCGAACAACAACGGTGAAGGAATCGCCGTGTACTTTGCCAGCAACAACGTCATCACCGGAAACGTAGCAAGAAATTGTAGCGGCGCAGCTTTCTACTTCGACAGTTCAGGCGGCAACACTATATCTAATAACATTGCAGATTCTAGCGGCTACGGATTTGAGCTGTACTACGGAACTATGAATGTTCTCTCAAACAATACACTGACTGCCAACACATACGGTTTTCTCATCGATAGTGATTATCTAATAGATTTCGTCCAGAACATTGATACCTCTAACACCATTGATGGAAGACCGATTTACTACCTTGTAGGAGTTTCCGATGTGGTTGTTGATGCCTCAACTAACGCTGGGTTTGTAGCGGTGGTGAACAGCTTCAACGTTACCGTCAGGGATTTGACCCTGACGAAAAACGGTAGAAGCGTCGTTTTTGCCAATGCAACGAACTCGATAATCGAAAACATCACGGCAAACAACAACACTCAAAACGGCATCTCCTTATACTTCTCAAACAACAACACGATCAACAATAATCGACTCAACGAATCAAGATATCTTGGGATCTATGTTTACAATTCCGACAATAACACCTTTTCAAGCAACATAGTTGGCTTCCACAGCTACTACGGGATTGTTCTGACAGATTCCAGCTTCAACACCGTTTTCAACAATTCAGTCTTCATGAGTAAGAGTTCCTACTACGGTTACGGCATCAATATCGAAAGAGGAAACAACAATGGCATCATAAACAATGAGATCTATTCAAACATCTATGGAATCCTCGTTCACTCATCTTTGGACAATAGAATAACCGGTAACAACGTTAGCTCGAATGTGTATGGAATACAAGTCGGTCTGTCAGACGGCAACGTAATCAATGACAATGTCGTGAGCAACTTCGGCTCCGTCGGCATCAGCCTATCATATTCAGACGGCAATACGATTGCACGTAACCATGCAGACAGCAATCCCGCCGCCGAATACAGCGGCGACACTGGCATCACGCTCGGAAGTTCGATTGGAAACAATCTGTCAGACAACACTGCAAACTGGAACAAGTATGGTATCCGTCTTAACACTGCAGGAAGCAACAAACTGACAAATAACGAGATGAACGGGAACACGTATAATTTCGTAGCCGAAGGCTCGAGCTACACAGATTACAACAATGATGTTGACACAAGCAACCTCGTGAATGGAAAACCAATCTACTACCTCATAGGTGTCTCCAACGTCGTTCTAGATTCGTCATCAAATGCTGGCACAGTATACTGCATCAACTGCGTCAAGGTCACCATAAAAGACCTAAATCTCACGGACAACGGAGCAGGCATATACTTCTACAACACCACTGACTCAACTATTCAAAACAACACAATGAGTCACAATTTGTACGGTGCATACTTCTCTTACAGTAGACAAATCAATGTTTTGGAGAACAACGCAATTGACAACAGTCGTGACGGCATCAGCTTTAGCAACTCCGACGCCAACCGGGTTTCGAACAACAACGCATCTGGCAACAGTGGTAACGGCATCAGCTTTAGCAACTCCAACACAAACCAAGTTTCGAACAATACAGCAAACTCGAACGCCAACGGTGCCGGCATCACGCTTGCCGGCTCAAACAGTAGCTCAATCTCAAACAACACTGCAAATCTCAATTACCACGGTATCGGTTTATCCTCTTCTAGTAGTAACAACGTCACACGCAACAATGTAGCCCAAAACAGAATGGGCATCGCTCTCTTCTATGCTGCAACAACAAACAATGTCTTACTGGAGAACATTGCCTGTAGCAATGAATTCGACATACTGACTGCCTGGAACCCTTCGGCGAATTCAGGTTTCAATAACACGTGCACATCAATCCAAAACTGGAACGACAACGGCGCAACAGGCTGCACCTATACATGCGGAGGATCCGGATTGACCTCCTGCGCCGACTCCTCCTCTGTGGAACCTACCCTAGCCAGTCCATTACCCCAACCAATTTCACCAATTGCGATAGCTCCGAACATAGAGACGACAACGCTTACTCACAGGACTGTGGGTTCCCATGCATGGCATCAATCTGACATCAACACGCTCATTGCCCAAAGCCAATTCCAAAAGGGCCGAGGGAGTGTCCTTTGGGACAAGAACATCACCGTCGACCTTACCAACATTCCGACTGACATCCCAACCTACGTCGGCATGCTCAACGTGACCGGCAAGTTGTACCTTTATGCCACACTTTACTCCGTCACGGGGCAGATCATAGCCACAAGCGTTTATCCTTTCTACATTGCCGACAAAACTCTTGCCATAACCGTTGAAACTGACAAAGCCGTTTACCTTCCAGGGGAACCAGTGAACATCACGGGTTCGGTGATAAACAACGCAGAGGCAACCAACGCCACGCTAACCGTCACGGCAGACGGCGCCGTAGTGCTCACGCAAGACTTCTACCTGACCGCCAACTCGACCAGTCAATTCAATGCTTCTATAGTAGCTAACGCAACCTTCATTCTTGAAGCGTCAGTCAACGAAACCATCGTCTCAAACTACGTGATTGTCGCAACTCCCCAAGTCGACGCAAACATAATCGCGCCAGACACTGCTAGCAGAGATCAGTTCGGCATTACTATATCGCTTAGGAACTCAGGTCTGATACCAGTCAGCCTCAGAGTGACAATGGATGCGGATATTTGGACGGTGAATATCGCCAAAGGCCAAGTCGTCTACCTCAAAACAAGCAAAACCATTACAGAAGACACAGTTATCACCGCGAACATTACCGGCGACATCAACCAAACACTCCAGAAAAACGTCATCTTCGGCGAAAAAGCAAGCATACAGATCAATCCTGAAAGCGCCTATACCGAAGGTGCAGTGGCGATCCCGTACAAGATCACAAGCACGGGTTCATTGGAAACGCGTTTCAACGCCACATTCTCCGTGAACGGTTTCACAATTGTCAAGGAAATCTATGTTGCGGCTGGCGACAGCCTGAGCGACGTGTTGGTTCTCGATCTTCCGAAAGGCATGTTTGTTCTTCAAATTGCTTCGCCCTTCTGGTCCGCTCACACAAGCATCAACGTTCAGAGCGGCCCTGACTTCATTGTTAAGTCAATGCCTGATGGTCTGGTCTTCAGGTTGGGCGATACCGCTAACATAACGGTTGAAGTCAAGAATATCGGTGGGAAGGAAGGAGAACTGAAAATCGATCTGCAGTCGCCGGGATTGTTTGAAGAGCATTATCAAGCGTGGGTTGACAGCGGACAGGAGCTCAACGTGACATTTTCATCCCTCATTCCAGAAGACCTTGCAGAAAACAACTACACAGTTTACGCTAAGGTTGACGGCAAAACCTACGAGGCTCACTTTCTCGTACAAGGCATCAAACTAGCAATAAGCGCGGCTCTCGATAAGCGATTGCAGGTGCAAGGCGACATTGGCGTGTTCACATTGTCCATCCAGAATTTCCAAGGCTCCGAGGTAACGCTTTTCTCAAGAGTAAAACTAGGCGACTATGATAACGTAACCAGCTTTAGCCTTGCAGCCTCAGAAACCAAAACGTTAGAGTTCTCCGTTCCTATAACGTTCGATGCTGGAAAACTGCTGTACAGCGTCTACTCGAGTAGCGGTAGATCGGTCTACATAAACTCAACATACACTATCCAGAAACCTCCTGAATCTGCAGGCATAATCCTGTACGCAGACAAGGAAGTCTACGAAAGTGGAGAAACCGCCACGATCTACGTAACCACAACCAAAGCAGGAACGCTTGTCGCTGCGGGACCGGGCTTGAGTATCAATACAACGCTTGAAGCCACTTCCAACACATTCACATTTGTCGTTCCGCTAGTGAGAACGGGAGAGTACTCAATCGATTACAGTTACGGCGAATTCAACACTTCGTACCCGATCGACATAATCGGCTACACTGCGCGAATCACCAACTCAACAACCGACAAACAGGACTACCGAACAACCGACGTAGTGAAACTCAACGCAACAGTAGATGTCAACAGACCATTTTTGGGCCAAGTCCAAGTCTCCATCCTTGACATGAACAACACGATTGTCGGAGAGACCGCGTCAAATCACACTTTCACGGCAGGAGAGAACGCTTTGTCCCTTAACGTGCCGATCAACACAACCCTGACAGGACAGCATTATGCACTGCTGAAGACATACGCGTTTGGATCATACATCTTTCTAGTGTCAAGCGCCAGATATTTCGACGTCATCGAAGCCGCGGACACGACACCGCCAACGATAAGCTATGTCGACGTGACCAATGGATTCAATAGTTCCCGACCTTTCACCGAGAATGAACCGATAGATATCCACGCAATAGTTTCAGACAACGTAAACGTCACGCAAGTTTCACTGTACTATAGAAAGGCAGGAGAACAGAACTATGTCAGAATGGAAATGACAAAGTGCCCAAGCTGTATTGACACTTACAACGCTACGATTCCTGCGTCTGAAGTGTCCACACCTACAATAGAGTATTACGTGAACGCAACTGATGGAACCAACTTCGCCACAAACCCGAGTGCAAATCCCACGACGAACCCGCATATCATCTCGGTGAACATGCACCCAACTCCAGTCATGTTGAGCAACCCAACAAGCATTACAGAAAACTCCATGCAGCTAAACTGGACACAAAACACAGACGACGATTTCGGCAACTACACCATATACCAGTCAGCCGCAAATGAAACATTGGGAACTGTGATCTACACGATCACACAGCAACAACTGGCATACTACAACGTCACAGGACTAACAGCAAACACAACCTACTACTTCACAGTGAGAGTCTATGACAGCGATGGGCTTTACTCAGGCTCCAATCAAGTTGCAGGAACCACTGCAACCCATGCGACGCCTCCCCCACCTGCACCTGAAGCGCCTTTCCCGTGGATTCCAGTTGCCATAGGACTGGTCGTCACTGCAGTTGTCGTGGCAATCGTGGTTGTTGCGATAAGGAAAAAGAGAAGCAAGCCGAAGACAACGGCTTGAATCCCCCGTGGTTACGATGCAGGGAAAAACGCTGCGTTTGCTACTGTTTCCAGCGATGTTAATCCTATTTGCGCAGATGGCATATGCTTCTGAACCAATTACAGCGGAGTTTCTCTACTGGAACCCCATCACTGATCCGCGATTCTGCAGCACGTGCCCGTCTTGGGCCGCATTGTATAATGATTTCTTAACCAAAAACTCAACATTAACACGTATCCAGAAGGATTTTGTAGGCAGCGTCACTTTTGAGTGGATTGATGTTACCTCTGCAGAAGGCATAATGAAGAAACAAGCATATGACATTAGCCTACCAAACTCACTAGTGATAAATCGCACAACCAAAATTGAGGGTAGTTTCAACGAGACTCAAATAAGAGAAGATATCAATGCCCTGCTGGTAGGTACCAATCCACCGAATCAGTCACTAGAAGAATTGTTGCCGCTCATTGTCTTAGCATTTTCGTTTGGTTTTCTTGAGACGCTGTCTCCATGCTTGATCGTGTTATTGTCATTTGTTCTTAGCTACACTCTGGGAAAGACAACGAGAACTCGGGATAGTTTCTGGAAGGTGATGATTTTCGGAGTCGGTTTCATAATTGCTGCAATTTCCGTGGGATTAACCTTCGGCATCATGTACCTGTCACTGCGACAATACCAAACAATCCTAGCTTGGATCGTCTGCATCTTTGCACTGTTTTTGGGGCTCGGCCTTCTAGGAGTGATAAAGATTCCACTCGAAGCTAAGCCTCTGTTACAAAAACTGACAGGACTCAAGTTTCACAGTTTCGGCGGGCTAATGCTGCTGGGATTTCTGTTCTATTTCATCGATCCTTGCTTGGCCCCAATCTTCTTCGCCACGTTACCAATAATATCCCCAGGGGCGTTATCGATACTGCTATCTTCTTTCTGCATTGGACTCATGGTGCCCTTTCTTTTCATCGGCGTCTTGGCAGGATCTATTCAGAAACTTGCAACGACAGTTGGCAAACACAAATCCAGAATTCGCGCGATCTCAGGCCTGCTTCTAATAGCATATGTACTTTATGTGATTCTCTATCACCTTGTCTAGTGCTCTAATCGCGCGCCTTTGCCTATCGATCTACTAGTTTGGACTTCGGGAGATATCTCCACTGTCTTTGGTTCACATTTGCTCACTCACTGAGACCGAAGACACCGCAAAAAACAGGATTTTAGCATAAATTGTAGCTTGGAACAGTAACTCCCCGGCTATTATTCGCCAAGCAGGAGTCTGTATTTTTTTCTTCTTTCAACATGGAAGCTGGATCAATGCCTTCAAAGCAAAAAGAAGAAGAAAGAGCGTGTGCACAAGGTTCTTCTTCTTTTGGAACAAAACAAGTTAGAAGAACAACAGTCACGAAAACACGGGTTGTTGTTCTTTTAGTTCTGGCAAGCCTTGGTAGTAGTCGTCGGTGTAAATGGTGTTAAGACTACTACTTCTGATAAGAAATTGAAGAAAACGTAGGAACGGGAGTCCTGAGAGTCGGGTCAGACAAATCTTTTGTCAGTTTTTGAGTTCACGAGATTCCGGACAACACTGGATATTTTTTCTAAGCCCGTTTTAGTATATGCCTTGTGAATACTGCTAGTCTAATCACTTTTTCGCTAACGAGTATTCGACCTTCGTAGAAAACTCTGGAGCCATCTTTCACATTGTGGTTTATTGATAAAACCATTTAAACTCACTCTAAGAAAGCTATAGCGAATCGGTGTTGCGAGATGAGCATCGAGCTTCCAGAAGCCCAAATTCTTGCAATGCAAATGAATAAAGAACTCGTTGGCAAGCGTGTAAAAACCTATAGTCTCAAAGACTGCGAGAGACTGCAAAGAA
>Ga0315293_10005332_pt1 | contig 12102 bp, 10 predicted proteins | sample YL17G13_20_MG_FD_203071 | JGI IMG/M metagenome (GOLD analysis project Ga0315293, IMG submission 203071) | Sediment microbial communities from Yellowstone Lake, YNP, Wyoming, USA - YL17G13_20 | ecosystem: Environmental > Aquatic > Freshwater > Lake > Sediment | place: USA: Wyoming | collected... | reverse complement strand
AACTTTGTACTATGCACTGGAGACCCAGATCCCACAACCTGGCAATGGCACGGCTTCAACTATCTGGGTGACGGCAACTGGCAAAGAAACGATACCTTCACCCAAGAAAACACAGACCTTAACCTGCTCACCTGGAACTGGCAAGGCGACGAAAAATGCGAATTCCAAGTATGGGAAGACGAACTCTACTGCATGGGACAAAACGAAGACAACAAGCCAGTAGCAATAAAATGGAATGACAGCACACAAAAATGGGAGCTAGACACAGACTTCAACAAAGGAATCGTTGAGCAAGCATACGAAAGCGCAAGCGGGTCCACACCATTCTACACAACCTACCAAAACGCTCTATACCAAATACAAAACGTAGGTCCAAACAGCAACGTCTGGAAAAAAGGCGACCTAGTATGGAACACAACCGACACAAGAACCTGCAGCTACAGCTGGCACACAGGCGACGCAAACGGCACATGGTACCTAGACATAAACGTCTCAAACGGAAAACAAAGCAGCGGCGACTCAAGCGACGGAAACTTCACAATAGACAACAACAATTTTTTAGAAATAGTTTCCCCTGAAGACGGTTCTGATTTTAAAGCGGGAGCCTTGGCAATAGTATTTTTTAGGCTTAATGATTTAGTCGGAAAGGATATTGTAGCAAACCAGATAAAATATCAAACCACCCCCGACTCTGAATGGGAATCTGTTTCTCCTTCTTACAACGCTTATACTAATACTTACTACTTTTTTTACACAATGCCTTATGTCGCTGGTGACTATCTTTTGACAGTAGATGCAAACATGGGCGGCAAGATTCTAAGCGACAGCATTAGTTACAATGTTATTGACAATGACCTCTTAATCGAATGGGTAAAACCAACTCAAGCAATTTATGATGCCAATTTTCTGGTTGTAGGAAAACCACTTGTTGTGAGAGTGAAAGTAGTGAACAACGGACCCGAATCTTTTGTTACAACAAAATTATCTTGTAATGGACAAGACTACACTGACACAAGAGAAATAGGCAGCTATGCGATAATAGACTTTGAGAACATTCCACCTTATTCTCAAGCTGGGAATGACCAAATAATTGCCAAAGTGGATCCAGACAATAATATTACAGAGCCAGACGAGAATAATAATACAAAATCAGTTAATGTGAATATCATTAGGACATACGGGTTTAAAGTTATATACCGACCGCTTGAATATTACGAAGCTGACGTTTTTGAATACCTCTTTCATGACAGTAACTATTATATGAGTGCAATATATCCTTTGGAGCCAAATCAATTAGAAAGCCTAAAAAATGATACAGTTTATGAAAGACCACAGTCGCCACCGCTGTCTTGGTTTTATCTCCCTTGGCCTGAATATTTGGGATTAAGAAGGGTTTTGGATGATATAAAACTTGCGGAGATTACGGCACGAGACGGGCTAAAGACTTATGACCGTATAGTTGCGATAGTTCCTCCTTCTTGGTTAACTAATAGCGGCTACAGCCCAGGAAATCATGGTCTTGCTGTGGGCATGCATGCAGGCGCGGCATCAGACTATCCTGTTATTATAGCTGAAGTTTCATCAACCATAACTTCTCATGAAATATCTCATTCTTTTGGCTTATGTGATGAAAAGCCAGACTGCGGCGGTCTTCTTTGTAGTCTTTGCCCTAATGAGTATAAAACAGGCCATATTGTGGACGGTTATTGGGTCCAAATTGAGAATAGCCCATCCTGTTCTATTCTTAAATCAACAGATTATCCTTGCGATCCTGAATTAGATAATGTTCCTTGTATTATGACAGAAGCTATAGTAGGTTCTTGGATAGGTAAAGATAGTTTTGATTATTTAACTAACCTGTTTAGTACGCCTCATACCGAAAAAGAAACTGTTTTGGTAGTTAGAGGAACTGTATATGAAGACCATAATGTTTTATTGGACCCTTTTTATATTGGCGAGGGTTATGCACGTGAGAGTTTTTCTGGTCCTTATGCGTTGCAACTATTGGATAATAACAATCAAACATTAGCCGAATATGATTTTAATGTGGATTTTAGGATATATGCTAACACACCCATAGATACCAATGTAACAACGTTCTTGTTTTCGGTTCCATATAAATCGAATACTTCAAAAATTAGAGTTGAATATGAAGGGGTGACGAAAGCTGAAAGAGATGTGTCGAACAATGCACCTACAATTACTATAACCTCACCTAAAACAGGCGATACTTGGACGGACATTAACACGCTTCAGTGGGATGCGAATGATCTTGATGGAAACGATTTGAATTTTATTGTACAATACAGCAATAATGATGGCAATACTTGGGATTCACTTATTGTAAATATTCCCGATACAAATTACACTTTAGATATCAATAAAGTTCACCCTAGTAATAGTTGTAAATTTAGAGTTATTGCCACTGATGGAGTATTGACCTCAACTGATTCATCTGAAACATTCATAGTAAAAGAACCAGATATTAATGTCTCACGTCCATTTTGGAATTTTATGAATATTGCGAGGGGGGAAATAGTATCAATCGATTTCAATATTTTTAATAGGGGCAATGAGACATTAACTGTTTATGATATAAATACCCCTTCAAACATATCGGTTTCGGGTGCATCTTTTCCTTTAACTCTGCAACCTGATGAGTCTCAGACCATAAGCACAACTATGGATTCGCTTAATTATTCAGGCGACTATGCGGGAGATATAAACATTAGTAGCAACGACCCTAATGAACCTTTAAAGAGAATATTTGTTTGGGGGCATGTAGAAAATACACCCCCTTTAATATATCTTGATATTAATGCCCCCTATCAAGTAAATCTTTTTGATTCATTTGAATTGAACGCCAAAATTTACTCTGAAGATGCGCCTTTGCGGGATGCAAACATAGTCATTTCATTGCCAGAAGGACTTTCAACAAAGGATTCTCAAAAGACTGAATTAGGCAATATTTTCCTTTCAGAATCAAAAGACGTTAACTGGACAATTGATGTAAATAAAGTTGGACTGTTTGAAATTATACTAACTTTATCTTCTAGTCTTGCTTCGGATTATAATAAGTCAAGATTTGCTTTCGTAACAGCTATTGAGATTACTGGTTTAACGACAGATAAAAACGCATACAATTTAGATGAAACCGTAAAAATTGATGCAAACGTAACTAACAGCAACCCTGATTTGACATACGCGGACCTTAATTTTGTTATAGCCATCACAACCCCTCAAGACAACAACATTTACATTTACAAAAATATTAATTGGCTTTATGCAGATTCAACTCAAGAACTAACAATAGAATGGGATGCAAACAAAACAAGTGGGCAACATAACATTACTGCCCACTTGTATGACTATGATGGCGAACTTTTAGACACAAGCGTTACAAACTTTGAAGTAAATCTGCCAACCATGTCTTGGATTCTTGGATATGGCGGAAACAAGTTGATTGGCACAGACTACAATATATCATATTCCATCTTAGAACAGCCAACGAAGAAATTTATTGGTCAAGACTACAACGTGATATTGGGCGGGAGTTATTACTACGAATAGCAGTTGCTTATGTGATTGTTATTGGTCCTGAGCAGGTTATGGCTGTGGTTCTTTGTTCAGTGCTTGTGGATAAATTGTATCCTATTTGTATTGTTGATATAAGGTAGGTTTTTGGTTCTCCTGGTTTTGGATTTAATTCAATTTCTTGGCCAAATTCAACGGATTGGGAGGGACACCCCGGTACAATTGTATTAAATGCGCCAGTACCCTTGCAGGTTACATTGCTTAATTTTCCACCCGTAAGATTTATTATTACAATTTTTCCAAGTGATCCATCTAATTGTCGAGAGGTATTATTAACTTGGGCTGCTTTAACAAGGATAATTGCAGGGTCTTCACTATTACAAATTACCCACCCCTCTACCCTTGGAGAAGCAGGAATAAAGAAAGATACATTTAGAAAAAATTGAAGTAAGAGAATACATAAAAAAGACATCAAAACAAGCCTTTTGTTTTTTATAGCTCTTTTCAAAACAAATCCGACCAGTAATAATAATAGGGGGCTAGCAATCCACAAAATAAGCCCAAAATCACTATACAAAGACAATAATGGTCGCGGAAAAAAAGACAACCCTAAAAGCAAAAGAGACGGAACAGCCAATACTCCGGAAACAACAGACATCAAAAAAATCTTATTCCCAAAATTACCTGTAAAAAGATTATTCATCAAGTTATAATATAAAAAACTAGTATTTAAATCCCAGAGTTTACAAATTTTCTCGTTTTTTCCCTTTTTGTCCGTACTATTGGTAACCATAGGCTTTTATAGGTGGCACACTGCGTGTTAGATTGGGGTTAATTCCCTGCAAGAAAGGAGGTTTTTTTTGTGATGCGTAAGAAAATTGTTTTGGCTGCCCTGGCGCTATTGTTTCTCGTGCCGATTGTGGCTGCTGCGGAAGGCGATGTTGGCCTGATAATGGAGCCGTTGAACAAGATTTACGACCTTGTGAAAGCAGTAATCAGCGTTGTCGCTATTCTGGCAATAACTTTTGCCGGTGCAAAGTTCATGTTTTCTGGCGACAATATTCAGGCAAGGGAAGGCGCTGTTGCAATGAAAACACCGTCTTCATCCTGCTCAATAATTGCCCTGAACTTCATGGTTTTTCACATATAAATACTCCTGCTTGAAGGATATAAAGATGTCTTTTTCAGAATCGCATTGCCGGCATCTGCCCGGTCTTTTTCTTTTTCAGTTGATTGCCGTAATTTTGGATTGCTTTAAATTCTGCCCCTGGCTTTGCTTCAATTGGTGCTTTAATGGCAGCAGGGCATTCTCAAGAAGAGGCTGGCGGCATTGGCTGGGGCGTTTGCTGGCAGGGGATTGAAGGCACAAAGGGGCTTGAAAAAGGAAATGATTTTTCAATTGTTGAAACAGCGGACGGGAAAAGGCTTTATTGCCTGGATTCTTTTCCGGCGCTTAGCAAATCAGAAGAGAAATTGTTTTGCACGGTGCAGGGCCTGTTCCAGAAGAATGATTGCTGCAGGGCAAAAAGCCAGGACATTGGAAAGTTTTTCAAGGAATATTGCGTCAGGAACCTTGTTTTTTTGGAGAAAAGGCAGGTTGAATATTTTCTTTTGCTGCTGGACAGGCAATTGCTTGGCTTTGGGCCATTGGATTTTTTTTTGGGCAATGATTCAATTGAAGAGATTGCGGTGATTGGAACCGGAAAGGAAAAGCCGGTGCATGTTTTCCATGCCTCTTACGGCTGGCTGCAGACAAATGTTTTCTTTTCAAGCGAAACCTATGCAAAGGACGTTGTGAACAAAATGGCAAGGCAGTCGGGAAGAAGGCTTTCATTGAACAGCCCTGTATTGAACGCAACACTGCCTGACGGCAGCAGGCTGAGCGCTGCAATTAACCCTGTTTCTTTTTCAGGGCCGAGCATTACAATAAGAAAATTCAGGCAGCAGCCGTTTACCCCGGCGCAATTGGTTGAAAACAATACTTTTAACGCCGAATTGATGGCTTTGCTTTGGATTGCAATGCAGTGCGATTGCAGCATTCTCATTGCTGGAAACACCGGGAGCGGAAAAACAAGCAGCCTGAATGCCCTGCTTTCTTTTGTCCCTGCGGAAGAAAGGATTGTGGTTGTAGAGGAAACCCCTGAAATAAAGGTCCAGCAAAGGCACTTTGTAAAATTGAATGTGGTGAAAGAGCAGAGCATTGGAATGCAAAACCTGATTGTCGAAAGCCTTAGGATGAGGCCTGACAGGATAATTGTTGGCGAAGTCAGAAGCAGGGAGGAAGTAGGGGCTTTTATTGACACAATGCTTGCAGGGCAGGGAAAAGGAAGCTATGCCACTTTCCATGCGCAGAGCGCCCTGGAAACGGTTGGCAGGCTGAGGAGCCTTGGCGCAATGCAGCTTGATTTGGCTGCAATTGATTTGGTTTTGGTGCAGAGGCGCTGGAATATTGCAAAAGGGAACGGCATGAAAGAGGTCAGGCATATTGTGGAGGCAGCGGAATTCATTGAAGAAGAAAATGGGCTGCCCGGATTCAACAGGCTTTACAATTTTGATTATGCAAAAGGAGGGCTTGTGAAAGGGAATGCAAGCGCAAGGGTTTTTGAAAAGGCAAAAAGGTGCTTTGGCTTCAGCCAAAAGGAATGGGAGCAGGAGCTTGTGAAAAGGGCGGATTTTTTGCTCAGGCAATGCAGTGGAATGCAGATGGAAGAGTTTTTCAGGAAAGTGAACCTGTATGGCGCAGGAAAAAAGGCTTTGGGAAAAAACAGGTTGGAGGGGGGAGAATTTGCCCATGTTTAAATTTGATGCAACCAATTATTCCAAAGAAATGAAATATGCTGCCCTTGCTTCGCTTGGCTGCTGGCTTGTGTTCGGCCTGCTAATTGAAGACATTGCCGTTTCTGCTTTGATGGGCGCAATCTGCTTTTTTCCGGCATTTTTTCTTCTGCTTGCGCTCCCCAAAATGAAGAAAGGAAAGCATGCGGCATTGGTTGAGGCAGAAATGCCTTTTTGCCTGCTGAATATTGCTGTTGAATTGAATCTTGGGGTTAGCTTTGTGAAAGCGCTGGAGCATGCAGGAAAGGAAAGGGGCAAATGCGCAACAAAAGAATTTGCAGGAATCGTGAATGAGATAAAAGTGCAGGGGGCAAGCGTGCAGGATGCATTAAGGCATTTCAGCGAAAGGGTTGGAAGCCAGCAATGCAAGAGGGCTGCAATGCAGCTTGCTGCTTCATTTGAGCAGCAGGGAAAGAATGCCGCAGAGCCGGTAAAGAAAATTGCCCTGGAGATGCTCACAAGGCAGAGGCTTGAAAGCAAATTGTTTTCAGGCAAGCTTGTTGTGTTAAGCCTGCTTTTCATTGCTGTTTCGGCAATAGTTCCGGCATTGTTCCAGAGCTTTTCAATTGTGGGCAGCGTTGTGCTGCACATGAGCTTTACACAGGAACAGCTTTTCCTCATAATTGTTGTTGGCTTTCCATTGCTTGATTTGGCAGTGCTTTATTACATCAGGGCAAAAACGCCTGTTTTTTTGCAGGGGTGAAGGGCATGGAATATACTTTAACCAAAGCAGGCGGCAAAAGCATTGGAGAGGGCATTGCTGAATACTTCAGCGGCAGGCGCCCTTTGAAAGAATTCGAGGAATTGCTTGAAATGAATGGCACCACCTGGCAAAAATTTGCCGCTGTTTCTTTTATCGCAGGCTTCCTGCTAAGCATTGCGGCAATAACAGCCGCATTTTTCGCAAAAGCAGAAATCGTATACATAACCCTGCTTGCTTTTGCCTGCTTTCCCTTTGCTTTTTTCTTCAACTATTTCCTGCAGCAGTACATTTTCGAATTGAACAAGAGGAAAAAGGAATTGCTTGTGCCTGATGCATTGCTGCAGGCAAGCATTTTTCCAAAAGGCACAGGCATTGAAAAAGTCCTTTCTTACCTTTCAAGCCAGGATTTTGGATTGCTTGGGAAAGAATTCAATATTGCTTTGAAACAGGTTGAAAAAGGCGCTTCCGTGAAAAAGGCGCTGCAGGCGCTTTCAAAAAGGAACAAAAGCAGGGCAATTGAAAGGGCTGTCTCTTTGCTGCTGCAGGGGTATGAATCAGGCGCTGACATGTCGGAGATTTTCAGGGAAGCGGCATCTGATTTGCTTGAAACAAACGCAATCCTGATGGAGCGAAATGCGGCAATGATTGTGGAAAAATACACAATTCTTTTTGCAGGCGGCCTTATTGTGCCGGCAGTGCTTGGATTGATTACTGGCCTGATAAGCGGCCTGAACATTGAAGCCTTTCCACTGTTGCTTGGAATGGAGGAAAACAGCGCGGAAAGGGCAGGCATGCTTGCAGCAGTGCTGCTCGCAAACAAGATTTACATTGCGGAATACGCAATCATTGCATCAGTTTTCCTTGCGGCGCAGGAAGGCAATTCAAAAAAAGCAATCTTTTACGCCAGCATACTGCTGCCTGCTTCGCTGCTCACATACTTTTTTGCAAGCGGCGCCACGTTCTGAAACTGAACCAACCGAAACGGTAAAAAAGGAGTAATAACTTAAAGATAGTGAGAAAATGGATAGGAAAATTGATTTGGTTGAAGTTTCCAAGAGAACAAGAAAAATTGACAAAGATTATTTATCTGCAATAGATGATGCTTACGCCTACATAAAGCAAAAGAAAAAAGAGTGGGTTAACAGAGTTAGTAATGAGCCAAAACTATTAGACGCTTATGACTGCTTACGACTGAGTGTAAATATACTAGAAAACTATAAATACATAGTAGCAAACGCATCGACTAAAGATAATCCCAAAGTTATTGATTATGCTTTGCCAACCCTCAAAATTGTTGAAGCAAGTTTGAAATTGGTGGCTGAAATTGATTCTGGAATAGAACATAAGGACTTTGACATAAATCGCTATAAAATCAGATCAAAAAACTATTCAATGCAACTTCAAGAAACTGGAAAAATTTATTTGACTGACTTTGAAGAAGCTATCCAAAAGATTCCTCAAAAAATTATTAACAAAGCAGTTAATATTTTGAATGAAGAGATTGGACAAGAATTCTAATGACCTTCATTTTTTTGGACACTAATGTAATACTCATTCACTCGGTTAAAGTAATCACCTCTGATGGCAAAGGGGTTGAACACCCCGCGTATCAACGATATGAACCATTTTTTAGGGCATTAACACAAGCAATACAAAAAGGGGGCGTTACCATTGTTGAGTCCTTAACTGTTTTTGATGAATGTGAAAAAAAGATTGATGAAGTAGTGGAAGAATCAATTGAAAAAAACAGAAAAGCGACTGAAGAGTATCTGGATTTTCTATCCTTGATTAAAAACAAAGCTCGTAAGCGCCTTAAAGATTTTCTGGAGCGGTCTGATAAGCCATCAATAGATGTAGAAATAAGAAACAAATTAATAGAAGAAAAAATTAGGCCATTACATACAAAACTAATAGCCACTTTTAGAATTCCAATGGATAGACGGTGGAGTGAAAACGATATTAAGATTTTAGCTGATGCAACTTACTTATTTCAAAAAAACAAATATGACTATTTTTTCTTTTGTACAACGGAAAGATGTTTAGTAATAGGAAAAGGAGCAAAATCGGAAGAAAATCAAAAACCAATTCACATACAGGGCGAAATCTACCGCGCGTTGGGGTTCAACACTTATTTTCCAAATGAACTTATTTCTCGCCTCTAGAGTTTTGATTACGCCAAAAGCAAAATTGCCGCCACCAGCACAGGCTGGTGCAAGAAGTAGATTAAGAGGCTGTTCCTGCCCAAAAAGCAGAGAAAGCTTATTGCTGCGTTTTGTGAATAATCTTTTACAGCGAATTTTCTTTTTGCTTCAGGGTAAAGGCAGTTTCCGGCAAAAATGCCCAAAAGGAAAATTCCAAGCCAGGGCAGCAATGGGAAGTAATCAAATGATGTGAAGCCAAATGGCTTTAATCCAAGCCATAACAGCCATGGGCTTGCTGTGAAAATTCCCTCAGCAAATACGCCTGCCAGGATAATTGCAATTCCCAAAAAAAGGCTTGCCGAACAATGCGAGGCCATTTTCCCAAGGCTTTTTTTCCCAAAGAAAAAAAGGCTTGCTCTTGGCTTTTTAGCAAAAGGCAACCCAATGATTGTGGCTGCTCCAATCAAATGAAGCACTCCAAACCATATTGCGCCCTGCGGAAAAAACAGCAAAGTGAATGCGGTTATAACCAGCCCAAGCAAAAAAATTTTTGTTCCCCTCTTCAGGAATTTTTTCAGCAATTGGGAATTATTCAGCTTTGTTTTTGCCTTATTGTAGCTTAGCGTAAGCGACAATCCTGCAAGTGAAACAAAGGCAATGGCTGCAAACCTTCCAAGCCCTAGCAAAGCGCCCTGGGTCAGCTGGAAAGAGTAGCCTGCAAACAGGTTTAAGTCAAAGAAAGCGTGGAATGCCACCATTGCTATTACAGCAATGCCCCTTAATGAATCCACTTCCCAAAAGCGCTGCATCTGAAAAAAAATGGGCAGAAACTTTTATTAACCACTTTGGGCATTGTTAATGGTGATTCTGTGATGATTGAAGAAAAGCCGACTGTGCGCTTTGTTGAAACCAAGCCCGCAAATATTAATGGATACACCCTTATTGAGGGCTTTCCAGGGCTTGGATTGGTGGGAACCATTGCCGTAAAGTATTTGAGCGAAAAGCTTGAATGCAGGCAGGTTGGCTACATTGAATCCGAATTCTTCATGCCGATTATCAGGGTGCATAACGGCATTCCAGTGCACCCAAGCAGGATTTATGTCAGCGACAGGCACAAAATTGTATTGATTGTTTCGGAACAGATTGTCCCCCAGGTTTTCACCGACAGGATGAGCAAGGCTGTTGTTGACTGGATACAAAAAAAGAAAATCGGGAGAATTATTTCCCTGAACGGAATCAGGGCCTTGCCTGAAAAGGCAGGGAGAGAAACAATTTACGGCATTGCTTCCGATGACGGAAGCAAGAAAATGCTGAATGAGTATAATGTTGAAATAATCAAGGAAGGCATTACCAGCGGAATCACCGCCCTGATGATGCTTGAATTCAAGGACAGGGCTCTGGAAGCCTTCAGCCTTTTGGGGAACGTCCAGATTGCGGCTGATTACAAGGCAAGCGCTGCGCTGATTGAAAAGCTGAACGAAATGCTTTCATTGAAAATTGACACAGAGCCGTTGAAGAAAGAGGCAAAAGAAACCGAAAAAGCGCTGTTGGAACATTTGAAGCAATTGAAGGAAGTTGACGGCGAAACAAAAAAGTTTGAAGGCGAAGCCCAGACGCCGATGTACACTTAAAATCCATTGCATTAAGCAAATTTCCATTTTTCTTTTTTTATTGGAAAACCTTAAAAAGAAAGGAGAACACAATTCTATTCATGCCTCCGGAGCGAAGAAGACCCAATAGGGAAACGGTGCCAAGGCCAGCTGCGCCTGAAAGGCCATTTTTTGATTTTCCTGAAATTGGACATGCCCTTGGTGAAAGGGTAAATTCTACGGTTAAAAGGTTTGGCCTGGACTTTGGCCAAATGAGGCAGCCAGAGTACAAATCAAGGTGGCCTGGCATCTGGGGCAATTTAAGGCATCCTATAAGGGGAATCATTTCAAATGAATGGTATGGATTGCACCCGTTAAAATTTTTGGGGGCGCTGACAACAAGAAATGGCGTTGGAAGAAAAGATTTTAGAAGGCAAAGGAACCAGCTTGAGATTGGCGCAGGGCTCAGGAACCAGTACAGGCAGCAGCTTGAGGCTGCAAGGCAGGCGCTTGGGCAGGAAACAAGCGCTGCGCTTGCCAGCCTGCAGAATGCCGTTGCAACAGGCCAGGTGAATTTGGGGAACAGGAACAGGTTTTTTGAGGATTTTAACAATAGTGTTGAAGAGGCAATAAGAAAATTCCAGAGAGAGCAGTATAACATTACGGCTGAATTTGAACATGCTTGGCGCGGAAAAGGCAGAGCCGGCCCGATAATAAACAATGCAAGAACAAAACAGCTCAAGAAGAGCGGCTAAAAAAAAATTTGCGGAATCAGGTTGAAGAAACAGTTGCTTTGCCGCCTTCTTTCAATTTGAATTTTTTCCTCAGGTTGGCTGCCGAAATTATTTCTATCTCGTTTTTTTGGTGCGCTGTCCTTTCGGGAAAAATGATTGCGCCCGGCTGTTTTCCCCCAACAAGGACTTTGAAGGCAGAGATTTTTCCAAAGCTCCTTTCCTCTGTTTCAAATCCGCTTATTTGGATTTCTTTCAGCCCTGCAATGAATCCTGCGAGCTCTGCCTCATCCACAATAAGGTTAAGCGTTCCAAAAAAAGGCCTGAAGCCAAGCAGTTCCCTGAATTGCTGCAAATAAGGCTGCCTGCTGATGTAATACCTGCCTTCGCCAAGGCCGTTTTTTACTTTGCCCTCCAGCTTTTGCTGCTGTTTTTGCGCAAAAATTTTCTGCAGGAACAAATGCCTTTCCCTCAGCAGGCCTGTTCCTTTTTCCGAAAGCGAAACAGTGCAGCCTGCAGCCGAGGCATGCAGTTCAATCAGGCCTGCTTTCTGCAGGGCCCTTAGCTTC
>Ga0315293_10005327_pt1 | contig 12105 bp, 14 predicted proteins | sample YL17G13_20_MG_FD_203071 | JGI IMG/M metagenome (GOLD analysis project Ga0315293, IMG submission 203071) | Sediment microbial communities from Yellowstone Lake, YNP, Wyoming, USA - YL17G13_20 | ecosystem: Environmental > Aquatic > Freshwater > Lake > Sediment | place: USA: Wyoming | collected... | reverse complement strand
TAATTATTAGCATATATACTAAACTGCTGTCTATTTTCCCTTGTAAATCCAAAACAAATTGTTTTTTCCATATACTCTAACATACTTTTATCAAAAACTATAAATCCACCTTCGCCAAATCCAATCGATTTTGTATGATGTAAAGAAACAAATGTTCCATTTCCATAGTTCAAATGATTTTTTTCATTATAATATGAAATTGGAGATGCCGCATTATCAAATAAAAGTATTTTATTATTTTTTTTACAAAATAATTCATACAATTCAATATTAGTTGAACATCCAAAACAGTTCGTTATTACTATACCATCATAATTATCCAATTCTTCTGTTAATTTATTAATATCTGGACCCATATTGATATCTACATCAAATATTATTGAATCTTCCAAATTTCCTTGAACAGAACACGGAAATGTAAAAGACTGAACCGCCCATTTTAATTTTTTATTATACAACATATTATAACCGCCGACCAAGGCATTTAATCCCATTGCACCATTACATACTAATAAAACCTCCTTATTATTATCTATTTTAAAAATATCTTTTATTTTTATTTGAGTCTCAATAACATTTTTACCATTATTTGTAAAATGATTTGTTATAAAACACTTAGATATCTTCTCATTTATATTATCTAAATTTATTTTTTTTTTAGATACCCACTTAATCATTTGTATATTATATTATATATACTTTTTTTTTATTTTTTCCTTAGAATACAACTATAAAGGTGAAAAAATAATTTATCATTTATTTCATATTTTAAATCTTGAAATACTATTTTTTGTTGTACTTCTCCACCCCAATCCCGATATAAAATAGGATATTTTTTTATTTGTTCTAATATTTTATCAATGTTATTATCATTATAAAATTCAATATAATCTTTAAATAATAAAATAGGCATTAATTGAGCGTGAGCAGCCGGTAAAGTCATATTAAAATCTTTAATATAATTCAATGCAGATATAATAATTCTATTATCTTTTACATTATCATAAATTAACTGTTTCAAACTATTAAAGTTTAGTGCATTAATATTAGCATTATACGTATCCAAACAATTTATATTTGTTTCTCGAGAATTATGATCTTCAAACCATATTACATCAGTTCTTAAGCGAAATACGTGTGTATATTTTTCCAATGGAACATTTTTAAATGCTATATTCAACATATAGTCCTCAATATATTGATTATGTGGATAACTACACACATTTTCTGTATGTAATATATGTTTTTCAATTGGAGCATTCAACATTTTTAATTCTTCATTTGTATATAAATTTTTATTGTAACTAAATTTAGAGTATTCCTTAAATGATATTTTATTAGTATATATTGTTTTATTCTGATAAATATTCTTTTTTCTTTGAATAAAACATAATTTTTCTTGAGACATATCAATTAATTCATATGATTTTGGATTTAGTTGGTCTTTTATAAGTGTTTCATAATAATTATAGTCTAGTTCAACTCCTTTTGATTTATTTATAACTACATAAAAATCAACATTAAGTATATCGCAAAATAATCTTTTAATTGAAGGCAAACACTGTTGTAAAGTTCTTATTTCACCATACAAAACTGCACAAAACATGTTATAATATAATATTATAATTTGATATTATATTATTATATTAATAAAAAAACATATAGGATTTTACATTATTGTATTTTTTTAGTCTAAATATCTGCGCGAAGCAGGGTTTGAACCTGCGCATCCTGAGATAGTGGGGCTTAAGTCCACCGCCTTAGACCACTCGGCCATTCGCGCGTAACGGAGATTGTCACATTTTTATTATTATCCCCATTCAGAAAACAACAAAAGTTACATTTACATTTATATTACAATTACTCATTCTAAAAATAGTAAAAATAAGCGAATGAGTGTATGCAAAAAACAATTCGAGTGTGATGCCTGTTGGTCTTAGTCACCTCAATGCGTAGATGTATTTTTTTGTTTTTATTTTCTGAATTTGGGTTTGTAAACTCTTTTTTTAGGTTTTTGGGTTTTTTTATTTTTTTTTGGTTTTTTTATTTTATGTTTGTTGTGGTGGCTAATCACTATTAAAACCCGTGCACGCTTCGGGTCTAGCCGTTATTGCGCGCAATAATTTTTATTTTTACTTTTCCTCCTTCTGTGCTCCTGCTCCTGTGCTCCTGTTCTCCTGCGTCTTGTCTTGATGTCGTCCTCCGTCGTCGTCCTCCGTCGTCGTCCTCCTGCTGCTGCTGCGTCCTGCAAAATGTATTAGTGTTCAATTTTAATAAGCTATACACAATTATTGGGTTATAGGGTTATATGTTTGAGGTTTGGGGTCCATTTACCTTTTTTTTGGGTTGAGTATGGATTGCAAATATGTGCTATATGCTATAATGTGATAGGGATATGGGGTCAAATATATTTAATTGGCTGCTTACAACAATTGACACTTTGGTCATTATACTGCTGTTTGTTGTAAATTCTATTAATTAACCAACCAATAAAACCAAATCGAGTATGGTTTCTGTTGGATGGGGCGTTTGTTTGAGGTTGACTATGCAAACTTTTAACAAACTTGTGACAAACTTTTAACAAACTTGTGACAAACCAAACCACACAGTTAACAAACTTATAAACCACATATCCGCAATTTTGATAATTACTAAACACATCGAATGAAATGAAATAGAAGTCGAAATCAAACAACTCAGTCGGTTATGTTTGTTTGCTCTTTTCATTGACATATTCGTGTCGTTGTTTTCATTACCTTGCATGTGTTTTTTGTGTTGTTATGTATGCATTTGCATTTGTTCATGTCTTACTGTATGTAATGACATTTGTTTGTTTGTTTTTTGTTTGTTGTTGGTGATGCGGGTTGGTACCGCTGGATGCTGACAACCTATGTTTAATTATACAGCTGTAAGGTTGTCAAAATGGGTGTAAAAAATTACAAAATGCTCATTGCGGGACTTGAACCCGCGACCTTGGGCTCATAAGACCCACGCTCTGACCAACTGAGCTAAATGAGCTCAGAAACATCTTTGATTTTTTTTATATTTAAAGGTGATAAGTGTACAACATTGCTAAACCTGAGCTCTTGTCACTCACTCACAATGTAACATGTCCACATCTCTTTAATATCGTTAGATAATATATTTATTATTATTGTATTTTAATTTTTTATTTCTTTGTTATTCATTTTATCTTTTATTTTTATTTTATAGATTAATTATAAAAATGGGTGGTTATTTTAGCAGTATTAAAGTTGATGGCGCGGCAAGTGCAACAAATGCAACCAATGATGCAGAACATGATGATGTTCTCGTCTTGAGCGAAAAAAAAGTTGACCCGATTGAAATAAAAAATGATGAAAGTGGTCTTGTTGTGCTGGATGATGATGATAAAGAAAAAGAAAAGGGTAAAGAAAAAGAAAAAGAAAAATGTGATGACGACGACTTTGCAAGCAGGACAACTGTGAACGATGTGGTTTATACCAAAAAAAATATTAAAAAGAAGAATAAGAATAAAAAAAAAGCTAAATTCTTACAATAAAAATAAAATTGATGATTTATTTTTTAGCTATTTCTCTCCATCTCATCGTCTCGTCATCTGAAATGTTTTCGAATATTGGATATTGCATCTTCATTCTTCAACGTAAATTCTTCTTCGTTGCAAAGTTTCAAGGTCTCAAAATCGGTCACGCTGAATTTCGAATTGTAACCGTTTGATAACGTGGAAGCCCACGTTATAAAATGATTGTTTTCTTTGCACCACGCGCAACACATAATGCCATCACACACTCCATCTTTATAATCTCGGCGACCTCGAAATCCAGTAACAATTGCTCCATCTGGAAAATTATGACACTTGAATGTCGACCAGCGTCTTATTTGAATGGTCTTGGATTCTTTTTCTTTTTGTTTGTCCTTTTCGTCTTGGTCATTGCCGATTTCAATTTCAATGTAATCGTCTCGCGCTTTTACTCCATATTTCCATGTCAGATGAAAGTGTTGAGCCGAACTGGTGTAATTCGTCATTTTCAATACTCTCTCTCGTTTTATATGATTCACAATATTATATTTCAAAAATCAATTTTTATTTATTTTAAATCGCATTCGTATTTTTTCATTTCATTTCATTTAAATTTATTTTTTGATTTATAATGTGTGAAAAAATATAAATTGAATACTTTTTTATTATATTCATATTTCTACAGAACCATCGACCATCGACTACGTTTTCATGACGGACATTATTATCAACAGTGGAAACGGAAACAACGGAAACACAAACATAAGTGGAAACAACATTGACTATTTCAAGTTGGGCTCAATTACAAGACGCCATAGCATCATTGGATGCATCGGGTTTGAATTTGCGAATCCGTCACCAAAGCTATTTGAAGAAGAACAAAAAGAACAAAAGGAAGAACAAAAAGAAGAACAAAAGGAAGAACAAAAGGAAGAAAACACTTGCTCCATTTGCTTGGAACAACAAGAACGCGGACAAACAAAAAATCTCGCAACCACTCCATGCGGACACACATTTTGCCTCACATGTTTACTTGGTCACCTGAAATACAACAATTCGTGCCCTCTTTGTCGTGCACCCATTGAAGAAAACGCGAAAAAAATTGTCACGCCCATTTCTTATGATGAAGGCGTTATGCTGCTGAACTATGAGCTTACTTCGCTCCGCATTGAAGAAGAAATTGAACAATTTGTTCAAAATGCAATCGAAATCGCTGGAAACTCGCAAACCGATGGAAGCAATGTTTCATCCGTCGTAGACGACTTGATGGTAATGGTTGCAAATTTTGGTTTCAATCTACTCTATGATGCAGTTTGTCACATGCAGAATGGAGAAGAAAATGTTGACCCCGAATGGCAGCATGAAATGTACGGCTCTGATTCAGAGTCAGGTGATGACGAAGGGTCGTCGGACTCAGGCGACGACGACGACGAATCAGAAGGCAACTTGACAACCATCAGCAGCATCGACGATGACGAAGACAATGAAGACGAAGACAAAGTATGGGGAAACATGTACCAACTTCCTCCTATTGACATCATTTATTAAATATATGCGGTTTGGCTGTGACGAATAATAAAAATAAAAATATTTTTTATTATTTTTTTATTATTGTTTTAAGCAATGCCTCCAGTCGGATTTCTAAATAGTTGCTGACCATTGGAATTTATAAATTCGCCCTGTATAGAACCAACGTAAGATGGAGGCGAATGTCTTCCTCCTCTTCCTTTATATGAACGCGATTTCGATTTCTTGTAATACTTTGTTCTTGCTGCTCTTGCTGCTCTTGTTGCTCTTGCTGCTCTTGTTGCTCTTGCTCTTCTTGATGCCATTGATTGTTATACTATTAATTTATATATATATTATCGATATATTAATATATAATTTATTTTCGTTTATTGTATTTTTAATTTGATTTATTTTATTCATATTTCATTATTCAAGTTTAATACATTATAGAATGTGTTGATAATGTCCAAATAATAATCCATTGACGCTGTTATGAAGTCTCCGTCATAGTTTCTTTGCAAAATGTGATTTGTGTCGTAAATTATAAAGAGAGAAAATAGAAATAATCCGGCGCCAGATATGGCTCGAATGTGCGCATCATATTTTTTCGTGTAGATTACAACAAGTTGAACAATTATTAATATCATCAACAAGTACAGCAATGCCGATGCAAATGTGTCTCCTAAATTTATTTCAAAAAAAGAAAGAAGGGTTCCGACCGCTGCCATTGCGATAAAAATGCAGATTGTTCCGATAATTGCAAAATTCACAAGGTCTTCATAGCTGGTTTTATTAAATACAGACAGCTGGATTCCAAATGAAATTGAAAACGCGCAAAATAACACGAATTTTATTATGGGCGGCATTCTTACAAATGCTAAAATTAATATAATGCAAATTTGAAATGCAAAAAGGGTCCACATGTTGTTATTTTTTAAACCCGATTTTGAAACGCCATACGTGATTCCCAGCTGCGTAATTAAATTCGCAAACACTTGCAGTAAAAATACGCGCTTCTTACTAATTAATTTTATAAAATTCATTGTTTTATTCGCTTTCATTTTTACTGTTTTTCTGGTTTGTCTGTTTTGTCTTATTATATATTATATTAATATATAATAGAAAAAAATAATTTAAAAATGTAATTAAGTAATTAATTACATTCATAATCAGCATATTCGACATATCCACCACTCCAATGACCGATAGAATCCAGATATTTGACGCATTTCTCACACCGGAAGAGCTCGAAACGTGCGCAAGCACCGTAAAACGCCCCGCGTGGTCGTTCGGACAAATGTCTCAAAACTCGCCCGTATCCACCCCTTTCTGGATGATGACGCTGACAGATGACCCATTTTTCAGCACGCACCTGAAATCCAAAATCGAGACCGCGGCAAACCGCAAATTCACTGTGCAGCGCGTTTATGCCAACGGGCAGACATTCGGTCAGGACGGCACGTTTCATCAAGATGATTCGTCCAATAATAGTTACACATTCTGCATTTATACGAATAAGCAAATAACCGCGGAAACCGCGGATGATATCGGCGGCGAATTCCTATTTAAGATTCCGAATCAACAAAATGACGACCCATTCTCTCGAATCGCAGTATTACCATTATACAATCGCGGCATTCTTTTCCCCGCAGCATATTTTCACAAGGGTATTGCATTCAACCGATACTGCAAGGGGCTCCGCATTTCAATTGCTTGGAAACTTCAACTAGAATAATAAAATGAATTTAAAAATATATTAACTTAAATAAAATAATATAAATTATTTTATTTTAATGGAAACCATATATGATGAGATGCCATTTGTGTACGAATCATACAATACGACAATAACAACAACAATAGCAGCAACAATGACAACAAAAAAAATGTATAACCGGGGACATATTATGAGCAACGAAGAACGAAACCATATACACGAATGGGCAATAAATTTAATGGCAAATTCAATATTACACGACCTACCGAATGGACGGTTAGAATATATATTATATTAATATATAATATAGTTACATATATATAATATATTTCATGGGAGGTGGCGCATTGCCTGTAGCTTATAATAAAAAAAATAATAAAGTTTATTTGTTATTCGGTAAGGAAAATGAATACTTGAATAAAGACTCGCCGGGTTGGAGTGACTTTGGTGGCGGCGAAAAACCGGGAGAAAGCGCTTTAGATACCGCGTTGCGCGAAGGCTGCGAGGAATTAAACGGTTTCTTTGGATGCGAAGGAGATATTAAACGCCTCGTAAAAGATAATTTAGTGACAAGTTTAAATCATGAAAGATACACCACGTTTTTATTTGAAATCGATTATGATGAGAATTTGCCGGTTTATTTCAATAATAATTATAAGTTTTTGAAAAGTCACGTTAATAATTTAGTGCGCCATTCTACAAACGGCTTGTTTGAAAAATCAAACATAAAATGGATGACGTTTGATGACCTGCGAAAAGAACGGGGCGCGTTTCGCTCTTATTACCGCAACGTTGTCGACGTAATTCTTGAGAACGAGGACGACATTGCTAGCAAGTTGCAAAACAAAAAACAGCGAAAACGAGCGACTGCAACAAAGCCGACGCCGATTGCAACAAAGCCGACGCCGATTGCAACAAAGCCGACTGCAACACATAAAACTCGTCGTTACAATAATTATAAGTATTCAGATAATGATGCTGATGCTGCCACTGCCGATTCTTACAAGACGACAACGTCAACGATACCATTATTAAAATCAAAATCAAAACCTCGCAGAAAATCAAAAAAACGTCGTCGTGAAAAAACAAAAACCACCCCCGCTTCTAACAATTGGTTTCAATGGTGAATTGGAATTATTTATATGGGTATAAATTGTTACTTTCAACTAACACATTTTTATTTTTGTAGAATGCACTGTAACGTCCATCGCCTTGTGGTTTGTCTATTAACAAACATACATTTCCTATTGAAGATTTGTAGTCATTTATTTTATTATTTATATTAATATATTTATTTACAACCTTGTATAATTCTTTACAATTATAATAATAATCATCTTCAACGGAAGTTCCAACGCGAAGCATATAGGATATCATCTCTTTCATTATAATGTTACCTTTTTCAACCATAATAAATCCATTGAATATGTCTTTTACAGACCGATTGTTTGTTACAAAAACCATATTACAATTGCAATTGTAAAGAAAATCTATGTTTGAATTCAACACACAATCAGCGTCCATATATGTTCCTCCGGTATCATACAAAATACAATAACGCCATAAATCTATTTTATGCGGCGTTTTTTTGTACTTGTCAAATAACTCTACATATTCGTGTCCCCATTTCTCAGATAAATATTTTCTTATTTCAATTAATGTATAACACTTGTATTCACAATCAGTTGGAATACTTGAAATCGTTTTATTAAATATAATGTCAGGAATTTTTGATAAAGGGTTTGATTTACTGCACCATGATTGATAAAAAAATTTAGGTATTAGTCCAATGTTTACATTCATATTTTACAGTTATTTTTATATAGTATATTTATATATGTATATATAGGGTAAAACATTTATATTATATTTTATTTATTAAAACATCATAAATAAAATATATAAATAATTAAATCACACATACAATAAAACACGTTTTTCTGGTTTGGTTTTCATGCATCGCTTCAAACAAAAATACAGCGACGTGTGCAAAAAGGGTCGACCTATCCGCTCAATATCATCTTCCCCGTTTTTTAATTTATAATTTAGAAGCGCGTATATGCAGAGAGAAGACAGGCTGTAAAGCCACGACGTTACGGTTACATTTATGGGCAAGTGCTTTAGTTCGCTTTCAGCCAACTCTAGCGGCAAAAATGAAGTCTGCTTGTTGACTTGCAACGGAACGTCCACTCGCAACGTGTTGGTCTCGCGACTTGTTTGTAACAGCTTTTCACCATTTATAAACACGAAATCAAACGTTGGCTCTGCCGTCGCGGTTGTTTCGTTTTCATTTTCAATCACAATAATGTCTTCTAAACTAAAAAATGGAATTGCTCTGCCGTATTCGCTCATTGCGTATTGCAGCAAGGTGCCAACATCTGCCAGCAGTTTTAAAACAAGCGTGTAAATAAGTCCGTCCATGTTTTTATCGTGCTTGTCCTTGTTGTCGTGCATCTTTTCTATGAACTGCTTTAGCGACTCCACTCGCGTCGCTTTAAATTTTATAGTGTCGCTGGTGCTTGATGCGTTTGTGCTTTTTTTAACGTGTTTTATGGTTCCTGCATCTTTTATAGCTCGCAATAACTCGGCAGATGACGGAATTTTAAGCAAATATGTTGAGTCATTTCCCTTGTATACGGCACAGTCTTCCACTTTATGAATAAGCTTCATTTTTTTTTCTTTATTTTGTACCCTCTTGTCTTATTACTTTATTAGATTATATAATTTTATATAATATTATAAAAACTATTTTTTATTATTGCACGATTTGATTTTTTTATTTTTCCGATTACGTGTATTTTTCTTTTTTTTACTGTATGCATTTTTCTTTTTTTTACTGTATGCATTTTTCTTTTTTTTATTCGTATTTTTTCTCTTGATTTTATAATTTTGCCTTCCTCCTCCTCCAGAATCACAATAAAGTCCCTCATTATCGCTACTATATGGTAATGGGTCTGTTGCGCCTGCCATCCCACCCTCATCCCCAATCCTACGACATCCTTGAAATATAGCTAATACATTATTATCAGGGTACGTTTTTTTTAACTTTTCTAACATTACACTACATCTCTCGAATTGATATGATGATGGAACAAGTTGATAATCCCTCGATAACATCCATGGAAAAAAAGTACCCGGTTTAATTACTATACCAATATTAGTTGATTTTACGATTTTTAACGACCGACGTATCAATTGTTTTTTTCTTTTTTCACTTAACATCATTAAAAATCCTTCTGTTTTTTTATCTAGTGTAAGTTTAAATTCTTTTATAAAAATTTTAATTCCATCTTCATCCCTTTCAAAATAATCAAATGCAGATTCTTTTTTTTCTTTTTCCCATTTTATAATACAATCATAGTAATGTTGCAACACCATTACATCTATTCCTCTACATGTCATCGGATTACATGACGCCTTCTTACCTTCAGAACGTTCAGAACGTATAGAATACAATGCCGTCGTTGAACTATCACCTTCTTCCGGAGCAGCTGCAGCAGAAGAAGTTTCAGCGGGTGGGTCTGCTGTGACCTCCCAGCCTTTCACTAAATCACCGTTATCATCATCAGCATCAGGAGTCACCCAACTGGTTTCGCCTGTTTTAATGTTGGTATAGAATGGAACACCGGATATTATGTCACTGCCTCCTATAGTCCAATTAACAGGAAGAGCATCTTCCAAAGAACTACAAAAGAGTATCCGCTGCCACTTAAGATTTTCCCATTCCGTTACTAAATTTTCATAATCTCTGAAATGCTCTCTTAAAGCATTTAAAACGGTGTCCACGGGTGGCCATGATTGCGGTGGCGGCGTTGATTCATGATGTTGATGTGACTCAAAATCAATAATTTGTTTTTGAAATGCTGTTGTTTCCAGATACATGTATTTCCTATCACTCGGAATTAATATCCTTGATGAAATATCTTCGTATCCTCCATGGGTTACCACAAAAATTCCTTCATAAGTATTAAAATATGCTGGATTAATATCTCCAAAAAATGTTTGTTCTGTAAATTCAATACTTTTACTTCTACTTCCACATCTTACACGAATAGAATCCTCACAAATCTTGTTCGGATAAACTTTTTGTTCATCCCTAAGTCGTTTTGCAACATCAACAATTGAAGATACAGGTTGTGATGAAGATGATGCAAACACTTTTTTCATTTCCACTATTAATCCATCATGTACAACATTTAATTCATCATTCACTTTAGCTAATGTCATAAGACAAAATTTAGGGGCGTTTATTTTTTTTTTTTCCATACGACAAGAACTATGTCCGTTAATAATAATTACCATATCTATTTCTCTACTATTTACTTGAGTAGCCATACCATCGCGTTTTGCTCTTTTATAATGTAGGTCTCTTTCATCAAGTAACTTAACAATTTGAGCTTGAGTTTTTTCAGGATTTAACATTATATTACGTAAACATTCGATAATTTGGGTCAATACAGTATTTATATGTGGTTCTGTATTTCCTTCAAGTGTTGAATGACGCGAATCTTCAAGTATTAATATTATATCTTCTATATGACTAATAAAGTTTTTTGCAACGGCGTTTCTTAGTCCTTTAATCTTATCAACAAAATTAATAAAATCACAATGTAAGAGTAACCGCGGTCCCTCAAATATAAATAACTCTCCATACTCTCCAGGGAAGCCATCTCTTTGAGGGTTGCCCTCCGCCTCCGCCACCCCCAACCGTGAGAAGAGCATCTCCGCATCCGCATCCGCATCCGCATCCGCATCCGCATCCGCCTCCGCACCAATTGACAAACGCAAAACAGGCAACACATTTAAATTAAAACTAATATAAATATTCTTGCCACAAGGGATTTCTAAGGAAATTGTTTTAAAAGGTCTATCATCCATTACAGATTATAATTATATATAAATATAATTATAATATATATAAATATATTTATATATAAAATGCCTTATGTTCTTAGAAAACAAAAAACGAGAGGGTATAAAGTGTGCAAACGAGGAACACGCAAGTGTTTTTCTAAACGCCCGCTCACGAAATACATGGCGAAACGCCAAATGCGTGCACTCTACCTTCATGAAAGAGTTGGTGCTGGGGGTACTGGCGGCGGTGGTGCCGGTAAAAGTCGTAGCAAACGACGCAACTTGATAGGTGGCATGTTCCATCTAGGAGCATCCCGAAACCAACCAGAATAGAATATTAGTCTCTTAAAATAGGCGTCGTCGGTGTTTTTCATTTCCTTGATTTCCTCGCTTTTTTGCACATTGTTCTTGTTGCTCTTGTTGCTCTTGTTGCTCTTGTTGCTCTTGTTGCTCTTGTTGCTCTTGTTGCTCTTGTTGCTCTTGTTGCTCTTGTTGCTCTTGTTGC
>Ga0315293_10005323_pt1 | contig 12109 bp, 18 predicted proteins | sample YL17G13_20_MG_FD_203071 | JGI IMG/M metagenome (GOLD analysis project Ga0315293, IMG submission 203071) | Sediment microbial communities from Yellowstone Lake, YNP, Wyoming, USA - YL17G13_20 | ecosystem: Environmental > Aquatic > Freshwater > Lake > Sediment | place: USA: Wyoming | collected... | reverse complement strand
TTGTGTGCCCTTTATTTTTTAGTTTGAAAAACTCTTTTCTTATCTCTTCTTTTTTCATGCAAAACCGAAAGAATCAGAGCAGAACTAATTTTCGGTAGCCTTAGGACATATGTCTCCGGGCTACACAAAGAGTGAGGTATAGAAATCTTTAAATAAACATCTTTCAACCTTTTTGATATGCTAGAAAATTTAAAATATTATATGAATCTTTTAAGGGCTGCTTATCATAATTTTGAGATTGTAGCTATAGCCAAAACCCCATTAGAGGTTGGCTATCATGAGAGCAGAATCAGAGAATTAGCAGTAGCCAATATTGCTCTAGCAAAAAGATTAGGAAAAAATACAAGAAGATTGGAAGAAAAAATTCAGTAAACAATAGATTTTTCTGCTGCTGAAGATTAAATAAGTGAGATTTAATTATCAGAACCGGACACACCAATAAAGATTAAAATAGTTGCGGTGATAAAACCCATAACATACATAATTTTTAAAAAAGAAGTAAAAGAATTTTGAACAATATCTCTGAAAAGAGAAACAATTAATCCAGAATACATCCCCATACCAATAGTCTCCCAAAATTTATTAGCATAACTCCTCTTACTAATCAAGGAAAAAATAATGACTTCAGTAAGACATAAAATTGCAAAACAAATTGTAAGAATAAAATTTGATTTTCTAAAATAAAAGAAAAATCCTAAATCTAATAACAAAAGGATAACCAAAAGTAGTTTTATTATTTTTAATGACATTTTTTACAACATCACAATCCCGTCCTTAGTTAATGCAACAAATCTTATTCCTACAGGCAGATTCAAAAGAGCAGAAATTAATGCCATGTGTTCTCTGCCTTCTCCTGAGGCAATTGTAAGAGCAACTTCTGTGCCTTTTATTTTTCCCTGAAGCTTTTTTAAAATTTCATTTTTAATATCAATTATGCCCCCGGAGCTTATCTCAATAAATTCAAAATCTTTTTGAGAGGTAAATTTTTTGGCAAAATCATTTCCTATAAGAATAATGCTATCCCATTCTCCTCTTTGAATTACTCCTGCAACCTGTGCCCAGGTTCCTTTTCCTGCGCCTATAAATGCAACTAATTCCATTTTTTAGATAATTAGATTAAATTTATAAGGATTTATATTGTTTAATTAGTATAAATAAACATCAATAACAATATTAACTCATCTGCAAAGCTTAAATCATTATTGAGATTATAAAAAACATTACTAAAATAAAAACATGAAAGACATTCCATTATCTGAAATTACATTAAGGAAATATGAAAAACCTGCAGGTTTAGAAAAAAGAGAGCTCGTCAGAAAAATCTGCCTTTCTTTAGGATTGCTTCAGCTTGGGGACTCAAGGGATATTATAGTCGATATTTTAATGGTTTTAATTAATGCGAATAAAAACAAGGAAAAATTAAGCAGCGAGGAAATTGGAAAAAGAACAGAAGAATTAAGGAAAAAATATTCTTTAGAAACAAAGGGGCTTGCAGAATCAAATATAAGAAGACAATTAAAAAGATTAAGAGATGCAATGTTTATAGAAAAAATAGGCAATGAATATTATTTGGCAGAGCACTCTAATTTAAAAGATATTTTTGAAAATTCTATTGAAAAATTTGTCATCCCCCAGACAATCGAGAGGATTAAGGAATATTTAAAAGAATTAGATAAAGAATAATTCTAACTTAAACTATTAATAAATTAAAATGATAAGCTATGCAAGATATGCTTAATCTGCTCAAAACAAGCTTAAATCGTTTCTGACATTACTAAAAATAATACATAACAATCTTTAAAAACCCTAATCTTATGGTATAATTACAACTACATCATATAGGCTCATTATTCTTGAGTTTTATGTGCATAGGTAGAAGGTTTAGATTTAAACCAAAAAATAATAAAATGGCAACTGAAGAAAAATTTATCAAAGCAATAGTGGCGCTCAAGGCTTCTGATTCAAAGAAAATAAAGTTTGATCAAAGTGTAGACTTAATTATAAATTTAAAAGAATTTGATGTAAGAAGACAGGCTTTTAATTTATTTATTCAGGTTCCTAATAAGATTAAAGATAAAAGAATTGCAGGATTTTTTGAAAAAGATTCTAAAATAGTTGACAGCATTAAAAAAGAAAGTTTTGCAAGGTATAAAGAGAAAAAAGAGATTAGAAGATTGATTAAAAGTTATGATTATTTTATTGCTAATGCTAAATTAATGCCTGCTGTTGCAACTAGTTTTGGCAGAGTTTTAGGTCCTGCAGGAAAGATGCCAAACCCACAATTAGGAATTCTAGCTAATGAAGATGATAAAATTGTTGAAGAGACGGTAAATAAGATTAATTCTACTGTTAAAATCAAAGTTAAAGAACCTAGCATAAAGGTTAGTATTGGGAAACAGTCTATGAATAATGAAAAAATAATGCAAAATGCTCTTTTTATTTATAAAAAAATACTTGAAACTCTTCCAAGAAAAATTGATAATATTAAAAATGTTAAAATTAAATTTACAATGAGCAAGCCGGTTAAGGTAGAATAATAAAAATGGAAGAAAAAATAGCTAAACAGAAGAGTAAAGAAGCTTCTAAGCCAGCTCAAGAAAAATCTAAATCAGATATTAATAATTTAAATAAGGAGACTAAAAAAGAAAAACCACATTCAAGAAATAATCCTATAAAAGAAAAGGCAGTAAAAGCTTTAGCTGAAAAAATAAAAAATGCAAAAACTTTGATGATTGTTTCAATTAAAGGACTGCCTTCAAAACAATTTCAAGACATTAAAAAATCAGTTAGAAAACATGCATTGGTTCAGGTTGCTAAAAAAAATATTATGTTAAAAGCAATTAAAGCTGTTGGAAAAGACTCTATTTTAGATTTAGAAAAACATGTTCAAGAAAACTCTGCATTTGTTATTTCAGACATGGAAGGTTATGAATTAGCAGGGATTTTAACTCAGAAAAAAAATCCTATTAATGCTAAAGCAGGACAAATTGCTCAAGAAGATATTGAGGTTAAAGCAGGACCAACTGAATTAGTTCCTGGCCCAGCAATTAGTGAGTTAGGCGCTGTTGGATTACAAGTTTCTGTTGAAAACGGCAAAATTTCAATCAGGAACTCAAAAGTGATTGTAAATAAAGGGCAAAAAATTAATGAAGAGACTGCTTCAATTCTGCAAAAATTAAATATCCAGCCATTTAGTGTAGGTTTGGAACCTGTTGCAATTTTTGATGTTGAACATGAAAGAATTTATACTGATATTAAAATTGATTTTAAAGAAGCAGCAATAAATTTAAGAAATGCAGCTGGAAAAGCACTGGGCTTTGCACAGAAAATTGTTTATTATTGCAAAGAAACAATTGGATATTTCTTAGCAAAGGCAAATGCGCAAGGAAATGCTTTGAATAAATTACAGCCAATAACAGATACTAAAACAGAAGAGAATAAAAATGTTCAAATTAAATCTGAGGAGGAAAAAAATAATGGAATATGTATACGCAGCTCTATTGTTGCACAAATTAGGAAAAGAAGTTAATGAAGAAAATATTACAAAGATTCTTCAAGCCAGCAGTGCAAAAATAGATGAAAGCAAAGTAAAAAGCCTTGTTGCAAGCTTAAAAGGTGTAGATATAGAAGCAGAACTTGCTAATGCAGTTGTTGCTAGTGCAACAGATTCAGGAGCTAGAGAAGCCAGTGAAAAAGCAAAAGAAGAAGCACCTAAAGAAGAAAAACAAGAAGCATCAGCAGCAGGTTTAAGCGCTCTATTCGGATAAATTTGTTTTTAATTTAACCTTAAAAATGAATAGAGCAAACCTAGCGATAGTTGGGTTGTTAAAAAAATTCTAACCTTTTGCTGAGGATAGTTGGCAAGAGGAAAAATCTTAAAAAAGATTTATTATTTTATTAATATCTTATTATAAGTTCAGCTACATAATCAAAAGTTTAATCTTTTAATTATAATGATTGTTAAATTTTGTATTTTCTCTTTATAGATTATTAATATATTTTATAATATCTCTTCATTAATCATTTAAAATTATTAATAGAAAAAAATTAGAAGCAAATATTATATATTATTAGTTATAATAATATTTATAACATCCAGCTATTAATTTTCTTTATGTCTTTAATAGATTATCAAAAACAGGTGCATAAATGGGTGTCACAATTTAATCCTCCTTATTGGCCTCCTTTAGAAATGATGGCTAGATTATCAGAAGAAACAGGAGAAGTTGCCAGGGAAATAAATCATTTATATGGAACTAAAAAGAAAAAAGCTTCTGAAGATAAAAAAGAATTAGCAAATGAATTAATTGATATTTTCTTCACAATCATTTGTATTGCAAACGGGCAGAGAATTAATTTAGAAAATGCCTGGAAAAGAATGACTGATGAAAAAATGCAAAGAGATGCAAACAGATTTGAGAAGAAATCTTTTTAAACTCTTAATTAATAAAATTATTATCTTAAGTGAAGAAGAGTTCTGATAAATTAAAATGGCAAAAATAAAAGCAGACTTGCATAATCATTTTTCTACATTAGAGAATATTGGAGAAATATTTAATCAAGCAATGAATATTGCCCAGCAAAACCTTGGCGCAGAAGGAATTTTTGGGGTAATAAACGCCCAAGATAAAGGAAGTGGAAGATATGAAACTTTCTTGGGGCAAGGAGGAAGAAAAGCAGAAAATTTAGGAAATGCATTTTATGTTCCTGATAAAGGCATTTATGTTGTAAAGGGACAAGAAGTATTTAGTGAAGGGGGGCATATTTTAGTTTTAGGTTTAAACTATGGGGTAAGACTTCAAGATTATAGAACTTTAGAAGATTCATTAAAAGAAGCTCAAGATAATAATGGAATTATAATTTTAGATCATCCTTGTTTTTTAGATGGAGTTATTGCAAAAAATCCAAAAACATATCTAACATATTTTAAGAATTGGAGGATTGATGGATTAGAAGTCCATAATGGAGAAGCATGGCTTCCTCATCCTAAATATTATCCTGCAAATAAAAAAGCCCAAAATATTTATAATCAAATAAAAGATGATTATGATATTGGTGCAATTTCAACTTCAGATGGACATTCTGTAAGAGGAATAGGAAGAAGTTATACTTTATTAGAAAAACCTGATTTTTCATCTCCTGAAAGATTAATAGAATCATTAAGGCAATCAATCAGGGAACATAAAGATTTTTCTCAAGATAAACAAACTAATGCATATTTAGAAACTTTAGATCACTCTGGAAAAACAATAGCAGCAAGATTAGCTTCTAAGTTAAGATTAATTGGAAGGATAAATTGATTTAGAATATTTCTATACCCCGTTTATATAACAACTTTTAAAAACTGATTAATTCTAATAATTTTATGCCGCTGTGGGACAATGGTACTCCAACCGCCTTGAGAGCGGTGCCTTTACGGGCCTCCCGGTTCGATTCCGGGCAGCGGCGGATTTTCTAACAACAGAAAGATTTAAATAGATGTAAGATATATCTTACATATGGTAAGCATAAACATAACAAAAATCAGTTCAAAGGGGCAGATTGTTATCCCTTCTGAAATGAGAGGCAATTTAAAAGAAGGAGAAGAATTTATTATAGTAAAAGATGATGATAGATTTATACTTAAAAAAGCGGATAAAATAACTGACAGCATGAGAGAGGATTTAAAATTTGCGAAAAGAACTGAAGAAGCATGGAAAGAAATTGAAAGTGGCAAATGTACTTCTTATTCTAAAGAAGAATTTTTAAAAGAACTTAAAAAATGGTAGTGAATGAGATAAAAGAGAGTGATAACTTTAAAAGAATTAAAAGCAAACTAGATAAAAGTATTTTAATCAAGCTTAGCAAACAAATTGAGAAAATTATAGAAAATCCTGAAATTGGAAAGCCCATGAGATACAACAGAAAAGGAACAAGAGAAGTTTATATATCTCCTTATAGATTATCTTACGCATATTTAAAAGAAAAAGGAGTAATTTATCTTCTGGATTTGTATCATAAAGATGAACAATAAACCTAACTGTAACAGTTTTAATCTAGGTTAGGCAATAGTGTTCTAAAACAATTTATAAATATATTTGGGCTTTGTTATAAATGGAAAAAAGAACAAAAGAGCTGATTAAATCAGGAATCATATTGTCTATAATTATTTTGATGTTTATAGCTGCTTCTTATATCACCCAAAGATATTTTGAGCAAATTAAATCGATAATTGGTGGGGGGGTTATAGGGATGGTTATCTATGTTCTCCTGAATATTATTGAGGTTATTATTGTCCCAGTAAATCTTCTGCCTATAATTGCAATAGCCTCTAATTTATGGGGCGGGTTTATTGCAGCAATTTTAACAATTATTGGATGGAGCATAGGAGCAATTATTGCATTTATGTTGGCAAGAAAATATGGTATTGATTTGGTAAAAAAATTTGTTCCAATAGAAAAGATTAATAAGATTGAAAAGAGAATTTCTTCAGAACATATTTTTTGGAGTTTGGTTATATTAAGGATAGTCTTGCCTTCAGATATAGTAAGTTATGCATTAGGATTATTCAGTAAAATTAAGGAAAGAGATTATATTCTGGCTACAATAATGGGATTTACCCCTCTGGCTTTTTTTCTTGCATATTTAGGAACTCTCCCAGTTAAATACCAAATCATTGGATTTATTGTCATCGGTATTATTTTAATCATTGGATTTTATATTAATCCAAAAAGAAAAGAATAAGACTTTTAGAAAATTTTAAAAACATTTATAAAACATATACTCTATAATATATTATGAAAAAGAAGAGGAATAAGAGAAAGGTTTTTAGAAATAAAAATAGAACAAAAACCCTCAGTAAAAAAAATAAAAATTCAATTTTTATAATTATAGGAATAATAATTATTGCAGTGATTATTTATTTTATTATTGTTAAAACAAACCCTCTTGAAAAAGAGAATTCTAATCAAGATAAAACTGAAAAAAACATAATAGCAAGTTTTGAATGGAGAGATCCTAAAACAATAACACCATATGGAGGAAGATTTTATAATAAATGTGATGATGGAAAAAATATTGGAAAAGTTTGGGCTAATATTGAACTTCAAAATCAAGAATCGAGTTTGTCTTTCACTTGCAAAACTACAATAATTGTAAAAGAAACAGGAAAGGCTGTTGATAGTTATCAGTTAAATTTAGGGACAAATAAATCAAAATCTGGTTTTATTGGTTTTTCTGAAGAACTAGCAAAAGAACATTTAATTGAAGTATGCTGCAAAACCAAAACTGAAGAAGTTTCTTTTTGTGAAACTTTTGAATTAGCTGCTTATTGTTAAAATATGACATTGTAGTTTCCTTAATATCTATTTATTTCAGATATGCACAACAGATCTTAAGCTTAATCTATCATCTACAAAGCTGATAAGTTTTATAAATTATGAGAACAGCCTTCTAAAGAATATGGATTTCTTTCTATTTAAATAATATTAATGAGGTTTTATCTAAACCAATCTTTTAATATTTTCCAGAAGGACTTTTTTACAGGTATTTCAGGTTCAATCTTATAAAATATTTGTGGTTTTTCTTTCATTACAGGAGCTTGTGCCGCAAGTTGCTGATTAGCTTTTTCAATTGCTGCTTCAACTGAAATTCTCGAGTATCCTTGGTTCATCAAAGAGAACCTTAGAGCATCTATGGTATATCCTTTTTTAAGATTTGTTTTAATATGATTTGCTAATTGCTGAATATAATCCTCTGGCTGGTTCATGCAAATAAAAGGAGATAGATGTTTAAAAATATATTTGAGATGATTTAGTATGTTTTATTTCTGTATCAATTCTTAAGTTGCACACAATGTCATTAAGCTTATCTTCTCATCTGCAAAGCTAATAAGTTTATATACTATTAAAATTACATTTTTAAAGAATCTTAATTTTTATTTAAATCAAAACTCCATCTTCATTAAGAAGGTCAGAGTTTACGATTAGATCTGTTGCAGTTATTATACCAACAGGTTTTGTTTTTTCTTTATCTATTACAACAATTTTTTTAATTTTGTATTTTTTCATTAATTCTGCTGCTGCCTCTAAAGATGATTCTTGAGAAACAGTTATAACCTTTTTTGTCATTATTTTGAGTATACTCTTATTCAAACTTCCAAGATTTTTTACTACATCTCTTTCGGTTACAATGCCTTTTAATTTATTATCTTCAAGAATAACTAAACTTCCTATATTATGCTCCAACATTAATGCTGCTGCTTTTTTAAGAGTGATATCAGAAGTAACAGCACAAACTTCATTCATAATTTCTTTTATTAACATTTTATAATTTTTTATCTATTTGAGAATTTTTATTCCCTTATTTTTTTTTATTCTTCCTCCTGTCTCGAGTTTTTGTTTTATCTGCCTGCTTAAAAAATATCTCCCTATAAGTGTAACAAAATAAAAAACCATTGCTATTCCAAAAAAACAGTAAAACATTGTGAATACTTTTCCTGTATCTGTTCTAGGAACAAAATCACCATAACCAATTGTAGTTGACGTTTCGACTGTAAAATATAATGAATCTAAATACCGCCACCCCTCTATATGATGGAAAATATATGAACCAATAAGCAAAATTATTATAAAAATAAAGATTGTTGTGAACAATTGATTTTTTAATTTCATTTTCCCTCTTTTTGTCTTTTATAATATTTATTATGCATAGAAATTTATAAATCTATCTAGTCTCAATCATCTCTTTTTTATTTTGATGATATAATCTTTTTGCATGTTCCAACTTTTCTTCAGAAGTTGCATAAACAGTAAATATTTTATCTCCTTTTTTTACCTCTTCTAATTTTTTATAAAAATAAATTCCAGCAGCTTTATCTTCAGGACACCCCGCTGCTCTTGCTAAGCTGTTTATTAAATTGTTGTTTATATGCTCAATTTTTCCATTCTTTTGTGCTCTTATAGTATATTTGTATTTTCCAGGAGTTAATCTCTTTATCTTTCCTTGCTGGGCTTTCATAATTTCTTGAAATTTAATCCAAGCTTTTCCTGAATCTAAAATTTGTCTTGCGAGTTCGTGTCCCTTACCTGGACTTGCTTTTTCTGTCATTTCTAAAATTCTTCCTGAAAGCATAATTGATTTTTCTTCAAGATCTTTTGGGGCATCCTTATCTCTCCTTAAAACTTTTATAACATCTCTCATTTCTAATACTGGCCCAACTCCTCTTCCTATTGGATGACTCCCATCAGTAAGAACAACTTCTAATTTAATGTCAAATTTTTTTCCTAAATATAAAAATTTTATTTTTAGTTTTTCTGCTTGCCTTTTACTCACTTTTGCAGATTTTCCAAATGGAATGTCAATTAAAACATATTTACTATCTACTGAGATTTTCTTAGATAAAATACTTGCTAAAAGCTGAGATGTTGGGTCTATTTTCATTATTCTGCCTACTTTTATTATTTTATCATCAGCAGGAGCAAGACCAAGAGTCCCCCCCCAAACAAAACACGCATTTATCTTTTTTAAAATATTTTTAATCTCTTTTACCGAAAAGTCCACCTTTGCCAAAGTCTCTATTGTATCTGCTGTTCCTGCTGCAGAAGTTATTGCTCTTGAAGAAGTTTTAGGCATGACTAAACCAGTTGTGGTACATATTGAAATTACAATAGGGGTTGTTCTGTTTCCAGCTACGCCTCCAATCGAATGTTTATCTGCTACTTTCCCTCTTAGTCTTAGTTTACTCCCTGACTCTATCATCGCAGAAATTAAATCTTTAGTTTCTCTTAGAGACATATCTTTTTCATAAACTGCTGAAATAAAAAAAGCTATTTCTGCTTCTGTAAGTTCATTTTCAGCTATATCCCTGACAATCTCTTTTATTTCTTCTTTTGTTAATTCCTGTCCTTTTAATTTCTTTTTAATTAAATCAATACTGTGCGGCCTCTCAGTTACCTCTACATCTACTATATCTCCTGTTTTTACTCTTAAATTTTTAACAATCTCATCAGAAACCGCAATTTCATTTTTATTTAATGCTTTTGAAAAATCAACAATAGAAATTAGTCTCTTTTTATTTTTCTTAATAGAAACTCTGTTATCCACATGTAAACTCATATCTTCTGCAGTTTTCTCGTGAATCATACAAACAGGTTTTCCTGCTAAAAATTTCAAGATTTTAATTTTTAATTTCATTTATGCCCTCTCTTTGTCTAAGCACTTTCTTTAAAAATAAGACTATCAGTTTTAAGGTTTTTTTTCCTATAAATTTCAATAACTAAAAGAACATAAGCTAAAACCAAAGGCCCAATAATAAGCCCTAGTACCCCAAATGCAAAAAGCCCTCCAATCATCCCTATAATAACAATTGCTGAATTTATTTTTGTTCTTCTTGAAACAATAATTGTACGAAGAACATTATCAATTAAAGAGACTATTAAAAGCCCATAAATTAATAATCCAAATCCTGCTTCTGGCCTCCCAACTGCAAACAAATAAATAACTACAGGAACCCAACCTAGCCAGGCTCCAATGAAAGGTATTATAGAAACAAGTATAGTAAATAGTGTTAAAATTAAAGCATTTGGAACTTTAAAAATAAAATAACCAAGACCTGCAATTAGTCCTTGAATAATCCCAACAACAACCTGCCCCATTAAAACTGAATAAGTAATATTCTTAAATTGGATAAAGAATTTTTCCTGATTTTCTTTTTCTAAAAGTTCTAATGATTTAATATATTCTATTGCTCTTTTTCCATCTTTTAACGCAAAAAAGAAAATAAAAATTGCAACAAATAATTTCAAAAGGAAGGTAGGAAGATTTAAAATAAAATCCCCTGACTTGCTAAGACCATATGCAAGGGCTTTTGAAATAAAAGTATTTAATGATCCTGCAATTGTTGAGGAAAACTCAGTTGATAAAAAATTAGGCAGGATTTTGATTAAGATTTCTGATAAATTAATAGTTTGTAAAGAAAAATAAAGGCTGATTGCTTGTTTTACTAGGTAATTTAAGATAAGGGCTGAGGATCCTAAGATAACTATTAATAATGCTAAACAAACCAAGGATGCAGATAATGTTTCTCTTTTTAATTTTTTTAAAACCCAACTATAAAATGGATAAAGAACATAAGCTAATAAAACTCCTGAGATTATCGCCATTATTATTGGTTTTATTATAATCCCTGCTAAAATGAATAATCCTAAAATCAGAACAAGGGCAACCATGTTCTTAAAGTTGGTTTTGTCAAACATAAAATTATATAGAGAGAATTCTTTATAAATGTTGGTTTTCTCTGAATAAACATTAATTCTTAACGCTGTTTTGATGATAATTTTTACTCTTTTATCCTCAAGAACACTTACTTTTCTATTTAGATAGCTTGTATTATAATTATCAATAAATAAAATAAGCTAAAATTAGGGAGGAGCTAAATGAAATACATTAAGTTTGGCAATTTACTTAATGTTCTCGTAACATTTATAAATCAAAACCTACAAAATTAACTATGGATTCATTTATAAAAAAGATTTTTAGTGGAAATACAGACAATTTAGTTCATTTTCAGTTCATAAAATTTGGTAAGGGTAATTTTGATAACAAAGCTATGATAAGAGCTAAAAATATTTCTGGAAAATTCAGCATAGCAACTACTTATGAATATGCAAAAGAGATTATTATGGCTCTTGCTGAAAAATTAGGAGATAATAAAACTCATGTGACTGGTGCTTTAACATCTACTCTTGATTTGGATTTTGATTATGAGGAGAGAAAAATGGCTATGGGAGTTAGAAAATATATGTTAAACAGAGAAATGACTGGAAAACAAATTTTGGGATTATGCAATAAAATAGATAAAGCTTTTTTTGGGTTATCTTTTAATGTTGGTGAAACAGAATTAACAATCTCCTCTAAATCACCAAAATCAGCAAAAGGCTCTTCAAGTGTTAAAAAAGAAGATGCAAAGGCAAAGATTGATTTTATTAAAATTAAAACAACAGATAAAGATTTAGTAAACAGCTTAATTTTTGATGATGAAGCAAGAAATTTTAAAAAAATTGAAATAAAACATGATTTTATTATTGAAGACATTATAATGCCTAAAACAAATGAAGAAGATTTTGCTAAA
>Ga0315293_10005322_pt1 | contig 12109 bp, 11 predicted proteins | sample YL17G13_20_MG_FD_203071 | JGI IMG/M metagenome (GOLD analysis project Ga0315293, IMG submission 203071) | Sediment microbial communities from Yellowstone Lake, YNP, Wyoming, USA - YL17G13_20 | ecosystem: Environmental > Aquatic > Freshwater > Lake > Sediment | place: USA: Wyoming | collected... | reverse complement strand
GGCTGTGCCGGGGGCGGCTGTGCCGGGGGCGGCTGTGCCACGGACCCCACTGGCCAAACCGGCCAAAGATGAGTACCGACGCAATCTGCCGCATCTTCAAGCGGAGGAACGCCCGCTTTTTGTCACGTTCAGAACATGGCGAAAATGGTCTTTGCCCGTGGCCGTCCGTAGCCTCGTGCTCAATCACTGTCTCCACGATCACGGCACGAAACTCTGGATGCACTGCGCCATTGTCATGCCGGACCACGTTCATCTGTTGTTTACGCCCTTGCGGGACGCGATCGGAAACTCCTTCGGCTTGGCCGAGATCATGAACGGCATCAAGGGCTCGTCGGCCCACTCGGTCAACAAAGCCCTTCGGCGCCGCGGACACGTGTGGCAAGACGAATCGCACGATCACGTGTTGCGGCGGGACGAGAGCATTGAGGACGTCGCGCAGTACATTGCTCAGAACCCGATTCGCAAAGGCCTCGCAAACAAAGAGAACGACTACCCCTGGCTGTGGCGAGAGTGAGTGAACCTACGCCGGGATTCGAGGCGGCGGCACAGCCGGGGGCGGCTGTGCCACAGGCGGCTGTGCCGCAGGAAGGTCATGTGGCCCAGTCGCCCTCGGCTGGGCCATCGCCTGCGTCAATTCAACCAGCACAGCCGGGGGCGGCTGTGCCACAGGCGGCTGTGCCGCAGGAAGGTCATGTCCTGGTTCTTCTCCTTTGACCGGCAGCGATTTCTTGGCCTACGCTTGGACGAGGGAGTATTGCGCGCGTCGCCGGGCAGGACCCCCACCGCTGGTGGTGCATTTGTCGTCCCGGTAAGGACAGAATATACTGGGAATACCGCCAGCAGAGGACTTGGCACCCGTGAATTGTATTCATCAGGCTTATTGCACCGATTGCCCTGCCGGAAGCCCACCTCTTGGGCAAGACGACGGGGGACACTCCGACCAAAAGGCGGGGTACGGCCCCCGGGCGAGTTCTTTTCCCGGAGAGGACCTGCGCCGCTGGTACGAGCAGGTCGGGCCCGAACTCTACTATCAGCTCCCTCAGGATGTCCCGGCTGAGGCCCGGGAGCGGTTCGACCCGGCCAAGGCGCCGAAGAGACTCGTGTTCGTGCCGTCGGAAGCAGGGTCCGACGTCCTGGCCCTGATCTCGTATCGTCGCGCGGCGACCGAAGGCGAGCAGGTCTCGAACTTCGCCCACGTGCTGATCAACCGCCCCTCGGAGAGGCGGACCTGGTGGTCCAATCTGGCGTGCCTGGAGCTTTGGGGGGCGCCGCGTTGGGTGACGGAAGAGTCCAACGGGATGCCCTCCGTGCTGGAGCCCCTCATTGACTTAAACGAGATGCTTGGGGGCCGGCAGCCGCTCATTAGCCGGGAGTTGGTGCTGGAGTTCCTCACGGCCCCGGTCGGCCACGATTGGGGGGCGGCGGCCGCGGTCGTCCCGCGGCGCTGGCAGCGCATGCCGCCCGAGCGGCGCTGCGAGCTGTTTACGCTCGCGCTGGGCGGGTTCCTGGCTGCGGGGGGCAAGCTCCTGCTGGTGGCCGAGCCGAGTCTGGCGGCCTTGTGGTTCTACGGCATATTGCGCCTGGTGCCCAATATCCCCTTGTTTGCCGGCATGGGTTTCTCCACCTTCGAGCCCCGGGTCTATTCCAAGCGTATCGCCCTGGCCGCCACCTGCTTCGCCGATCCGGCAAAGACCGACGTGCCCAAGAAGCTCTATTCCGCGGGACTCTTCACGATGAACACCTTTCGCAGACGGTGCTCGCGGGCCTTTGTCGGCGAGGGGTTCTACGCGTCGTTCATCGTGGATCGGCTCCTCCGCTACGGCTGGGAGGCCGTAGGGCGATTTCTGGTGCGCTTGCAGGTGGGCGGGGCCCAGACGCTCGAGGACCTGGAGGCCATGAGCACCCGGCTGGGCGGCGTTCAGAGCCCGTGAACGCGCCTCGCGCCTCGTTCACACACAGCGAGTGCGGGGCAGGACATGGGGCTTGTCTCGCCGGCTGACGTCGGCGCTATGCGTGGGGAAAAAGGCTCAGGTCGCAAACTGTCGCGATCTGCTCGAAGTCAGCGTCGGTCGTGAAGAGCTGACCCCCGATGTTGACGGTCATCGCGGCGATGAGCGCGTCCACGGTCGAGCAGGCTATGCCCTCGCGGCGGCAAGCATTGCTGACCGCTGCGGCCCGAACGTGGTCTGCTTCGCCCGCCAAGACAACGGGAAACGCGGCGACGGCTGCCCGAAGCCGGTTGAACTGTTCTGACGTGCGGGTCCCGGAGAGCAGCTCCTGCAGAACGATTCCCGGGACGCGCATCGGGCGGTCTTCGGCGATCATCGTCCCCAAGAGCGCGACCAGGCCCGGCGCATCAGCATCCGGCTTCCGGCGCCGAAAGGCAAGCGAGAGGACGGAAGTATCCAGGACGATCACCGCTTTCTCCGCTGGGCCTTGTAGTCGTACTCGGGATCGAAGTCGATTTTTCCGAACAGCTTGATGGCCTTCAGACGCTTGCGGCGGTCAATGAACTCCCGCAGGGCTTCGTTCACCGTGGCCTTCTTCGTCCGCTGCCGGCCGACCCGCACTGCTTCTCGAAGCAGCGTTTCGTCAATACCGAGATTGGTTGCCATGTCCGCAGAGCCTCCCGAGGAATCCAACCGCACCTCCACACATCATCTTACACAAAGGTCCGGCGGCGTCAAGCGGTACTCAGCCGCGGCGTGTCTTCCGACTCCTGACCCGCAGCGCTTGACAGGCCCGGGCGGCGGACCGAAGATTCCAGTCAATCCGCGGCACGGCCGCGTTCATCTCGGCGCTTCCAGCGAAGGAGCAATGCCATGATTCGAGCCTCGTCAATCCGCGTCCTGTTCGCGTTGTTTGTCCGCGCAGGGCTCCTGCAGGCTGCCCAAGACGACGACATCCTCATCGCCGGCTTTGAAGGCCGCGACTACGGGGCCTGGAAGACGACCGGCGAGGCCTTCGGGCCCGGCCCGGCCCACGGCACGCTGCCCAATCAAATGGACGTGAGCGGCTACGAGGGCGAGGGCCTCGTGAACAGCTTCTACAAGGGCGACGGCACGACGGGCACCCTCACCTCGCCGCCGCTCAAGATCCAGAGGAGGTTTGTCAACTTTCTCATCGGCGGCGGGATGCACCCCGGCAAGACCTGCATCAACCTGTTGGTCGACGGCAAGGTGGTCCGCACGGCCACGGGGCCGAACGACCGACCCGGCGGCAGCGAGCGTCTCGACTGGCACACCTGGGACACAAGCGAGCTCGTCGGCCGCCAGGCCGTCATCCAGATCGTGGACCAACAGACCGGCGGCTGGGGACACATCAACATCGACCAGATCGTCCAAAGCAGCCGGCGCCTCCAGCAGGAGATCGTCACCGGACCCCTCTACCGCGAGACCTACCGCCCCCAATTCCATTTCACGCCCGCGACGAACTGGACCAACGACCCCAACGGGCTGGTCTACTATGAGGGCGAGTATCACCTCTTCTTCCAGCACAATCCCAAGGGGATCAACTGGGGGAACATGACCTGGGGCCATGCCGTCAGCCGCGATCTGGTCCACTGGGAGCAACTGCCCAATGCGATCGAGCCGGACCGGCTGGGCACGATCTTCTCCGGCTCGGCGGTCGTGGACTGGAACAACACCGCCGGCTTCCAGAAGGGGCCCGAGAAGCCGATCGTCGCCATTTACACCTCGGCCGGCGGCACCTCGCCGGACTCCAAGGGCCAGCCGTTCACCCAGTCAATCGCCTATTCGCTCGACCGCGGCCGGACTTGGACCAAGTATGAAAAGAACCCCGTGCTCGCGCACATCGTCGGCTCCAACCGCGACCCGAAGGTCGTCTGGCACCAACCGACCAAGCAGTGGATCATGACGCTCTTCAAGGACGGCAACGCGTTCGGGTTCTTCTCCTCGCCGGACCTGAAGCGATGGACGCACCTGCACGACATCACCGTGTCCGGCTGCGGCGAGTGCCCCGATTTCTTCGAGATGCCCGTGGACGGCAACCCGGCCGAGACGAAATGGGTCTGGACCGCGGCCAACGGGCATTACCTGGTGGGCGCCTTCGACGGCAAGCGGTTTGTGCCCGAGACCGGGCCGCACCGCGCCGACTGGGGCGCGAACTACTACGCGGTGCAGACCTATAGCGACATCCCGGCGTCCGATGGCCGGCGCATTCAGATCGCCTGGATGAATGGGGGAAAATACCCCAAGATGCCGTTCAACCAGCAGATGAGCTTCCCCTGCGAGCTGAAGCTCCGCCGGACGCCCGAGGGGCTGCGGATTTGCCGCCTGCCGGTCAGGGAGATCGAGCGGCTCCACGCCAAGGAGTATTCGTGGGCCGACCGCGTGGTGCAGCCCGGCGAGAACCTGCTGGCGGGCGTCCAGGGCGAGTTGTTCGACATTTGCGCCGAGATCGAAGTAGGGCCGGCCGCGGACGTAGGGCCGGCTGTGCCGGCCGCGACTCCTCCTCTCTCCCCTTCGGGGAGAGGGGCCGGGGGTGAGGGGATCCCGACCGAGGCGAAACACGTCTCCTTGATCCTCCGCGGCGAGCCGCTCACGTATTCCGTGACCGACAAAAGGCTCACTTGCCTGGGCCGCGCGGCCACGCTCGCGCCGGTTGGCGGCCGGATCAAGCTCCAGGTCCTTCTGGACCGCACGTCCATCGAGGTCTTCGGCAACGACGGGTGCGTCTCGATGACCTCCTGCTTCCTTCCCCGCGCGGACACCAAGCCACTCGCCCTCCAAACCACCGGCGGCCCGGTGAAAATCGTCTCGCTCAAGGTTTACGAACTCCGGTCCGCGTGGGGCAAGTGACCTCCGCTGCCCACCGTCAGACCATACGCCCCGAATCTTCGCGGAAATCGCACAACTCTCTCCATTTCGTGACGATAACCCGACTGGCTAGCGAACCATTCGGGAGGATTCTTCTGCCGGCGGCGGCTCGCAAACGCGCCTGTCGCGCTGCCGCGTGATGTAACCCAAAAGTAGGGGGATACGAAATGAGTGATGAGCTCAACCAGAGGGTGGTGGAGGAGGCCCGGCGCCGACTTGGCCAGCGTGTCGGGAGCGGCGAGTGCTACGACTTCGCCCGCATCGTGCTCCGGGCCGCCGGCGCCCAGCCGGCAAGCCATTGGGGGCCGGTGACTCCGGCCGCCGATTACGTCTGGGGGCTTGGGCTCACCAGCCCCGCCGAGGCCCAGCCGGGCGACATCCTCCAGATGCGCAACGTCGTCCTCACTGCCCGGGTGACTCATCCGGACGGATCCTGGGAGGAGACGACCGAGGAGTTCCCCCATCACACGGCGATCGTGATCGAGAACCTGGGCGATGGCCAGCTCCGGGTGCTGCACCAGAACTTCCGCCGTCAGCGCCGCGTCACCGAGCACATCCTCCGGCTGAACGACTGGACCCAGGGGATCATCTGGGTGTACCGACCGGCGTAGCGGGCCACCAGGGCGCGGGGTTGCAGGTCGCGCTGGACGGCAATCTGTCGACCTTCACTCAGGACGGCCGCACCTTCACCACCGTGCCAGCCCCCCAAGCGGCGTAATACAAGTCCTGACGCCGGCTGCCGGTCTTCCCCCAGGGGGCTTCAAGGATTCTCCCGCTTCGCAGGTCTTGGCGCCGCGCTAGACTAATGGGCGTGTCCAATCGATCGGCCCGGCGGATTGCTCCGCCTTGCCAGAAGCCTTGAGGATAAGGAGATCGCGATGCCATCGGTTGCAGCAGCAGCGCTTCTGGTCCCCTCGCCGAATTGCCACCCTGGGACCGCGGAGGCGGCGATGGTCGCGGCCGCGCACGCGCGACTGCGGCACTCGCCCTACGTTCCGCTCCGCAACGTACAGTGCAGCCTCTTCGACGGGGTGCTGATCCTTTGGGGCCGCGTGCCGAGCTATTATCTGAAGCAGATCGCGCAGAGCCTGGTGCTGGGCATGCCCGCCGTCAGGGAGGTGCGTAACGAGCTGCGCGTTTGCCCAAGTCCTAAGGGCGATCCCCAGACGCCCGCCGGCCTGGGGCAGTAATCGAACGAAGTGGTTGAATCACGTTTCCCGCCATTTGACGATCCAGAGGTTCCTCATGTTCCGTGGAGGTGTCCGATGCTTGTCCTGACCCGCAAAACCGGAGAAGAGATCCAGATTGGCCCGACCATTACGGTCAAAGTGCTGCGCACGTGGAGGAACCGGACAAAGCTCGGGATCTCTGCGCCCGCGGAGGTCCCGCTGCTTCGCGGCGAGCTGAACTCCAGGCTTGGGCGCGATTGCCGGCAGACGCTTGAGGTGCTCGTGACGAGCTAACGGTCCGACGCGCCTCACAACGCCCAGCCCTGCCGGTATTCGCACCGCAACAGCGCGTCGGCCTCGGCGTTGTTGACGACCTTCATCCCGATCGGCTCGTACTCCAGCTTGCCCTCGAACTGCGTGGCAACGTTGCCGAGCATGAGGAACTCGTTCAGCGCCGAGGCGTAGTCGAAGTTGGCCCAGGGGCGTTTTCCTCCGCGGCAGGCGGCGAACCAATCCTGCTCCGGCCCGCGCGACGTCTCGACCGTCTCCGGCCGCTCGCACTGCACGCCCTGGAACCGGTCCGCCGGCAGGAGCCGGAACCACATGTTGTGGCCGGTCGTGTGGATGCTTCCCTTCGTACCCACGATCAGGGTGCCGGCGAACTGCCAGTTGTTTTTCTCTTTCGGGGGAGCGTCTTTCACGACGCCAGCCAACAGCTCCTTGACGCCGGGAGCGCCGCCGTTGTACCAGGTGATGGCGATCGGCGGAAAATCCGCCCGGGCGGGGATCTCCCATCGGACGACTTCCCAACGCGGGAAGGAGCGCTTGTTGATTCCCGGGGACTTCGCCTCGATGCGGACCACGGGCCGGGGCTCCTTGGGCGTCTCCGCCAGCCAGAGGTCGTGGACCTTCAGGGCCATGAAGCCCAGGTTCGCCGAGTGCGAGCCCCAGTTGCCCAACTGGCAGGTGCCGAACTCGCGCCACAAGTGGCGCTGCAACCACTCGGGATGGTACGGCCGCCCGGCTGCCGGCCCGAGCCAGAGGTCCCAGTTCAGGTATTCCGGGACGGGCTGTGAGCCTTTGGGCGTTTCCTTGCGGTCGGCCCCGCCGCCGCTGTTCCAGACGTGGACCTCCTTGATCTCGCCGATGGCCCCACCGCGGATCAGCTCCAAGGCGCGGCGGAATGCCCCGCTGTACGTGCCCTGGTTGCCCATCGACGTGGCCACGCGGTGCTTGCGCGTCAACTCGAGCAGGGCCCTTGATTCGTGGACGGTGCGAGTCAGCGGCTTCTCGCAGAAGACGGGCTTACCGACCCGGATCGCTGCGGCCGAGGCCACGGCGTGGGTATGATCGGGCGTGGCGACCACCACGGCGTCAATCCCCTGACCCACTTGGTCGAGCATCTTGCGGAAGTCGTGGAAGGTCTTGGGCTTGTCCTTCGCGAGGCGATGGAACTCCGCGGCGGTGCGGCGCTCGTGCTCGTAGGACGAGGCGGCGTAGCGCGTGCCGAAATCGACCCAGTGTTTGAAGGCCTCGGCGATCTTTCGGTCGCTCACGTCGCACAGGGCGACGACTTTCTCCATGCGCGGGACGGTATCGACGAACCACTCGCCGCGCCCCCCGACGCCCACCAGAGCGACCCGCAGCTTCTCGTTGGCGGCGTAGGACCAGGCGGCGCGGCTGTCGCCGAGGATCACGAGCCCCGCCCCACCGATCGCGGCGCGGGCCAAAAAGCGACGGCGGTCCATACCTGGCTTCATGGCAACGGTCTCCTAATTTCAACTGGGGAAGTAGGGAAAGTAGGTTATGCCTCAGCCTAGCGCGGCGGAGCCGCAACCAAGTTCGAAGCACGAAATCCGAAACCCGAAATCCGAAACAAATCTGAATGACCGAAAACAGAAATCCAAAACACACGGCCAACCGTCTTGGACATTCGGATTTGGGGCTTCAGATTTGTTTCGGATTTCGGGTTTCGCATTTGGGATTTGTTGCCGGAGCGGCAAGGAATACCGCGTCAATAGTATAAGGTGCGTATCTATCTCCTGGTGAACCTGTCGAACGCGGTGATCGCGGGCAGCGCGCTAGCGTCGTCGCCGAACATGCCTCTGGCCCGAAGGCCGCCGGTGACAGCCGGCTCCCACCAGAACACTCCGATGCCTCGGCCATTGGGCGTGCTCAGCACGATCCGGTGTACTTCGTCCAGAAACTCCCTTTGTCCTTCGGGCGTCTCGGGGAATGGTCCGGGCCTCTTCCGATACTCGGTCGGCCTCCAGCAATAGGCCACCTCCACCAGGATGATGTCTTTGCGGTACTCGTTGGCCTCGCCGTTGTCCTTGAAGACGGTGCCCCGGTCCTCGGCCTGCTTCAGAAAGGAGAGGTCCGCACCAATCGCATACTCCGCCGCCTTCGCCGCCGGGCAGAACGCCAGCGGCAGGGCGAGCATTACAGTCGCCACCAGGTATAGTCGCCGTACGCAGCGGTCTCCCATGTTCGCGGCTCCTTGGTTCTCACCATCGTAAACCAGTGGGCAGGGAAGTGGAATAGCCGTGGAGAGCCGCGGCCACCGTGTACGATCGGCCGACGCTATTGAGAAACGCGACCGGGGACGCTACACTGAGAGGGCACCGATCCAGCAGCGGCCCAAGGGGGGATAGCGCGAGGCTCCTTGGACCGTCGGGACCGAACCACGGGGCCAAGAGGTGACCGTATGGCTGGTTTCGCTCCTACCAAGGTTCTGATCGTGGACGATCACCCGGTCGTCCGCCTCGGGTTGGCGGAGATGATCAACCGGGAGACGGACCTGACCGTCTGCGGCGAGGCCGCCGAAGTGACTGAAGCCATGCGCAAGATGGAGGCGAGCCATCCGGACGTCGTCATCATCGACATCTCGCTCGAGGGGGAGAGCGGGATCGAGTTGATCGAGCACATTCGGGCCCGGTGGCCGTCGGTGAAGATGCTGGTTTCCTCCGCCCACGACGAGCGGGTCTTCGCCGGGCGGGTCTTGCGCGCCGGGGCGATGGGCTACCTGTCGAAGCGGGAGGCCCTGACCAAGATCGTCGAGGCCCTGCGCCAAGTCCTCCGCGGCGAAGTCTACCTCAGTCCGCAAATGGCCACCGTCCTGCTCCAGCGCGTGGCGGCGGGCAAGTCCCTGGACCTCGATCCGATCGAGGCCCTCTCCAACCGCGAGCTCCAGGTGTTCGAGATGATCGGCCAGGGACTGACCACTCAGGAGATTGCCCGGAAGCTCCAGGTGAGCCCTAAGACGGTGGAGTCCCACCGCGAGGGCGTGAAGATGAAGCTGAACCTGCGCAATAGCGCGCAACTGACCCGCCGCGCGTTCCAGTGGGTCCAGGAAGGCCATTAGGGAGACGTGCGATAGGGGGTCACGGCCTCGGCCAACCGCCGGGCCTCCCGCCGGAGATCCGCAATCGATGCCGCGGCCCCGGACAGGTCGCCCGAGCCGCCGATCTGCTCCACCCGGTCCAGGGCGGTAAGCAGGGGCTTTGCCCCGAGGTAGATCACGGTTCCCTTCAGCCGATGGGCTGCGCGGGCCATGGACGTCGCCTCGTTGCGCGTTAGGGCCGTCTCGATCTCGACGAGTCGCTTGGGCCACTCCTCGAAGAAGAAGTCGACCATTTGGCGAAACAGCCCATCCTGACCCGCCAAGCTCGCCAGGGCCTCCTCCCGCTGGAAAACCGCTTCGCCGTCCACGGCCGGCGGGCCGTCGCCGGATCCTCCCGCGCGGACTGCCGGCGAGTCGTCGACGGATTGGGGCGGGCCGGACTGGCCGGCAAGCGACTCGACCAGGTCGATGAGCCGGTCCGCCTGGATCGGTTTGCTGACGTAGGCATCCATGCCGGCCGCCATGCATCGTTCCGCGTCTCCCTTCATGGCGTAGGCCGTCATGGCGACGATGGGCACGCGTCGCCCGCTCCCCTTCTCCAGGCCCCGGATAGCGGCCGTGGCCTGGAACCCGTCCATCACCGGCATCTGCACGTCCATCAAGACCAGGTCAAACGTCCGGTGGCGGAAAAGCTCCAGGGCATCCTGCCCGTTCAGGGCCAGCTCGACCTCGTGCCCGCGACCGGTGAGCAGGTAGACCACGAGCTTCTGGTTGGCCGGCGTGTCTTCGACCAGCAGGATCCGCAGGGGCCGCGCAGGGGCGGAGGCCGAGGGGGCAGCGGGCCGGGTCGCCTCGGGCTGCACCGGCCGGCCGTCGCGGGTCTGCGTCGAGGAGGAATCGCCCGCGGGGCTGCCGGCCAGCCGTACCGTGAAATGGAACGTGCTCCCCTGGCCCAACCGGCTCTCCACCCAGATCCGCCCTCCGAACATGCCGACTAGACTGGAGGCGATGGCCAGGCCCAACCCCGATCCGCCGTGGCGCCGCGTGGTGGAAGCATCCGCCTGCGTGAACGGGGAGAAAATCCGGTGCTGCTCCTCGGGGGCGATGCCAATCCCCGTGTCCGCCACGGAGAACCGCAGGCAAACCTCCGGGGGGTCTCGCGACTCGACCGCCACTCGGATCGCGACCTCGCCCTTGGAAGTGAACTTGATCGCGTTGCCCACGAGATTCAAAAGGATCTGCCGCAACCGCAGCGGATCGCCGACGACCCGGTCCGGCACGTCGTCGGGTACCTCGCAGGCCAGGTCCAATCCCTTCTCGCCGGCCCGCATCCCCAGGGTCTTGATCGCCTTCTCCACGATCTCTCTTGGGCTGAACGGGACGGACTCCAGGTCCATCGCTCGGGCCTCGATCCGCGAGAAGTCCAACAGATCATTGAGGAGCTGCAGGAGCGTGTCGGCCGACTCTTTGGCGGTCTGGAGGCAGTCGCGGACCTTCGGGGAGAGGGCTTCGCCGAGCGTCAGCTCGATCATGCCGAGGATCGAGTTCATCGGCGTGCGGAGCTCGTGGCTGATGTTGGCCAGGAACTGGTTCTTCGCGGCGTCGGCCTTCTTCAACTCCTCTTCCATCTGTTTGCGCTGCCGGGCATACCGGATTGCGCGAACCACCAGCGAGCCGCTGACCTCCCCCTTGACCAGGTAGTCCTGCGCCCCTTTGCGGATCGCTTCGATCGCCGTGGCCTCGTCGTCCAGCCCGGTCAGGACGAGAATCGGCAGATGGGGGGCCGCGGCGATGAGGCGTTCCAGCGTCGCGATCCCCCGGCTATCGGGCAGCGAGAGATCGAGAAGGATGGTGTCGCAGGGGGGGCCGCTCGTCAGGCAGCCGATGGCCTCGCCCAGGGTCTCGACGTGCCGCACGTGGAAGCGTCCCTTGGCCTCGCGGAGAGCTTCCAGCAGCAATCGGGCGTCGGCCTCGCTGTCTTCGACCAGCAGGACCTCAGTCGGTCGGACTTGTACGTCCACGGCAATCCCCCCGGATACCAGACCCAGAAGTCGGACGCGAAGGCGTGTCCCGGCTTGAATTCCAGCCGAGCCCGGCCTCCAGGCCGCTGCACCATTATCTTACACGCTCTTCTGCGCTACTACGAGGTCCTGCTCGTCGTTGAACCCTCGCGGGATGTAGCTCCGCACTTCAAACACGCGGGCCCAGTGCGCCCGCAGGTACTCTTCCGTGTGCCATGCGACTTGATACCAGTCGGGATGGATTCCCGCGTCCGCGCCCGTCCTCGCGAACAACATGCCTTTCCGTTTCAGCTTGGCGACCGTCCACGACGGCAATCGCGGCTCCCAACAGTGCGGGCCGTGGACGCTCGCCAAAAGGACTCCACGCGGTTTCAGGATTCGGCGCAGCTCGTCGAGCCACCGATCCTGACGGTCTTCGTCCAAGTGGGTGAACACGGACCCGGCCCAAACCAGATCGAACACGCCCTGCTGGAACGGCAAGGGCGGCAGCGGATCGCTGGCGAGAAACTCTGCACCAGGGAGATTCTGCCGGCACCAATCGATGGCCCGCCGATCCACGTCGCAGCCGGCGATTCTCAGCGGGAGATTACGATCCTGCAAGGCCAGGATCAGCCGCCCGCACCCGCACCCGAAGTCCAACAAATCCGAATACTGGTCGAGCGAAGCGCCGATGGTCTTCAAGGCGCTCTGGATGTCGCGGGCCGTCCGTTGGCCGCCCCGAAGGAACACCGGGATCGT
>Ga0315293_10005320_pt1 | contig 12114 bp, 8 predicted proteins | sample YL17G13_20_MG_FD_203071 | JGI IMG/M metagenome (GOLD analysis project Ga0315293, IMG submission 203071) | Sediment microbial communities from Yellowstone Lake, YNP, Wyoming, USA - YL17G13_20 | ecosystem: Environmental > Aquatic > Freshwater > Lake > Sediment | place: USA: Wyoming | collected... | reverse complement strand
CCACCGGAGGGGCAACGATCGGCCCGGAACTCAAGGTTGCCGTCCACTTGATATCCCCAGATCTCATGTCGAACGCCGAGATCTTGCGCTCGTTCAACTGCGGGTACGCGAAGTAGACGCGGCCGCACGCGATCGCAGGCAGCGTCCACTCTGAAGTGGAGGTCTGCCGGAAGAAGCCCCAGATGGGTGTCAGGGATAGCGCGTCGTATGCGGCCAACAGTCCTGAATGAGGATTCGCCTCGATGACGATCGTCCCGTCGACGATCGTCTGGAATGATGTCCAGGGATTTCCGCCGTCGATGTGAGTCATCGAGCCAGGGAGGATGAACCCAGGACCCGGGAGATAGTCCATTTCGTCCAGCACCGGACTCTTCGGCGTTGCCCACGTGTTCGTTGTTGCGAACCAAACACGCTGACTGTCGAAAAGCGGCTCCACCGCGGGGCCATAGCAGAGCATGTAGCCGATGTCAGGCAGGTAGCTCCAGTGCATGACGGTCCCCGAAACCGGGTCGAGTGCGGCAATCCACTCCCTCTGCGGAGCGAATATAACCCCGCCGTCCATGAGCGGTGTCGTCGGAGGCTCCCCCATTGAGTATGGCGGGCGCCCGAGGGGATTTACCGACCAGAGCGGCTTCAGCGGCGGCTTCAGGATCTCGCCCAGCGCCGACGGGTTCTGCATCTGGTCGCGCCGCCATTGCGGCCAGTCGCGGGTCGCAACGACCCCAATCGTTTTCGAGGCCCCGGGTATGGATACCGTGACGTAGTATGTGCCGGTGCGATCCCCGGTGTGCAGGACCACGACCGTCTCCTCGGGCGAATCGGACAGCACCGTAACGGAGGCCTTCGACATCCACGCGGCGTAGTAGTCCGAGACGAACGCGGTCGCCCCCGGCGGGATCGGACCAACCGTGGCCGTGACCGGCACCCCGCCGACCGGCCACCCGGGGCCGCCCAGAGCCTCGATCAGCAACTGCACCGGGCCTCCGGCCGGCACGCGATCGGGCGCCACACGGTATGAGATCCGGTCTGGTGCCGCGGGACAAACCATGGCCTCCGCCCAAACGGTAGCGGTCCCTCCACAAGCGTCCAGGAAAAGGGCGGCCTGCATCGTGTCGCAGGTCCCGGCGGGACCTGCCTGGTATCCCTGGCGAAGTACGCCATCGGACCCAATCATCCCGGTGGACGCCAGTATTCCGCCGTTGTGGCTCGTCTGCCACATGCAGAACCTTACCGGATCGGGGTTCGCGATATCGTTGCCCCACATGTCCTCCAGGTGGGCACGGATCTCCTCGTGCGCGCCGGGGTAGACGAAGTCGTATTGGGGCTTGAGCACGACTAGCGCGGCCGGGCAGGGGCTGGCGGTGAAGACAAGGGTTGTGTAGACCAGTCCATTCCTCGTCGAGAAACCTACCGTGTAGCTCCCGGCCTTCGCGGAAGGGTTGATGACGAAGTCGCACCAGGGAGCGGCAGCGCCTCCTGTTTCGGAACGGGTCGTGTGATACTGGGTATCCGCGAACAGAGCCTTCGGCTGGAGCGTCTGCGGAACCGGTGCATCCTCGATCATCGCCTCCACCGGGGCTTCCGTGATCCAGTGACCCGTTGCGTCAAAGACCTGGACTCGAACCGTGATGGGATCGCAGGCATTCGGGTTCTTGGTCATGAGGGTTGCCGTGATGGTGACGGGAACATCACCAGCCACGACGATGGCGGGGGCCGGAATGGCATATCTCACTGCACTGTCCGCAGGATCGACGACGAAGACGGTGGCGGTGTGGAATGCCTCCCGGTAGCTGTAGTTCGTCACCGTGGTCGCGTAGGTGCCGATCGACCACGTCGTCACCGTCCCCGACGGGTCACTTGTGAAAAGGTTGACGCAGTCCGATACCGGCGGCGCGAGTGTTCCGTCAGGTCTGGTCACGCCGACGTAGATGCTTCCCGCGGCACAGGAGATGTCGTACGACGCATCCATCGCGGGATTCGCGACCGTGACCTGGAAGGTCACGCCATCCCCGCCGGTGTTGGTCGGGAAGTAGTGACCCCGGTAGTCGGGAGGTGGAATGCCCGGAAGGATCGTCCGCGAGTCGCTCAGGTACAGCCATCGGCTCACGCATCCGGGACCTCCCGGTGGTCCGCCGAGGGCCGCGTACGCGTCCAGCCGGCCCGCGCCGTTTTCCGCCTCGTAGGAGCAGTTCCGCTCCGTAATGCACGCGGTCCGGTATGCCGTCTGCCTGAGCCGCCTGCGCACCGTCTCGCCATACCAATCAGGGTTCTGATCCACGAGGCATGCCGCAGTCCCCGCCACCATGGGAGAAGCAAAGGAGGTGCCATGACCGTTCTCAGCGTAGATCTGGTTCACGGTGGAAGCGCCCAGGGGGACTGCAACCACGCTGCCCGCGGAGGGCGCCGCCAACGCCACCTCCGGACCAGCGTGACTCCCTCCCGCGCAGTCTCCGGCGGACTGAGCCACGGCGATGACGTTGGGCCAAACCGCAGGCTCGAAAACCGAGTGGCACCGAACGTACAAGTAGTCGGCATACGAAGTGGAGGATGGATCCACCGGATTGGGCTCGAACATCCCCGCGTTCCCCGCTGCGGCCACGCATATGTGTCCGACCCGCTCCGCATTGTTCGTCTCCCGGACTCCCCCCACGTAGGGGGCGGAGTCGACCGGTTCCGGCAGGCACCCGAAACTCATGTTGATGATCCGGTGGCTCGCCCTGCCGAGCCGGTTGGGCGGAACCGGAATGAAGGCGCTCCACGCTTCGAACACGTCGCCGACGGTGTCGAGCGTGGTGCTCTCGAAGATTCCCTTGGCATCCGTGTCGCCGATCCAATATGGAATGATGCTCGCATCCCGCGCCATTCCGGCGATGCCGCCGCCCTCGCCTCCTCCGATGATGGCCCACCCCGGATAACCCCCCGAGGCTGCATCCCATCCCACCCCCAATGCCCGGCTCGTAGGGGCAATCGGCGCCCTCGAGCTCCACCCGCCTCCGGGCAGATACCATTCGTCCGTCGGCTGTACCTCGCCCTTCGCGTTCTCACCACCGACCGCGAAGATGCGCGTTCCATCCGTCGCGGCCGAGAGCCAACGCCGCGGGGTCGGCAGGCGATCTGAGGAAGTGATCCAGCACGTCGTGGTGCCGTCGTAGAGCTCGACTGTGTCGACGGGGCCGGAGCCGTCGTCTCCGCCTATCGCGTAGATGGTGCCGCCGATCGCCACCGCGGCCAATGCTTCCCGGGGCACGTTGAGCGGCGGGCCCGCCGACCATGAGTCCGTCGCGGGGTCGTAGATCTCAACCGTCTTCACCGGCCCCGCCCCCCCATTGCCCCCGATTGCATACACACTGGCCCCCAGTGCCGCCGCGGCAAGCGCCCGCCTTCCGGCCGGCATCGGCGCCAGCGTTGTCCAACTGCCCGTCGCCGTGTCGTACACCTCGTTGGTGGCGAGCGTGCTGGACGTGTCGGGCGATCCTCCGATGGCATAGAGGGATCCTCCGACGGCCGCGACCGCGAGCTGGGTCCTCGCTGTCGGCATCGCTTCGCTCGCCGTGCTCCAGACGTCCGCGCTGATGTCGTATATCTCCAGAGCGCTAAGGGCGGCATGCCTCGGGTTCCGGCCCCCGATCGCGTATATCCGTCCCCCAACCGCAGCTCCCGCGAGTTCTCGGCGCGGAGTAGGCATCAGCTTCATCAGAGTCAGGCTGTCTTCACTGACGTCGTACACCTGGACGATGGGGCCGGCGTAGCGGTCCTGGTTGTCCGTAGCCGCCGCGGCTACCCCCGCGACGGCGGTGCCGTGACCGCCATTGTCGAAGAACCCGGTGGCCGGGAAGCCGATCGGCTGGCCGGTCACCGAGTCGTAGAGGAGCTTCTCCACGATGTCGGGATGCCGCTTGTCTACGCCCGAATCGAGAATCCAGATCGTGATGGCAGGATTGGGCGGCGTGCCGTTTCCTGTTGCTGTGCCGTTTTCTGTTGCTGCCCCCGATGGAGCTTCTGCTGGTGTGAGAGGGTAGCAGGATGGGACACATGAAACACCAATCTGTCCGGAATGTGGTTCGAGGGATGTCAAACGCTTCGGGTTCCTGACGCGCGAGGCGAGGCGGGGACGGTCGGAAGCCGTCCAGCGCTACCAATGCCTGGCATGCGGCCGTACGTTCCTCAAGCGGCCGAAGTTCACCGAGGATCTCAAGGTCCGAGCGATCGTGGCGTACATCGACGGCGAGGAGTCGTACCGGTCCGTGGGACGCGAGCTTCACGTGAAGCCGCACACGGTCATGGGATGGGTGCAGGAGCTGGGAACGCACTGCCGAGACTTCGCCGACGTGGCGAGGACCCTCCAGCCGCGCTGGGGCGGCTACCTGCTGGCCGACGGCCGAGCCGTGAGCATCCGCGGCGTCAAGCATGCGCTGTGCCTCACCGCCGATGTCACCACTCAGGACGTCCCGATGGCGGAGTTGGCTCCGTCCGAGGACACGGCCGCGTGGCGGCACATCCTCGAGAGCGTGAAGACCCTGGGCTACACGCCAAAAGGCTTGATTGTGGACGATTCTCCGGCCCTCTGGGCCGCCCTGGACACGGTCTTTCCCTTCGTCCCTCGCCAGCTCTGCGTGATCCACGTCCTGCGTACCATGCGCCACTGGCTTCTCTATCACGCCCGCATCCCGTTGCTGATCACCGAGCCGTTCCTGGAGTGGTGCCATCGCCTCTGCTACGCCGTCAACGGCGACCATGCCGCCTCGCTGTGTGCCAAGTGGCAGGTCCAGCGGCCTCAGTTCCTCGCCGACGGCCTGAGGACTGTCGTCGAGACCTTCGAGAGCAAGTTCCCGGTCCTGTGGACGCACTTCATGGATCCCCTCATGCCACGAGACACCAACGTGATCGAGAGCATCATCCGTCAGCTTGGGCGGAAGCTGGACGACACCGACGGGTTCCAATCCACGGCCACGGCGTGGGCGACGATCCAGCTCCTCATCCTGCGCTACCGCTTTCACGAGTTCTCGTGCAGCCGGTACCGGGGCCACAACGGGAAGAGCCCGCTCAACTTGGCCGCCGTCAACACGAAGGGCCTCAACTGGGTGAGGTTCGCCCGAAGGGTGACCCCTCCCTCATGACCCCCTCAGCAACAGGAAACGGCACGCCGCCCAATCCTGCGTCCGTCTGCCGGCGCCGAAGCCCAGCTACCTGATCAGCCGCCCCCTCAAGGTCCACTCCGGTCAGCAATTCGCCCTCGACCGGTTCTGCCATATGAAGCTGGCTGACGGGTCCGATTGCCGGATGCTCGAGAACGCCGATCCCGAGAAGGGCGACGAGAACATCGAGGTCACCGGCGGCGTCTGGGACATGAACAACCTGGGCCAGTCCAAGAACCCGATCCATTTTCCCCGCCCGGACCGCCCGCAGTACGACGGCATCGCGGTTTTCTTCAAGAACGTGCGCCGCCTGCGCGTCGCCGGGCTCACCATGAAGGACCCAATCACCTTCGCGATCACGCTGAACATCGTCGACCAGTTCACGGTGGAAGACATCACGTTCGACTTCAACTTGGGGCACCCGTGGGCCGTGAACATGGACGGCGTGCACCTCGACGGGCAGTGTTCCCTCGGCGTGATCCGCAACCTCAAGGGCGCCTGCTATGACGACATGGTCGCCCTGAACGCCGACGAGGGAGCCGGCGGACCGATCCGCGACATCGAGATCGACGGGCTCTTCGCGCGCGACTGCCATTCCGCCGTGCGCCTGCTCGCCCGGGAGCATCCCGTCGAGCACGTCAGCATCCGCAACGTGTACGGGACCTTCTACCAGTATTGCGTCGGGCTCACGAAATACTACGACGGCCCCGTCACCGGCTATTTCGACGGCATCACGCTGCGCGATATCCACGCCGCGAAGGCGCCTCGCGACACCGTCTACCGCAAGGACGGCAGTTTCGTCTACCCGCTCATTTGGGTGGAACAGGGCGTGCGGGTCAAGAACCTGTCGGTTACGGACCTCTATCGATGCGAGATGACGACGGCGGTCGAGACCATCGGCATAGACCCGGCGGCGCATGTCGAGTCGTTGTGCCTCGACCGCCTGGTGCAGGAGAACCGCCTCGGCGTCCCCATCCCGTTGCTCAGGAACCAGGGGAAGATCGACCGCCTGGTCCGGGGGAGCCTGCGCGCCAACGGCGACGCCGAGATCGTGAACGAGGGACAGATCGGCCCCGATGGGAAGGGGGTTACAGGCGCCCATACAACTGATGACTGATGATACGGGCGCCGCAACAGGGGGAGACCGAAGGTTTCCCCCTGTTGAGTCTTCAGCGGGGGAGGGACGGCGCCCTGACCAGGCGCGGCTTGTCCCCGCCCATCCGCCACAGCGCGTAACTGAATCGCCGGAAGGGGGAAAGGCATCCCGCCCCAATCCGCCCCCGGGTATCCAGCGCGAGGAATGCCGCCTCCACCGAGGGATCCCGGCGGGCGGCCGCGCTGGCCCGGTAGATACGCGCCAGCGCCTCCATGACCGCTTCCTGCGGGCTCGCGCCCCGGCGCATGGCCTCCACCACGACGGCGGACCCGGCGACGCGCATGATCTCCTCGCCGACTCCGGTCCCGCACGCGGCCCCGACCTGGGGGTCCACGAACAGGCCCGCCCCCGCGAGCGGGCTGTCGCCCACCCGGCCCGGGAGCTTCCACGCCAGCCCGGAGGTGGAGAGGACCGCCGAAAGGACGCCACCGCGGTCAAGGGCGAGGAACCCGATGGTGTCGTGTCCGTCCGGCCTGTGCCCCTCCCGTTCCCTCCACTCCTTCCACAGCCTGCGGGCCTTCGGGGTCAGGAGGTTTCGCGGACGGAACCCCTGCGCGAGGGCGAACTTCCGCGCGCCCTCCCCGGCCAGCAGGCAGTGCGGGGTCCTCTCCATGACCCTCCGCGCCACCGAGCAGGGCGTGGCGAATCCCCGCAACGCCGCCACGGCGCCGTAGCGCACCGGGGGGCCGGTCATCACCGCGGCGTCCAGTTCGAGGAATCCTTCGGCGTTCGGGCGGCTTCCCAGCCCCACGCTGAGGACGGAGGGGTCGAGCTCGACCGCGTTCACGCCCTTCTCCCCGGCGTCGAGCGACGGGGCGCCGCGCGCGAGCAGGGGCGCCGCCACCCGGACGGCCTTCAGCCCGAAATCCCAGGTGGCCAGGGCCACCGGACGCGCGCGCCTCGCCGGGAATCCCGCGGGTTTCACGCCGCCATTATCACACCCGCGGGCGGGTATAATCACCCGCGTGCATGCCTTCCATGCGGGCATTCGCGCCTGCCTCGTGACCGCCGTGCTCTCCTCGGCGGCCGGCGGGGCGACCCTCGAGGGCGGATACGCCGTGGTCGTGTCCCGGACGACGGCGGGGGATCCCGGATGGCGCCAGGTGGCCGACACCCTCGTCGAGAAGCACCGGGGCTCCCTGGTCCAGTGGGGCGGTTCGGTCGAGGAATCCCTGCCCGTCCTGAGGAAGGCGTTCCCGCGGTACGCGTGTTTCGTGGCCACTCCGGGGGAGGCGACCCGGGAGTTCGTGGCGCGGGTCCACCGCCTCTCGAGGGCCCTGGACGACGACCCCTACCCGGACCTCCTCTGGGGCATCGTGACCGGCTACGACGCCGGGGCCGCGCTGCGCATCGCCCGGACCGCGGAGCCGCTCGTGGTGAGGAAGGCGGCGGGGGGCACCGACTTCGGGCTCGAATGGTGCGAGGAAGGGGTCTGGTACAGCGAGAGCGTGAAGAACCGGATGATGAGGAAGGAGAGGGGTGGGGCCCCGGAGGAGCTGAAGGGCCCCGACGATACGACCGCGGCGCTGGTCGAGACCCTGACCGGGTACCGGGCCGACATGTTCGTCACCTCGGGCCACGCGACCGAGCGCGACTGGCAGATCGGGTACACCTACGGGAACGGCCGGTTCCGGTGCGAGCAGGGGCTCCTGTACGGCGTCGACATGCGGGGCGCCCGGTACCCGGTCGTCTCGCCCAATCCGAAGGTCTACCTCGCCGTGGGCAACTGCCTCATGGGGCACATCGACCGTCCCGACTGCATGGCCCTGGCGTGGATGAACGGCGCCGGCGTCGACCAGATGATCGGGTACACCGTGGACACCTGGTACGGCTACGCCGGATGGGGGTGCCTCGACTACTTCGTCAGGCAGCCGGGCCGGTTCACGCTCGCCGAGGCCTTCCTCGCGAACCAGGCCGCCCTCGTCCACCGGCTCCGGACCTTCTTCCCGGACGCCGTGGGAGGCGGCGAAGGGCGGCCGGCCCCCGGCGCGGCGGCGGAAGCGGCGGGACTGACCGACCGGGACGCCGAGGGCCTGCTCTACGACCGGGACGCCGTGGCCTTCTACGGCGACCCGGCCTGGGAGGCGCGGATGGCCCCGATGAAGGCGGCGTGGGAGCAGGCACTGGCGCACGAGGGCGGGGTGTGGACGCTCACGATCACGCCCGGCCGGGCCGGCGACTCCCTCGAGACCCCCGGGGGCCGGCCGTTCTTCCAGTTCCTGCCGCACCGCATCGCGGATGTCCGGATGATCGAGGGGACGGAGTTCCTCCCCGTGATCACCGACGACTTCGTCCTGGTCCTGGCCCCGCCGCGGCGCACCCGGGGCGGGAGGATCGTCGTGCGCTTCACGGCGGGAAGGGCCGGATAGGCCGGGGCGCGAAACGAGGGCCTGGGCAAGCTCGGGATCCGGCCCGGCGGCCGGGGAACAGCGGAACATTGGGACCAGCCGGTGACATCCAACCGCGTGAACGGGTATCCACGCGACAGCTGTTTGCGGCCCTGCCGCTTGGTGGCCGCCAGGGAATGCCGGATACTGGTACCTGACACCATTGGGAGGGGGCTGATCTTGCGCAGGCCTGGAGTGGACACTCGTATCCCGGGACCGAAGGGGCCGCGCGCTTTCCCCGCGGCCTTCCGCGAGTATGGGCCGGTCTTCGCCCTGATCCTCTGCACCGCCTGCTGGAGCACGACCTTCTTCATGATGAAGTGGGGATCCGCCGGGGTCGCCGGGGCCATTCCCGGCTCCGCCGTGTCGCTGGCCCCGCTCCTGTTCCTCTTCCTGCGGTTCGTGCTCGGAACCGCCCTGCTCCCCGTCGCGTCGCCCCGATCCGTCCGGAGGCTCGACCGGGGAACCCTCTGGAGGGGAGTCCTGCTCGGACTCCCGGTCGCGGCGGCCTTCATCATGCAGATCTACGGGCTGGGCGGGGTGAGTCCCGGGATCTCGGCCTTCCTGACCTCCCTGTTCGTCGTCTTCACCCCGATCCTGGGCTGGTTGACCGGGACCGAGAAGCCGCGGCTGGTCCTGGCCGGCGCGGTCGCACTCTCGCTCGCCGGCGTCTTCCTGCTCGCCGGCTCCGGCGGGGAGAGCACGGTCCTGGGGGTGGTCCTGTCCGTCACCGCCGCCGTCCTGTGGGCGGTCCAGATCATCCTGACGGACCGGTTCACCAAACGGGTCGATCCGGACGCGCTGTGCCTCGTGCAGACCGCCTTCAGCGCGGTGTGCCTCCTCGCCGCGCTTGCCGTGATGCCGGGAGGTGCGGCCCTGCTGGACCCCGCGCTCCTGTTCGGCGTGCTCCGGGTTGCTTCCGCCACGGTCGGGATCGTGGTCACCGCCGTGTTCGGGTCGGTGGCGGCGCAACTGCTGATGAACCGGTACCAGAAACTGGTCTCGCCAAACCGCGCCGCGCTCATCTACATGGCCGAGCCGTTCTTCGCCCTGCTCTTCTCGGTGGTCATGTGCCCGATCGTATCGGCCGGGTTCACGGAGACGCTGACCTGGAGCAAGCTCGGGGGCGGTTTCCTGATACTCCTGGCGATCTACTGGCTGGAGCGCTCGCGGAGGGGGCGAAAGCGCTGATCGGGCCCTGCCCATCGCGTTGCCTGGCTCTGCCTGACATCGGCGGCCGAAGCCCTCACCGGGCTAGGGGAGTCCGAGGGCGGCGAGGGCCTGTCGCAAGGATTCCGGCGACTCGTACCGGATCCCGTGGAACCCCAGCGCCCGGGCGGCCTCGACGTTGCGCTCGACGTCGTCGACGAAGACCGAGCGTTCCGGGGCCACGCCGTACCGGCTCATGAGGAGCCGGAATATCTCCGGTGACGGCTTCCGGACGCCTTCCCGGCCGGAGACGACGATCCCGTCGAAGCGCTCGAGGAACGGGCACCGGCCCAAAGCCACCGGGAACTTCTCCGCGGGCCAGTTCGTGAGGCCGTAGACGCCCCGGCCGGCGGCCTGGAGCTCCCCGAGGAGGGCCACGTTCGGGGCAATGGGCTCGCCGAGCATCTCGTCCCAGCGATCGTGATAGGCCCGGATCGCGTCCGCGTGCTCCGGATGCAAGACCACGAGCTCAGCGACGCCGTCGGCGAACGCGCGGCCCTCGTCCCCGTGGAACAGCTTGCGGTACAGGAACCGCGGGTCCCACGGGATCAGGACGTTCCCGAGATCGAAGACGACGGTATCCACGCCGGGAGAGGTCATCCGGTCAGCGGCCGCGCTTGACCAGCGTCCGCAGGAACTCCAGGTCCGAGGCGTCGGTGGCGGACTTCCGGTCGGCGTGCGCGATCTCCTTGAGCCTGAGGAGGTCGGGGGCCGAGGCGATGCGGACGCGGCTGGACAGGACGGGCACGCTCACGGACCGGCCGACGAGGTCGCGGGAGGACAGGGGGAAGTCGAGAAGCAGGTCGACGCGCAGGCCCGTCTCCCGGGAGAAGAAGGGGAGGGAGTCCGGGCGCTCGCCGTCGACCTTGAGGGCGGCGACTTTGGGGTTGTCGACGGTGCGAAGCACGTCGCCCTGCGGGGTGAACTTCGTCACCAGCGCCAGTCCGCGGCGGTACATGGTCTCGACGAGGGCCGCGGCCGACGGCGCCGGACGGGGCACCACGAAGTCGAAGTCCTGGGTGACGCGCCGGGAGCCGAGGATTACGAGCGCCATCCCGCCGACCAGGACGGGCTGGAACCCGGCGGCCTCCAGCGCGTCCACGAGGGCGACCATCTCCCCCGTGAGGGCGGCGTCAGCGGGCATGGGCGCGGAGGGAGGCGCGGCGCAGGTCCGAGGCGGCCGCCAGGTACCGGAAGTTCTGCTCGATTCGTTGCGCGGCGTGGCGGCCCAGGGACCGGGTCAGGCCGCCCAGCGACGCGATGCGGCGCCGCTCGGCGCGATCCAGCTTCCGGGCCCGGGCCAGCCCGCCCAGCCGACCGAGTGCCTGGGCGTAGCGGTGGGTGTCCATACAGCCATTATTGCTTAGCGCTAAGCATATAGCAACCCGGGGAATGCCGGAAACAGCGGCGTAGCGCCGCCCGGCGAGGTCGGCGCCGGCGCCGGCAGGCGCTGCCGCGAGGTGAGATGATGGCCGGCATGCCGCTCTGGATCGCCGGCCCGCCCGTCATCTGTCCCGTGTCGGACGCCGCCCACGCCGTCGTGGCGGTGAAGGACCCCAGCGTCGTGTACCACGGCGGGCGCTGGCACGTGTTCTCGACCGTCGCCCTGCGCGGCGGCGGGTGGAGCATGGAGTACCGGAGCTTCCGCGACTGGTCCGGGGCCGCGGCGGCGAAGCCCTTCTTCCTCGACGGCAATCCCAACCTGGCCGGCTACCACTGCGCGCCGCAGGTCTTCTACTTCCGCCCCCGGAAGCAGTGGTTCCTGGTCTTCCAGTCCCAGCAGCCCCAGTATTCGACGTCCGACGACCTCTCCCGGCCGATGTCGTGGACGAAGCCGCGGGACTTCTTCCGGTGCGTGCCCGCGAGCGTCGGCGACGCGACCTGGATCGACTACTGGTTCATCGGGGACGACGCGTTCATGTACCTCTTCTTCACCGGCGACAACGGGAAGTTCTACCGCAGCCGGACCCCGCTCGCCGCTTTCCCCGAGGGCTTCTCCGAGCCCGAGGTGATCGTCGACGCCCGCAAGGAGGAGTTCTTCGAGGCGGCGCACGTGTACCGGCTGGGGGCCCGCGGCGGATACGTGGCGCTGGTGGAGGCGGCCGGCCCCGGCTGGAAGCGGTACTACCGGCTGTTCACCGCGGAGCACCTCGGCGGCGCGTGGCGGGACGCCGGGAGCACGTTCGAGCGCCCCTGGGCCGGCATCGCCAACGTGGCGTTCGCGCCG
>Ga0315293_10005318_pt1 | contig 12115 bp, 8 predicted proteins | sample YL17G13_20_MG_FD_203071 | JGI IMG/M metagenome (GOLD analysis project Ga0315293, IMG submission 203071) | Sediment microbial communities from Yellowstone Lake, YNP, Wyoming, USA - YL17G13_20 | ecosystem: Environmental > Aquatic > Freshwater > Lake > Sediment | place: USA: Wyoming | collected... | reverse complement strand
CCAATCAATTAATTGATTGAGATTAAAATAATCTTTTTCTTTAATCTCAAAATGTAATCTTTTATCAGTAACCGGTAGCATTCTCTTCATCAATGCTATCGAAGCATAATCCACAGTATGACATAGCAGATGAGAAACTATCATCCATTGAATTGTATCAGGCCCTGGTAAACTTTGGGCTATATAATAAGGTGTATCAAATGGTAAGTTTGCTTTTCCATGTATACAAATATCTATATCTCTTATATGTTCAAAGATTCTTGGATAGTGTGTAGCAACAACAACCTCATCATTTGGATACTGCTTTTCCTTCATATATCTAATAGCAGGTTCTGCGCAAATTTGATCTCCCAGCCCACCAGACACACTAATATAAATATGTTTTCTATAAATATACTCTTTATCCATATGCCATTTTTCAATATCTTTTTCAATTAAATTTAAAACCAGATTTGGATCTGGGAACCCGGCATAATGTATTATATATGAATTATGTCTTTCTTCTCCTGTAAATGAATCTAAACATGGCATCCTATTAAATTTATAATGTAATTCATACATTTCAATATTTAATTTAGCTATCATCATATTAAGATAGCTTTGCTCATAAAAACTAAATTCTTCCTTATCTGGTTTTTTAAATAGTTTTTTATGAGTTTCAGATACTACCATAACTCCAGAATTAAAATATTTTCCATTCCATACTGGTAATTTTTCTTTATATTTATTACAGATATCAATCATTAATTCTTTAGATCGATCTGTAAATTTAGCTTCATCGAACATGCCTAATTTATCTTCTGGAACTTCTGTAAATAAATCTGGACAATCGTTTCTAATTATTAAATCTGTATCAAGATAAATAATTCTGTTATATTTATCTAACAAATTATAAATTTGAAACTTTTCCCAATGTATAGTAGTTTCCGAAATTATTTTCTCATTAATGCATATAAATTCTGCGCCAATTTTATTAGCATATGATTTTATTAACGGATGGGTTAATAATGCCATTTTCTGATAAAATTCACCTGAAGAAATAGTAAGAATTAATTTTCTCATTCAACACTACTTTTGCAATAATATAAACGATTTGAATTCATTATAGGTTTCTCAATTATAATATTTGAGTATTTTTCAATATCATGTTGATCATCAATACAAAATATCCCTTGTTCTATTATAAACTGATAATATAAATATAATTCTTTATTTACTACATTATCTGAATGATCACCATCAAAATAAATAAAACTAAATTCCTTTTCCATTAATTTTCCATTATGCCAAAATTTAGATAATTTCCAGGTATGAAAAAATTGAATACTAGTTAATCTGAAATGAGCGTGATTTAATTTATTATTAAAACAATATTCAGATATTTTATACATTGATGTTCTATAAAGATCTTCTCCATAATTATTTGGCCTTTTTTCATAAGGCATCTCTCCAAATGGATCAACTGTAATTAAAAATCTTTCTTTTTTATTACTATCAAGTATTGCTTTTAAAAATAAGAGAGATGTTCCTCCACATCTTGTTCCAATTTCTAAAATTGGATATTGTTCAGGAAGCAAATTAATAACTTCAAGCGTTTTATCATAAAGAAAATTAATTTCATCAAAATGATCACAATATTCTTTTAATTCATCGATATTCATAAAAAATACTATAGAATTATGTAAATGAAACTATCATAGATAATAAAGCCCAGTCTCCTACTAAATCATCATTTGCTTCGTCAGCTGCGTCTCTAATTATTTCAAATTGAGTATATCTATTACTTGTTATTCCTAATGTTGCTAGTGATATTGTTGTAGTATCATATTGAAAATATTCATTTGTTGGAATTGATATTATTCCAGTAATATTTTTTTTAGCGCTCCACGCATCAACTGCTGCATTATCTGGAATTGATCTAAAATATAATCCTAAATCAACTTTTTTAGTTCCTGCAGGGGCAGTTATTGCTCGTGATTTAAACTTTAAAACAATATTAGTTGCAAATGAAGGAATAAAAATATCAAATCCTATTCCTTCGTTTGCAGTATCATCAAATAATCTTACATTAAGTCCATTATTATTATCATCAGCAGAGAGTGGAGCTAAAACATTAACTACCCAATCTGCATTGTTAGGATTTTGAAATTCTTCTGCTAAAATTAATCTCTCCTGATAATAATCATCAAATGATTTAATATATCCCTGAATAGAATGATCTCCCCATCCATAAGCGGAATCCCAATTAGCAGGAGTTACCCCACCTAACCAAGAATTAAAATCAGGATCTGTTTCTGCAGTAATAAATGACATATCGTTAGTAAATTCAGACAAAGACGGAGGGTAGCTTAGCCATGCAGAAAAGATAGGATCTGTTTCAGTAAAAGATTTTAAATATCCTTGAATTGAATGATCTCCCCATCCATATGCAGAATCCCAATTAGCAGGAGTTACTCCTCCTAACCAAGAATTAAAATCAGGATCGGTTTCTGCAGTAATGAATGACATATCATTAGTAAATTCAGATAATGCAGGAGGATAGCTTAACCATGCGGAAAAGATAGGATCAGTCTCTACATATGATTTAAGATAACCTTGGATGGAATGATCTCCCCATCCGTAAGCAGAATCCCAATTAGCAGGAGTTACCCCTCCTAGCCATGAATTAAAATCAGGATCGGTTTCTGCAGTAAGATACCCTACATCATTTGTAAATTCTGATAGTGCAGGAGGATAATTTAACCAATCTGTAAAAACTGGATCTGTTTCAATATATGATTTAAGATATCCTTCAACGGAGTGATCTCCCCATCCATATGCAGAATCCCAATTAGCAGGAGTAACAGTACCTAACCATGAATTAAAATCAGGATCTGTTTCCGCAATTAAATATCCTAAATCATTTGTAAATTCAGATAGTGCAGGAGGGTAACTTAACCAATCAATAAATACTGGATCCGATTCTATAAAAGATTTAAGATATCCTTGAATAGAATGATCACCCCATCCATATGCAGAATCCCAATTTGCAGGAGTAACTCCAGATAACCATGAATTAAAATCTGGATCAGTTTCTGCAGTTAAATATCCTAAATCATTTGTAAATTCAGATAAAGATGGTGGATAACTTAACCAATCTGTAAAAACTGGATCTGTTTCAATATATGATTTAAGATATCCTTGAATAGAGTGATCTCCCCATCCATAAGCAGAGTCCCAATTGGCTGGAGTTACTCCTCCTAACCATGAATTAAAGTCAGGGTCTGTTTCGGCAGTTAAATATCCTAAATCATTTGTAAATTCAGATAATGATGGTGGGTAACTTAACCAATCAATAAATACTGGATCTGATTCTATAAAAGATTTTAAATATCCTTGAATAGAATGATCGCCCCATCCATATGCAGAATCCCAATTAGCAGGAGTAACAGTACCTAACCATGAATTAAAATCAGGATCTGTTTCCGCAATTAAATATCCTAAATCATTTGTAAATTCAGATAGTGCAGGAGGGTAACTTAACCATGCAGAAAAAATAGGATCAGTTTCAGTAAAGGATTTAAGATATCCTTGAATAGAATGATCTCCCCATCCATATGCGGAATCCCAATTAGCTGGAGTTACTCCTGACAGCCATGAATTAAAATCAGGATCAGTTTCTGCAGTTAAATATCCTAAATCATTTATAAATTCTGATATTGCAGGAGGATAACTTAACCATGCCATGAAAACAGGATCAACCTCTATAAATGATTTTAAATATCCTTGAATTGAATGATCTCCCCATCCATAAGCAGAATCCCAATTAGCAGGAGTTACACCACTTAACCATGAATTAAAATCAGGATCTGTTTCGGCAGTTAAATACCCTACATCATTAATAAATTCTGACAGCGCAGGAGGGTATGCAAGCCATGCAGAAAAAATAGGATCAGTTTCTATAAATGACTTCAAATACCCCTCAACAGAATGATCGCCCCATCCATAAGCACTATCCCAATTAGATAATTTCGTTGAGTTTAATGAAACTTTAAGAGTTTCATATAAAGACTCACCAAGAACTGAAATTTCTATAACTCCAGTATCTCCTACAATTTTATTTTCTAAATAATCTTTTGTTGTATCATTGTATGATATTTTAACAGTTTCGTCAGGACTTGATCCGGCAACTGCATCAATATATCCATACATAAATGATACCCACACATCAATACTATCAGTGGTATCTTTATTTAAAACTTCTATTTGTAAACTATCAATACTTGAAGTGTCAATGTTAGGTAGGGTAATTATTTGAGAATCTGATGTAACAAATTCAATGTCTTGTCTATAAATTGGTATTGTATCACTTTCATCTCCGCCAAGAACGTCTCGTCCATATACTTTTATTTCAGCATTCCCATCAGGAGATCCCCCAAACAAAACTTCACATCGTATTGATAAATTTAAAAATTTTAATGGAGACGCTAAATTTGTATTAATAACTCCAGTAACAGAATTTCCAAAAGTAACAGTAGATTTTGAAATTTCAGTTCCTATAACGTCTTGCCATGTACTTTTATTCCAAGCCATTTTCACCTTCTTTAATGTTACAACCTTTGAGCTGAAATATTAATAATACGAAAAAAATCAATAGAACGTATTTCTAATTGATCAGTAAATGAACCAGTTTCAATATTTAATTCATCATCAAATTTACTATATAAAATAGTAACAGGTTCTTTAATATTATTAACAAGACCTTTATTATATAAATTACTTATTAAATTTTTAATAATAAATATTCCATCAATATTGTTATCAACATAACTTTTTACTTCACTAATAATATTATCTTCCGTTCCTATTCCTGTAAAAAATAATGATATATTTAAATCGCATGGATATTTATGTTTAACTAAAATATTACCATATATTTTTTTATATATTGAATCATCAAAATAATTCTGTATATTTTCAATTTCAGGATAAGATTTATATTCAACAGTAATTGTATTGGAATTGGATTCATTTAATGATATTCTTTTTACTTCCAATGAAGACCCCATAAAATTTAAATCAGCATCGACTATTGTATATTCACTTTCAGAAATAATATTATTTAAATCAAAAGTTTCTCCTGTAGTTATTGATATTATTTCTAATATAGGCATTGAACAATTTTCTGAATTCATTTCAAAATATGTATCACTTGAATTTTTTCTTAATGTAGTAATTACTGATTTGTATTCTTCTAAATTACTTAAAGTTGCTACATATATATCCGCTTTATTGTTTGCATGATACATAGATAAATTTTCACTTTCAATCTTTATATAATCAACTCTTAATAAAGATTGAATATTATCTCGTAAATCACCATTATATCGAATAGTAGGCTTCGATGCTCCTGACGTAATAAATAATAAGAAAATATTTTTACCAAATCTATTTTCAACAACGTATCTATCAATATTATTTATAGTATGGCTTAATAATCCAGTTAATGTTTTTTTTGAACTGCTAACGTCTGAAATTCCATTAGCCTCTATCCATCCTCCACGATTTAATTCAGAATTGATTGAAGTTACAGTTTGTGATTCTTTATCCCATATTAATGCACGATATCCATCTGATTGAGAATTCCCAACAGCACTATTTCCATACGCTCGCGTATATATTGTAATGGGAGATTCAATATTTAAAACATTTATAGCAAATAATGCCATTGCTCGTTCAGGATTAATATCAAACGCTTTTAAACTAATTACTGACCACATTTTTGAAGCTAATAAAGATTTTGTATCTAAAGTAATTTTCATCATAGTTCCATAACGGGTAGAGTCAATACTAAGTATACCACCTTTACTTGAATCAGAGAATATATTTAAAATCTTTTTAGGAAGTTCAAAATGTAAAATATTTTCATGCTCATCTGGATCTAAACCAACAAGTTGTGAGGTTTTATTTATTAATAATGTTAAATGAAGATCATCATATATAATAAATTCAAAACTATATTCGACTCCTGGTTGTATTTTAAATTGTTTTTCAGCTAATGCCCCCATATTAGATATTGATATATGATCATTAATATCATCATCAGTGGCGTATATTTGGGTTGTTCCGTACTTTTCAGAATGAGCAAAATAAATAACTGCATTTAAAGCATTAATATCATCAGGTTGATAAGCGTCAATCATTCTGATTCCAAAGCCTATTCCAGTGTATCCGTCAACAATACTTGTTTCATTTACACCCCCAACCATCATTTGCAGATTGCTATTAAGAACTCCTTCTTCATCAGGTTCTGGAAATGTAAATAAGCCAGTCAATTTAATTCCAGTTCTTTTTAAAATGTCTTTACTTATTGATAATGATTCAGATGACCCTCCACATAAATTTATAATATTAGTTGACATATTTATAACATCAATAGCCCCTAAACCTTCTTGAAGATTTCCAACATATCTATTGCTTCGTCCACAGGCTCCATATATCCAATTGTCACCTGGTAATATTTTATCATAACTTATTTCTTCATCATCAATATTAAAAAGATATCCTGTTTTATGTTCAAAGAAACGTTTATAATCATTAAAATAAATCCCTCGATACATTTCATCTGTAAACTCTTGATCTAATGGAAAACCTAAAAATGCAGGATCACTTTTAAAAACATTGTTATCTGAAGGATTAAAATCACTAACCGCCTGGTCTATAGTTAAAGGATATTCATAGGCAGATATATCAGAGTGGGGACCCCAATATCTATCATGCATTACACTTCCTGCATTTGGTGGAAATATACCATAAAAAGCTATATGTTTTACAATATTGTCACCATTTGTTTTTCCAAGATAATCAACTTTATTAAATTGTTCCGAGCTATCAAATCCTGCTATTAAATCTCTATTCATATATCTATCACCGGAACCGGATATATACATAGCTTTTATATTTGGAAAAAATTGAGGAAGGAATACATTTAAACTTTTTTGATTCATCATTCCACGATCATTAATTGAATAATACAATCTATTATAATATTCTTGATTTGATTCATATTTAGAACCATCAATTAAAGGATTTAAATTTGTAACTGAATGATATTCGAAATCAATATTGATAAGTTGAGAAATTTCTCCAGAATTAATATTATATCCAACCCCTTTAGCGGCTGCGGTAATAGGAACATCTATATAAAATAAAGCTATTCTATCGGTAGATATTTTGAAAGAATTTTTACTAATATACCCAGGTTGAGTAATAACATATTGAAGTCCATTGGTGGATACAAACCTGGCATTTTCAGTAATGATAATATCAATTTTTGAATTAAACCATATTCTTGCTATACCAAACGCAAACCCACCATTAATTCTTGGAATAAAAAACTTACCACCAAAAGCGTCAAGATCCGAATCTGACATTCCTTTCCATTGACTTATATTATTTATTTTTCTTTGATTAACTAGTAAATTATAAAAATCAGACATTACCAATCCGGTTGGTTTAATAGCAAGATCGTCAATCAATGTTCCCTTTTGACCACGAGCCTCTGAATATTCCGACCATTTTTTTCTTAAGAAATACCAAAAATTAAACATGATTAAAATTCCGTTCTATTAATAATCGGAAGATTAAATATTAAATTACTATACGGTTCAACATTAACTGGAATGACTTCAATTTGTGCCACTACTACTCCTTCTACAACATCAATACTTAATAAATTTGCGTTAAGTATTTTTTCAGTATCTGGTATTTTTTCAGGCTCATCGCTTTTCATTGATTTAATAGTTTGATCTATTGATACTGATATAGCCGCAGCAATACTTTGAATATTGTTTAAAACAGAGGGGCGATTAATAAATTTATCAGCATCTCCTCCAAAAGTATCTAATACAATTTTATCATTAATTAAAAAACTTTTCAATTGAGTTAAAAATGTTATTTCAAATCTATTTAATAATGCCCTGTTTCCTTCTACACCTTTAGGATTGTCTAATATAGAAATTTCAAAACCAGAAGATGGTGTTGTAGAAGAACTTGAATTTATAATAGTAGAGAAGTCAATATCCATAATTATAAAATAGTTCTAAAATATGAATAAATCCATTCTATTTTAACTTTCAACCAAATCTTCTTCATTAATCATATTATTAAAATTAATATTTTTAATATATGTTTGAACTCCAATTCGATCATAATCTCTATCTTCACATTTTTTAAGAAAACTTAAATCAGCTGTTCTGGCAGGCATATTATATTTAAATAAAGCTGAAGCCCTTGCTGCATCAGGACTTTTATATAAATCTGGATATGATGACATACAATTTTCAGATGTAACTGCAAAAGAATCTATACCACTTTTAATAATGTTTTTAGTTATATCACTTATAGTCGCCACAATACTTAATCCATTAGCAAAAGTTTCAAGTAGTCCTGCGTTAGAAAGTATTCTCATTAAATTTCCAATTTCTGAGGACATATAAGGAGTATATGAATTAAGAACTTCAGTAACATATAAATTATGAACAAGAATAGTATTGAATGTTCTTTGAAGATCCATCATGAATTGAATTAATTCCTGACGATCAGTACGACTATTAGAAAATGATAATGACGGAACTCTTATTACTAACGTTGCCGAATCTGTTGTTAATTTAACATAAGGGCTTGCTGCCAGTCCAATAGTTTGTACAGCCCATACATTTTTCTTTCCATCCCAATCAGGTATATCTTCAAGTTTTTTATAAAATTCTTCAAAATCTTTATTAGCCTCTTTTAATACATCATCCGAATTAATATGATCTATTAAACTCCTGGTAATGGTGCTGTTAAGAACTGCTTCTGAAGATAATAATAATTCATTTCCAGCCACTACAGTTAAAGACATTTCAATATCACTTATTTTTGATGTAACATCTTCATATCTATCAATGCATGAAGTAAATTTATCATAAACAACCTCAAGTAATGTTTGAGCTGAGTCTATTGATTTTGAAGCCACTTTAACCGAACCAATAGTTGTTTTTCTTATTAAATAAATAAGTTCATTAATAAGATTAGAAATTAATTCTCTAATTGTATATATCGCATGACACATACGTTGGCATCTTTTGTTTTCAACATATGCTTTAGAAATATTAGATGCTAAACTTTTAATTGTTTTAAGTAATATTTCCATATCATATACAAATTCAGCCCCTAATCCTTTAATTGCTTTAACATAAGCGCTTCCATCTATACTTGCCTGAGTAGTGGCTTGTAAAGAAGCAAGTTGTAATTTTTCTTTTCTTTCCGTTTCAATAACAGAACGATTAAATGAATATTTATTGCGAATGCTTTCTGTTTTAATTGCGTAATTTAAATCAGGACCTGATCCAATCTCTAACATCTGTTTTTGAAATTCTTCAGTAAGTTTATTGCGTTTTTTATTGTAAGTATTATTTATCTCTATAGTAAGTTTATTATAAATTTCATCCCTTCTTTGTTCCATTGCCCGTGTTAATCCGAACTTTGAATCTATTATAGACATTGGTTTTGTAATATCTTCAGCCATTTGTATATTGTCAAGCATAGCATTATACTTGGATTCATTTAATATTGCTTCGTCTTTATCAAGATCTATTAATAATTCAACAGAAATTTGTATAGCTTTAGATATGTAAGGCAATGCATTTTTCATTTGTTCATAAAATTTTCCACCACTAAATCCGTCGGTCCATTTTGAAATTATAGATAATATTAACCGTACATTCTCTAATGCTCTTAATATACATTCTCTTTCAATATGAGCAGCCTGCCTTGCCTGGCTGTGCGGTATTGCAATAAACGAGAAAATAGCGGTTGGAGCAGATAAAAGTATTGATAATAAACTTGATAATATAGATTCAAGAATGGCAGCAGCCATTCCTGAAATAGAACCTAATATAGATTTTGATACAGATGCGGCTATGCTTCCAATAGCCGCTACTATATCTGCTCCTACTGCATCGGCAATATCTATAAATCCGTATTTTATTTTTGATTTTAAATCAATAATGGTTTGTATTTTTTTTAAAATATCTTGTATAGTATCTAATAATTTAGCATACGCAAGTTCTATGTTTAAAACAATTTCGCAAGCTTTTCTTGGAGGAGCCATTTGATATCCAATAATAATTTTTATTTTTTATTTTTTACTTTTTACTTTTAATATTTACATATTTTTTTAATAAATTTTGTTTAGTATTCTCATAATCTGATAAATCATTATCCATTTGCTTTCCATACATTTTCATAACTTTATATTCTTCATCGCTTCCAGGCTGAGTATTAAATAATCCTGACTCATTGCGTATTTTATCATATTTTTCTTTTTTTTGCCATATATCTTTAATATCTTTTTCTACATCTTCATTGGAATATAATAATTTATTAGGAGTGCGTAAACCATGATAATAAGATTCTACATTTTTTTAGGAATATTAATTTTTTTAGATATTTCATTAAGATTATGATAACCAAATATTGATCTACTAATATCTCCAATAGTTGACAAAGCAATTTTTTCAAGCTCATCTTTAAATGCATCTTTATAAATTTTTTGAAACATAATAACATCCTTTCTTTAAATTTTATTTTCTACCTAATTTTGACATTTTTGTCAATTCATCATATAATGAATTACGATAAATATTATTTAAATTTAATGACGAAGTTTTTGTAATTTTAAAATTTTGTTTTTTATTTTTATTATAGTATTTATCTAAATCTAAAGTTGATTCAGTATTTAATGTAGTATTTGTTGCTGTAGATTTAAGTATTTTTTTAATAGATTCATTCCATAAACTTGGTTTAAACAAAATATTTGATGAAATTTTTTCCATTTTAGGATTTTGTTTACGATATTTATCCAATAATTTTTTCCCACCATAAATTGATCCAACTCCAACAGGTAATGATATAGCCAATGCAGGAATTGATTCTTTAAATGTTGATACAGAAGATTCAATGCTTTTTTTATTTAAATAGTTACGTAATAAATCAGGTGAAATTTTATTCTCTTTATACATTTTAACAAGCTCAGGATTTTTCATCCCTTTTAAAGCTTCTATTAAATTTGCATGTGCTTCAGGTTTTATTTTTTTAATAATTTTTTGATTTAGTGTATCTCCTAATGTTTTTCCATATTCAATTGCTTTTCGTGAAAATCCTTCAGGACCTAAACCATATAAAGTTTGAAAAGATTTTTTAAAATTAGGAAATTTTATAAAAGCAGTTTTATTTACTTCAGATTCATTTCCTGTTATATTATTTAATTCTTGTGCTAAAGTTTCAGAACTTTTTTTACTATTAGGTAAAGTTTTTTCGATACGAACAGCCAACAAACTTTTACCATTTATTGTTGGCTGCCCTATATCGTTAGTTCCAAATTTTTCAACAATCATTCGTTGATTCTTAAATTTACCTCCAAGAACCACATCTCCTACTTTAAGATCAATATTATAAGCTTTTTTATTCATAATGCGCCTTATTTAAATTTTATTTTCTACCTAATATAGAAGCTGCTAATAAAGCTGTAGATCCAAGGGATGCCGCAGTGCGAGGTCCAAATGGATTTTTTTCAGCAGCAAGATTTAATTCATGCTCTTTGGCTGTTATGTTTTTTTGTATTTCTTTGATATCGGGATTTGTTCTAATCATTGTTCTACTAATTTTATTATATGCGTTTGCATTAGCAATTAAAGGAGGAATTCCTAATGCTAATCCAGTAAGCCATGGATGTCTTAAAATAAAACTTTTTTCTTTAGCCCTTGCAATCAATTCTTCAGCTTGAATTAATTGTTCTGGAGTTAATATAGCACTAAGTCTATCTTCAACTCCTTCTGTTGACAAAGCAATTTTTTCAAGTTCATCTTTAAATGCATCTTCATAAATTTTTTGAAACATAATAACATCCTTTCTAATGTTTATTAATTAAATATAATTAATAATATGGTAAATTATTTATTTAAAATTACTTTTTTAGGCAATCCGCCAGTTTCTTTAACTAAAGATTTATATAATCCACCAACAAATGTTGATCTTCTGGGATCATTCCATTTAACTTTTTTTAAAACGCCTTGATAGAATCTTGAAGACATAG